>Ga0302307_10000263_pt1 | contig 40565 bp, 38 predicted proteins | sample III_Palsa_E3_2_FD_200530 | JGI IMG/M metagenome (GOLD analysis project Ga0302307, IMG submission 200530) | Peat permafrost microbial communities from Stordalen Mire near Abisko, Sweden - III_Palsa_E3_2 | ecosystem: Environmental > Terrestrial > Soil > Palsa > Peat permafrost | place: Sweden... | reverse complement strand
AATAATCGCTACAGACTGGGTCATTAGTGGGTATCTGAAATGATGCTTAATGTACAGTCGGTTATTCCAGTTTAGAAAACTCACAAGGTTATTTATTAAATTATTAGACACGTGCCCTCTATTATTTAACCGGGGTTAGTTATTATCATCTGTCTATTATAAATAATACATGAATATAAACAGGCACACATTTATCTATGTTGTAATTTATATTTGGAATAATGGGTTTTTTGGTCAAGGATGGCCCTTTGAATTAAATAAAAATATAATTTATTTTTCATCGCAACAAACTATAAGCGGGGACGTAAATGTTAACTTTTTAAATACATTCAGTATAAGTTGTTTATTTAATAGTATTTCTTCATTAAACACCACTAATGTCAAAATTTTAAAAAGAAGTTATAATCCGCAAGTAACCAAAGCGCTTAGCACGCAAGTAGATACTTCAGAGACCATATGTTTGTTATCTTTAGATCATCATACATCGTCCTTCGGGCCTAATATAACTTCATTTAATGAATGGTTAGCCGGTTTAATAGATGGTGATGGTTGTTTCTTACTTAATAAGAAAGGTTATGTTAGTTTAGAAATAACTATGGAGATAAGAGATGAACATTGTCTTAATATAATTAAAAACAATTATGGTGGTTCATTAAAATTAAGATCTAATGCTAACGCCATAAGATATCGTTTACATCATAAATCAGGCTTATTAAAATTAATTCATAATATTAATGGTTTAATTCGTAATCCAACTAGAATTCTTCAATTAAATAAAATTTGTGTATATTATGGGATTAATATCATATTTCCTAATAAACTTACATATTCTAATGCTTGGTTGGCGGGATTTTTTGATGCAGATGGAACTATTACTATAAATAAAACTAATAACCAATTGTCAATTTCTGTTTCTCAAAAAACTACACAAATTTTAGAACCTTTAGTAGAACTTTATGGTGGTCATATTTATATTGATCGAGGAAAATATACATCTTTTAAATGGTATATAACTGAGAAATTAACTATTTTAAAATTAATAGAATATTTTAAAATTAATCCTTCTCGATCTGGTAAAAAAAATAGACTTCATTTAATTCCTAAATTTTATGAATTAAAAGATTTAAAAGCTCATAAAGCCCTTGAAAATACAAAATTATCTAAAAGTTGGGATAATTTTTTTATTCAGTGGGACAATTATGATGATTATGTTTAATACTTTGTTTTCTCATAAAGATAATGAGATGGTCCACATGCTTTATAGCATTGCATCCAGAAGTCATATAGGCTTCGTAATATTGCCATATACTGAGACTATAAATTACTTTTCGTCCCACGTGCCAAGCACGTGGGCGCGTAGATTTGTTGAATACGATTTATTAAACTCGTGTCTATTTTTATATATCAGTAAATAACGCTTTTTTATCGGCGGAATTTCAAAGACTTTATGCAATAAAATAAATATGAATTTATAATCAAACAATTCTTTTAATTATACTTTATTAATGTCGGACTATCCTTTTGGCCATTATTTGGCAGGTTTAATAGATGGAGATAGTTATTTTAGTAAAAACCAATTACTAATTGTTTTTATACACCTGATTTAATTTTAGCAGAATATTTACAAAATCGCTTAAATGCTGGTCACATCTATCCTATTTAAAATAAAAAAGCTTTTACTTTTATTGTTTCCGAACGATACTCGTTCGGAATTTATTTTTTTTTAATTAATGGTAAATTAAGAAAACAAAGTAAATTTGATCAAATTAATAATAATATTCTTTATCAATATTAATCACCTTTTACCTACTCCGTTCCGTTGTCGCCCCGACTTAGACTCTCTATAATTTTTGGTTAGTTGGATTTTCAGACGCAGATGCCTCTTTTAAAATAAAAATAATTAAACGTGAAACACGTCTTCGTCCTGAAATTATATTAAATTTTCAAGTGGATCAAAAAGAAAGATTACTTTTTGATTTGATTCAAAAATCTTTTGGAAGTTATATTGGTTATAGAAAACCTCAAGATACTTATTATTATGGATCTACAAATTTTACAGCCGCCAAAAAGGTTATTAATTATTTTGATACGTATCCACTTTATTCTAGTAAATATTTTAATTATTTTAAATGGTGTCAAGTTTATACATTAATTGAACAAAATTTACATCGCGCGCAAGCGCGGGTATTAATTTAATTATAGATATTAAAAATTCTATGAATTCTAAGGCAACCGATCTTTTTTAAAGATCGGTTGCAAAAAGTTAAACTTTTTAAAAAAGCTTCCGCATTTGCCATAAAAGTTGTTTAATTCTTTTATTTAAGAACAAGTCTAACTGAACCTTTGCGGTTTAGTGCTATATTTTAATTATTCCAGGATTTGGAATTATTTCTCACGTTATCTCACACTTTGCTAATAAACCTATATTTGGTCAAAATGGCCCTGAAACGATTAAATTAATCGTTTCCGCAACAAACTATTTGCTGGAATTCCAAAATTTACTTGAGACATTTTTTCTGCGTCTTTGGTTAATAATATTTCAAATTACTCAATATATTAGTGATCTATTTAAGAATCCCATATTAGTTATAAAATTTGAAATATTTGCTTTAATCCGCTATTTGGCCAATCAGCAGATAACCAACGCACAGATATATAATATATCCAAGGTTAGTCCTAACCTTAGCATGCTAGTAGGAATCTCAGAGACTATACGTTTGTTATTAATTCATTCCGATTCCCATTATTACAGTACTAAACCAGCTAATTCATTTAATGAATGGTTAGCCGGTTTAATAGATGGTGATGGTTGTTTCAGATTAAGTAAGAAAGGTTATGCTAGTTTAGAAATTGTTATGGAATTACGTGATCAACATTGTTTATATAAAATTAAACAAACATTTGGTGGTGCTATTCAATTACGAACTGGCAAAAATCATCTTCGTTATCGTTTACATGATAAAAAAGGTTTATTAACTTTAATTTCTGCCGTTAATGGATTAATTCTTAATCCAACCCGTCTTTTACAATTAGGTCGTATTTGCGAGAAATATCAAATTGAGTTAGTACAACCCAAACCTTTAATTTATAATAGTGGTTGGTTATCTGGCTTTTTAGATAGTGATGATAGTGTTTATTTAAATTTCCAATCAGCTCAAATATTTATCACTGTAACTCAAAAAAATAAATTGCTTTTAGATCCCTTAAAAGAATTATATGGTGGTGAAATTTATATTTTATCTAAAGTTGGGGCTTTTAAATGGATCATCTATAGAAAAGATGATATTCAGAAATTTATAATAAATTATCTTAAATTTTATCCATTAAAATCTGGTAAACAATTTAGAATTAATTTATTAGATAAATATTATGAATTACGTCTTTTAAAAGCTCATCTTGCTCCTGAAAATTCTTTATTAGGTAAAAGTTGGAAAGAATTTCTTAATAAATGGGAATCGTACAGTAATTAATAAAGATAGAGTCCACCCGTTTTCTCACGGTTGTATTTAGGTATGGTCGTAGGCCCACTTTCATTATTTATGCATGAAGTGAATATCTACTATTTGCGGGAATATTTAAAGAACATAGATACTTTCATAAATTTTCTTTCTTACACTATTCGTGGTTTAACCCGCAAGAAACCCTTTTATTTGGGATTCTTCAGAGACATTACGTAGATAATTTTTGGATTGAAAAGGTCTAAAAATAAATATATCGTCCATAAGTTTATATTACTATTAAATTAATTGGAATTTCTATTACTTTTATAAATATCTAACATGATTAAATCGATCTATACTAAATCTAATCTTAAATTGGGGCATTTAAAATTTTTATTGGCTTTGTCCGGCGTTTATTTTTCAACCTTAATTAATTCTAATAATAATCTTCAACCTTAATGGGTTTTAGGTTTTACAGATGCAGAAGGTTGTTTCACTATTATAATAAGTCAGCTGTCGTCAAACAAATATAAAGTTACAGCTTCTTTTGAAATAAATTTACATTTAAAAGATCTAGATATTCTTTATAAACTTAAATCATTTTTTAAAGTTGGTCATGTCACTATTAGAACAGATAAAAAGATTGCTGTTTATAGAGTAACTAAAAGAATTGATTTAATAAATATTATTATCCTATTTTTTACTAAATATTCTTTATTAACTGCAAAACATAAAGATTTTGTTCTTTGGGCTGATGTAGTTAAATTTCTGGAAAAAGGAGAACATTTAACTATTAATGGATTTCAATTAATATTAAGTTATTATGCCGCAATTAATCGTGGAACTTTATCTAAAAAAATATTAAATAATTATCCTAATATAAAACCTATCGACAAACCAATTAAACTCATATTCCCCATTTCTTTAAATCCGAATTGGGTCTCAGGGTTTGTAGCAGGGGACGGAGGATTTCATATTAATTTGCGTGAAGATAATAGATAGAAATTAGGGTCGAAAATAGATTATAGTTTTTATATTACACAATAAAGATTTAGAATTAATGAATTTATTTATAAAATTTTTTAATTGTGGAACTTTATTAAATAGAGAAAATATATACAGATGTGATTATTATGTTCAAGATAAAAATAATATAATAAAACATATAATACCCCATTTTACGATTTCTAATCTAGAAAATCAGAAGCAGCTGGACTGCTTCGGAATTTAAAGAAATAATGATATTAATAGAAAATAAAGATCATTTAACGGATCATGGATTTAATATAATTAAAAAATTAAATCAAAATATGAAATCAAGAAGAAATACAAATTTCCATAGTAATTAATTCTAAGTTACGCCATGTTATCTATTGGTTTATTAGGATTTATTGTGTGGGCTTTGTGATGGGTCCAAGGTAATTACCTTTAAGTTGCCATAATTTCGCTATTTTCTGAAACATACAAGGGGGGCTTATTAGAAGGTGGCTGATAATATACTAATAGAAATAATATAAAAGAATGTTTATTAAAATATATACAAACTTTGAAATTAATCGGAACATTATAAGCTCACAATATGCTTCTCATTTATTATGTATTAATCAGAAGGTCACTTATTCATATAGATTTTATACTAAAATGAATATAGGTGCCTCAGAGACTACACGCGAAAATAGTTTTAATTTTACTCCTTATTTTGATGTATATAAAAATACATCTTTTTCATTACCAAATTTTATATTTCTTTCATGGTTTATAGGTTTTAGCTAAGCTGATGGCGGCTGGTTTATTAAAGAGAACAGTAAATTATTTGTTATTCGTCAAAAAGATCCTGAACCTTTAAACTATATTAATTTAAAATTTTGCCATATTTCTTTAGATGCGGATGGTTATTATTCATATCGTATTTATAAACAAGAATATACAAAAATATTAATTTTAGTCTTTAAAGATAATGTTGTATTAAATAAAAATAAATGGCAATCTATTATCGAATCTACTCGAGATTCTTTTTATCCTACTTTAGATGATGCTTGGTTGTCAGGTTTTACTCAAGATTCTTTTTATCCTACTTTAGATGATGCTTGGTTGTCAGGTTTTACTCAAGGAGACGGCGGGTTTAAGATTTATATTGTAAAAAGAGAAAATACGAGATCTGGTTATCGAATACGATTACGTTATTATTTAGATCAAAAAGATTCAAAATCAGAATTATTGTATATTAAATCGTTATTAGCTGGTGGAGTTGTTAATTCGCATTCCGATGAAAATATGTTTCGTTATACTATAGATAGTTCTAATAAACTATCTATAATAAAAAATTATATGATAAAAAATATTCTTATTGGACAAAAAAGTATAATTTTTGATAAATGGGCTAAAGCCTTAAATTTAATAGAAACAAAAAATCATTTATCTAAAGAGGGATTTGACAGCATTTTAAAATTAAAAGAAGAAATACTTGAAATTACTCAAAATTAAAATTATATTATATAGTCCAAACATAGCATCACATGTTCACTGTTGGTATGGATGTAGATAATTTAGTGTCTCTGATCACCATGTCGTATATTACCAACATAAATTAATGTTTGGCCGCCCGGTTAAACCGGGCGGCTCTCTTTCCGACGTCTGGTTTCGTCGAAATATTTACCCAAGTTGTCCGACCGCGCGCGCCTACTAAGTAGGCGCACGCGGTCCCAATTTACAGATTCGTCAGCGGAATAGGGTATATTATAAAAAACAGGTGGTCTCCAATATAAACATATATTTAAGAATTATGGCCCATCTGTTTATTCCTGACCCACTCGGGGGGCTTAAAGCCCCCCAACAGGCTATAAGCTAAAATGTCTGACGCGTGAGCGCCAGTTTATTGGGCCATCCTAGGATGGCCCATTTGGTTAACTTATACCTACAAATAATTAGGTCCGAGGGTTAAACCCGCCGCGTGCGTTGCACGCGGTATAACTTGATCCCCCACCAGTTTTAGTATTTAGGTATAAAGAAGACCAAACAGTAGACTTTGAGTGTAATATAATTGCGATGTTCTGTTGGAATACGGGACCGGGGATGCCGGGCCCCCGGGGTTACCCCGGGGGGCTGAACCCGCGGCGCGACCGGGTCCCTAAGGGACCCGGCCTATTATGTGAATTTACTCATATAGATAAATCAGCTGGTAATTAAATGTTTATAATTTTCTTTATTGTGTCATCTTTTGGGCGCTATGCACTTTAGCTCCCAGGATCCCCGTGGCGGGTCCTAGGCCAGGATCGGGCTGTTACAATCAAATTCAAGTTATTCAAGGTACCGTCCGATTGAATAACATACACGTGAAGGACGCGTGCGCGTCTATTAAAAAGGAATCAAGAAATATATCGTAGTGCTTATGTTTGACTTAGAAAAGATAATAATATATTATTCTTTACTTTCTGAATATTTTTACCACTGGTGTTCTACGCGCTTAAGCGCCCCCCCCACACCCACCATGAAAAATTTGCCTTTAATTATTATTAACCATTTAAAGAGTCATTCTAAACCTACTACTAAGTTAAATTGGAACTATTATTTAACTGGGTTGATTCAGGGTTGTGGTGAAGTTTCATTAATGGCTAGTTTTGACAAGCTGGGATATGTAATTAAGATAAATATTGAAATAAATGATATCATGCTAATTCAAACTTTAAGAGAAATAATTGGATTTGGTAAAATCCATAGATATGATCACATAGCCTTAATTAATTATTCTATAGTTGAGCCTAAGGGGCTTATAAAAATCTATGAATTAACAAAAAATAAATTTTTTTTGACGAATCTAAATGACTCGAATAACCATAACCATCATAATACTCATAATCACATGGGCCACGGACTGAGTACGTGGGCCCCTGATATAAAATATTGTGACCTAGTGGAGTTTAATCCGCGCGGAATGGTTGAAAATATTCCATGTTGTTCAGAGTGTTCCGAATCTACTCATTTTTCTAATCCTAACCATAGTGGGCTCTGCAGACCCCGCTATACTAAACCCCGGGTTTACTCGGGGCCGTTTATATCCCATTATTGGGTATCCGGGGTTTTAGATGCGAATATCCGAAAAGGTCAAATGCAATTAAATTTAAAGGCTTTGTATCTGGGAATGAGTGAAAAAGAAAATATGAGATTAAATAGAACCAAACAACCAGGATTAAGTAAATATTTAATGTCACAAATTATGTTTGAAATAGATATAATTAATACATCTTATTTAACATTAACAAAGACTAATCAAATATTTGGATTATCTTTAGTAAATATAAATTATTTTCTAGGTATTAATATTAAAATCCACCCTATTGACACTCATCTTCGTTCGTATACTAACATTGACAACTTTATGTGTTCAACCAATTATACATCACTTGAGAATTATCAAGTCGCGAAGCTTAATCAATATTTAGATGGAGGGTTAAAAGATGGATTACCCAAAGGTTTAAGTAATAGAGTATTAAATTATTATAAATTAAATGCTAGAAAAGAGATAAACGGAATATTCGCTTCACACTTTAAATTTAGTTTTCCAAGTGGAAATTTGATAAAATTATTAAATCATTTAGACAATTACCCTTTATTATCATATAAATTTACCAAATTTTTAAAATTCAGAAAAATCTATAGAATTTGTCAAAGAAAAGAGCATTTACATAAAAGTGGGATATTAAAAATCTTAAATCTATGGGAATGTGGGCGCGAAGCTAAATAACCCGCACAGGAGTTAAAAAAAGATAATAATAAGGACGCGCAAGGGCGGGGAACCAAAAGAATATAAACACCATTTAAGAACTTTTATAACATTAAAAACTTCAGAGACTATACGCCTACAGCACTATAAATTTATATTTCCGTTTATTTTGTGCACGTTAAATGACATAGTCCAATTATATACTAAGATCACAATAAGATTATATTACACCCACCAAGTGGCCCGCGAGCTAAGCTCGCGGGACCCTTATATGATCTATATAATGACTAGAGCATATTTTACAGCAGCAACAATGATAATTGCTGTCCCAACAGGTATTAAAATATTCTCTTGGTTAGCTACTTTATGGGGAGGTTCAATAGTTTTAAATACTCCTATGTTATTTGCTATTGGATTTGTATTTTTATTTACTATTGGAGGATTAACAGGTGTTATCTTAGCCAATGCTTCTCTTGATATTGCTTTACATGATACTTCAATATTATATATTAGTACTATGTTAATAAGTCCTAATCTTTCTAAAGATTATATTGAAAAATTTTATATAGGTTTATTAGAAGGAGATGGGAGTATTAGCATAGATAAATTTAGAAAAAAAGCTAGAGTACGTATATTTATATCATTAAAAAATTTACCAGAAAATTTAAATATGTTAAATATAATAAAAAATACTATTTGTGGTAAAGTTGTTATCGAAAGAAATTTTCAATATGTTACTTGGTATGCACTTAGTAAAAATGATATCTTAACAATATTTAAATTATTAGAAAAATATCCATTATTAACCTCTAGAAAATTATGTCAATATAATTATGCTTTAAAATGTTTTAAATCCCCTGAATCCATAGAACCTATGGAAACTAAATATGATGGTCAATCGGAGATAATAAAAAATCAATCTATTAATTTAAATCCATTTAATATTATATATTTTGCACCATGGCTATCTGGATTTATAGAAGCAGAAGGACATTTAAAATTAATTAAATATGAAAAAACTGGAGGTATAAGAGCACATCAATTAAGGATAGGTCAAAAGAATGATAAATATATATTAGAAATGATAAAATTATATTTTAATAGTAAACAGAAAATAACTCAAGATAAAATTATAAAAAATTTAAATCCACATTATAGAATTGCAATAGGAGGATATGAATCAAAATGTAAAATATACGAACATTTTTCTAAATTTCCATTATTAGGAGCTAAACTAATATCATATAATAATTGGGTAATTCCAATAAAATAAGGGTCATGAGGTCAGATTGCTATGATATAAAATTTATATCGGTCAATTAATAATTAATTGGCTAACGGTGAACTCTATAATAATATTAAAGTAAAGCATTAAAATGGTCAAATAACCATTGGAGATAAAACCTATTATAATAGACAATACCGTGGGAACCTTTTTATACATTTAGCTTAATAAAAAGGACACCGTAGAGACTACACGCAATCTATAATATATATATATGCACCATATATTGATTATATATATTATAAAGATATAGTCCGATCCCGAGCGCGAGTTCGGTAAAAAAGTCTTATTATGTAGTAAAGAATTGTGCTGCTACCAAAAGACATAGATCATTTGAAAAACTATACTAAATGTATAAATTTTCTTTATGAAAAAATATACAAGTAACATAAATAACTAACTATTTATGGAACTTTAGAGACTATACGTATAGAAAATATTTTATTATATTTTAAGATATAGTCCAAAATATTGAGCACATTTTCATTATGTATTATCAATGGGAGCAGTATTTGCATTATTCGCAGGGTTTTATTTTTGGATTGGTAAAATAACAGGATTTGCTTATAATGAAACATTAGGAAAAATTCATTTTTGGTCTATGTTCATTGGAGTAAATCTTACATTCTTCCCAATGCATTTCTTAGGTTTAGCCGGTATGCCACGAAGAGTGCCGGACTATCCAGACGCATATACACCATATAATTATATAGCATCATTTGGTTCATTAATATCATTACTTGCGTCGGTATTTTTCATATATTTATTAATAGATATATTTGTTAAAAAAGTACCATTTACTACATTCCCTTCAATTTCTTTCTTTGATTCGACATCTTTAAATAAAGTAAATCGTAATTACTCATTAGATTGGTATTTAAATACTCCACCATCTTATCACACATTTAATCAATTACCAGTAATGGATAGACAATATTAAGATAAATACTGTTTAATAAAGTTGAATATAGGTAAAAGACTTGGGCGTATTACACCTGTCCACAAAATTAACAAATAATATAATAGCCCTCTAAGAGTTATAAATAATATCTAAAATATTTAAAAAATTAAAATATTAAGCAAATAAGGGACTATAGTGGGGAGTAAGAATAAATATATATTATTTAAGGGTTAAAAAGATACCCAAAATGTTTTTGAATCCAACAGCATTAATTAAAAGCGGTTCTATCTCAAACCCGCGCGCTATGCTTACCCAATTATATCTTGATTAGACGCGGGCACCATGGCGTGATCGACCGGACGGGTTTGATTTGGTCGGACCAATAGCGGAAGAATAGATTCGGGAATATTCACCCAATAGTTCATTTGTCCAATTTGAAGTATAAAATCTTGTTATACCTAATTCGTCTTTTCTTATTAATGATCCATTTCCGCATTGGCGCGCTATGTATCCATAATCCTTGTGAATTGGGGCTAATCCTCCAATTAATAATTCAAATAACCATTTACATTTAATATATTGATAGTCGTTTAATGTAAATGAATTTGAAGTATGTCCTGGATTCCAATAGGTTGTATTCAAAATTTTAACAGATAATTCAAATTTTTTAGATCTAAGTCCTGACACAGAGGACTTCTTTGATATTCCTTTTTGTGTGGATAAATTGCGGGTTAACAAAAAAGGGGGAGAGCTTCTATGCATGTGGCGGCTACTTGAGTAGCTAAATAGGGAAGACCCCACGCGTGTTAAAGCGGACGCGGGGCTATTAGGGATAAACCCTGAGTTAAAAGTATTAAGGCCAAAGTTAGCTAAATTTATATAGGTATATAATAAAGTTTTCATGTTTCTTATGTCGGAATAACGGGACTTGAACCCATAACCTTTAGTTCCCAAAACTAATATACTGCCATTATATTATATTCCGTAAGACGGCTTATCCGTCGCCTAATTTCTTTTGGACGAGTTATCTAAATTTCCCAATGTCAGCCGCGCCCAAGCGCGGTGTAGGGGCTACTAATGTCTCTATAAGGAATAATAGGCTATACACAATGGAGGCCCGTGTTAGGACTCCGATTAAATTTTATTAATACCGACAAGGGATCCAGATAATGATAAATTACGGAATGCTATACGTAAACTTTTTCTATTTTGTTTTTTATACCCGGCTGGAGTGCTTTCACGTGATTTATTTAATATATTCGACGGGGTTTGGTCCACGGGTGTCTTTGTGTCGCGATTTATATATTTATTTGTTATTTTCATTTTATTCAGTTATGGTTTTTTTTGTAGCTTAATGGTTTAGGCTTTAAATTTTCTTAAATTAAAAGGGTATGGTATTTCATTAAATTTGGGTTTTTTTAATATTATTAATGTCTTTATTTTATTATTTATTTCTAAATATGGTAAATTAGGTATTATTTTATTCTTATAATCGGATGCCCAAAATTTTAAGGACATAGTATTTTTCCCTGTGTTATCTTTATAATGTGAAGTTAACCATAAATTATTTCCTATAAATTTGTTATCGACTTTAATTCTATCCCCTGGATTTAAATGAAGATGCCCTTTTGTTAGTTCGAACCCTTGCACAACTCTGTTGTTAACTTGAACTAATCCACTTTTAATTGCTATTCTTACTGCCTCTTTATTGATAAACCAATTAGTTCTAAATAAAAGAATATCTAGACGAGTTTCAATATTAGAAAGATGAGTGGCTTTAGCGGTTTGATAATATAATTTTAAGTATCTGTTAAAAAACCATTTGATATTAAATTGATTATTTTTGATTCTTTTCGTGCGGCTACGAATCATTTTAGTATTTAGTATCCCACGTTTTTGTAGTGGATTTGCGCGCGTTAATTTTGTTTTTATATTATTTAGGTTATGTTTAAATACTGAATACAACAGCATATACGCCATATTTTTTGTATTCCAACTTAAATTTAGTATATAACGATGAGTCATATGCGGATAACGGGACTTGAACCCATATGAATAATTCGTTAGAGTCTAAATCTAATGCGTCTACCAATTCCACCATATCCACATTCGCTTTCGGCCCACGCTTGCACGTTTTCTCTCGAGGTTAAAGCCAAATAAGAGAATCGAACTCTTTTCCTACTAATTACAAATCAGTTACATAACCATTATGTTAATTTGGCAAGTTCATCTTTATCTTGGGTGTGCGTTTGAGTGTCTCCTTCTTTAGGTATCTTTTATGGGAATTGAACCCACATTTATATCGTGAAAGAATAATGTCCTAACCATTAGACGAAAAAGACTTTAATTCTCGGTGGTATCCGCCCGCTACATGCGCGGGTTAGCGGTTCTTACTATTTTACGCGCGCGCTTTTCTAGGTTATTATAATTCCGGCCTTCTTAATAGGTGAATAACGGGACTTGAACCCGTAATAAAAAGAATCACAATCTTTCATTTTACCGATTAAATTATATTCACGCTAAAGCGTGATGCCCCGGTTTAAACCGGGGCCAAATGGTAGGGTCGCCCGCCTATTTAATCTTACTAGCTAAGCCGTGCTAGCGCTCAAATTAATAGTCGCCGGTGGGATAGTCAAATCTCCCGGTCTTTTTTTCTCTCTTGTGGACCCGCGCCACCCTTGACCTGTAAATCTAATTAGATTTGAACTAATGACATACCGCTTATCAAGCAGTCACTCTACCCCTGAGTTATAGATTCTATACATTTCTTTAATTACTTTATCAGTATTGGTTGGGTTTCTATACATTTTACGTTTTCTTAATTCATTCAAGGGTCCATCCCGCGCATGTCTAAAGCGCTCGGCTTATCCATAAGCCCCGAAAATCGCGGGGCCTTATTGCCTCATGTTTAATTTTTAATATTTATAAATGTAAACACATTATCTAAAAAGGCAAATAATGGTACTAAAATTATAAAATACATAAAATATGTTATTGTTAATATTTGTCCTATCGTCACATAAGGGTATTCTACCGGATTTCCACCGATCCATCCTAATAATAAGAAATTAGCTACAAATAACCAAAATAATAGTTTCCATAATGGACGGAAAGTTGAAGAACGGATTAAAGATACATGAAAAAATGGTAATACTAATAAAATTAATATAGCAGCTATCATTCCAACAACTCCTCCTAATTTATCTGGAACTGAACGTAAAATTGCATAAAATGGTAAAAAGTACCATTCTGGTACTATATGTTCTGGAGTAACTAGCGGGTTTGCGGGCAAATAGTTATCAGAATGACCTAATATATTTGGATAAAAAAATACAATTAATGAAAAAGCTATTCCAAATATCGCAACCCCTAAATAATCTTTATACATAAAATATGGATGTATTGGTAATTTATCCATATTTGAAGAGATTCCTAATGGATTATTAGCAAAATATAAATGTTACCACTTATACTTTTCGACTGTACATTAAGCCAAGTATTTAACTCAACCCACCAGTGACCCAGTCTGTCGCGATTTCCGACGTGCTCGCGCGCGTTTTATACCGACGGTCTATTTTTTACAACACCCTTTGTAAAATCTTTGACCGTTTTCACTAGTATTGCCACCGATTAAAGAATCTAACCGATAAAAATCCTGTCAGACTTTTAGAACAGAACATTAATGTTCTGTTCACGACTATTTGATTAAAAATTTTACAATCCTAATTTATAATACATTGACGAATGAAAATAAGGTTTTATTAAATCTATCAATATTTTTATGGATTCCTTTTTTATATAAAGTTGATATTTATCATTATTTTTATGAATGGAAGATTCAATATTGTATTTATGCCTTAAAATTTCTATTAATATCTCACATTCTTTTTTCGTAAAACAATTTGTAGCTATTCTTATTCCTGGTGCTTTATAAGTACCATCATCCATAATCCAAATGGCTAAGGCTAAAGGGGTTAAAAATTGAATGAAATAATTCCATTCTGGAAGAACTTTAATTTTATTTTTATAAAAAATTTGATAAAACCACAATAAATTAGAATAAGAATAAGTACTAAATCGATAACTATCTCCTAATTTATCTTTTTGAAAAGCAGGTGGATTATTATTAACATAACCTCTTTCCAAAAGATAATCATATTTATAAAATAGGTAATCTTTCTGAATAATTGATTTTTTTAAACAAAATCTTATTCCACCGCTCGGCAATCTTTCAGCATAAGCATCACCCAATAAAGATCCAAAAAAAAATTCATAAATTTCAGAAGAATGAGGACCTATGCGTTTATTTGATCTAATATTGGGAAGAATAAAATATAATTTTGGAAGAATATGTAATTTTCTAATAAATTTTGGGCCTTTAAACCCGTGAACATGTAAAAATATTAAATGAATCATAGCTAAAGCGGCTAATATAAATGGTAATAAAAAATGAAGTGAAAAAAAACGATTTAATGTTGGATTATCAACACTGAATCCTCCCCACACAAAGAAAACGATATCTTTACCTAAATATGGAATAGCAGAAGCGAAATTAGTTATAACGGTTGCACCCCAAAAGCTCATTTGACCCCAAGGTAAAACATACAACATTTAGAAATTAATACATTAAAGAATCCTTTATTCCGTGTAACCTGGAACACCAAGTTTAAGTCACATGGGTTCTAATTTCTTTGTATCTTTATTTAAACTAAATTAATATATCTCGTAAAAATATAGACCTTGAAACAGAGTGTTAATTCTGTTAAATGTCCGACTGTACATTAAGCATATTTAAGCTCTTAGCTACCACCATCTTTACAAGATGGGACTAATAGCTTCTTATACCCATTTATGAACCAGTCTGTAGCGATTCTTTACGAATCGACGGTCTCTAAAGCGGAATACTAAAATTGACCGTTAACATAAATGTCGCACAATAAAAATATTGTACTATGTTTTTATTAATTAGTCTTATTTTCCCCTCAAATTTTAATTAATTTTGGGGGTTACATCCGATAGCTTTAGCTATCGGATGTATCATATTTGATATAACCGAGGCCCCTGAAGGGGCGATTGTTATTCAGAGCTTTATTTATAGTTTTATGACAACAAGAAAAAGCTTTAGCCATATTTCTAACACTTGAATATTTTGAATGTATTGTAATATTATCATTTAAATATAATATTACAGGTTTAGATGCTTTTTCCGCTAAAATTTTTCTTAAATTTGGTTGAGTTAAATATCGTTCAAAAGCAGCTTTAGAAAAAATAGATTTTTCTTTATCAGAATATTGTTTATTTTTATTTAAAAGACCTATAAGTGTTTTACGTTCTTCACTATAATTTTCTTTCATTTTATTTATAGTTTGAATAGAATGTTTATAACCAAATGAAGATGTAGCCTCTTTTAAAATATTATATTCAGGTGAATAAATATTAAACCATTTGTTTTCCAAAGCAAGTAAATTTAAATGTGATTTTTTTAAATTTTCTTTAAAAACTAAACCTGAATAATATTCTAAGATTAAAAAATAAAAATTTTCTAAACCATATCTATTTATAGCGTTTCGTAATTTACTACTTCCTGTTCCATGTAGACAATGATTTCGGAATCTAGTATTAATACGATTAGTACTAGCACTACCAATATATTTTTCACCAGTAATATAATTAAAAATACAATAAATAGCTGCTTTATTTCTATTTTCATCTTTAATTTGGAGCTGCGAAGCAAGCGAATGCAAATTTATATAAATTTTTTCTGCATTCGGAATTTGAGGGTTAGAAATAGAACTAAATGTACGTAAACTATTAAAAAAGAAAAAAAAAGAAAATAAATGATTATCAATAAAATTATGAATAAATAAGTTACTTAAAAAATTATAACATTTTAGACTATGATAATAACCTAAGAATGCAGTCAAATTCTTAATTATTAAATCAGCAGTGATTTTACTGCAAAAGGTAATGAATTTAATCCTTTTGTTTTAAATTTAAAGAGGCGAACTTTGCGCGCTCTCCTGACCCGGATAACAAGCGTGCGCAGTCAAATAACCAGGTTCACGAATTAGAATAACAAGGCGCTTGTTATTATTTTTAATAAGTGACTTATGCGAAATTTGGTCAATTACGGATTGCCAATTTTTTTTATTTCGAAGAATTCCGACTGTACATTAAGCATCATTTCAGACACCCACCAGTGAACCAGTCTGTCACGATTGTACACACAACCGACGGTCTTACATTAAAACTAAGCGTTAACCGTTTGCACTAGCATTGCTAACGAGAAATTACCGTACACAATTTCTCCTATCACCTAAAATTATTTTCTTTGTGTAAATTATATAATAATTTTATTAACGGGATAGAACTATGAAATTTTTTTTCTAATAATCTTTTATTTTATAACTCATTTCTGGTACTATATAAGGGCTAACTATATTTCCTAATTGTGACATAGATTCTTTCCAAATGGATAATTTCCATTGATTAGGAGAACCAGCTTTTACAACAGAACATTTTAATTCATATTTAGTTTTTAAAATATCAGCTAAAAATAGAACTTCATCATGTGTTAATGAATTTGTAGCTAAATTTATTCCTTGTTTTCTTTGTCTTGAACCATCTTCCATTATCCAAATGGCTAATCCTTGAGGAGTTAAATAATCCGCAATAAAAGAAGGAATTTTTTTAATAGTTTTACCACTATTATTATAATAAAACCCTTCATAAATCCACATTAATGAGGTATACGTATAAGTATTAAAACGATAAAAAGTAAGAGATTGATTATTAACAATTTTATTAAATTGTTGAGGTTCAAAATATTTAGAATAACCTAAATTAAAAATTAAATTATTCATATAAGACAAATAAACCTTATTTTTTTCTCCTTGTTCTAAATTAAATCGCACACTAGTGCTATTTTTCCCTTTTACTAGAGTTCCCCACCAATCTCCTAATAAACCACAAATAATAATAGATAAGATATTAAAATCATGTGGGCCAATACGTTGTATTGAACGAATATTAGGTGAAATAAAAGAGGGAATAGATGAAATAAAATAAAGATTGGAATCAAAATTCCATGTAGGGCCTAAACAACCCATCATAATAAAATATATTATTACACCAACGGACCACAGTCCACTGCGTGGACTTGTATATGATCCATAATATAAACCACGGGCTATATGAATATACACACAAATAAAGAAAAAAGCAGCTCCATTTGAATGACCATAACGAACTAACCACCCATAATTAACATCACGCATGATCTTTATATTATTCCTTTATATTTGATGAAAATTGATAGAGATTTTAAAAATACTTGCCAGTATCAATATATCTAAATATTACACGATTACTTAAATTTAATTTTTTTTGAGTTTCATAATATGAATTAAAGGGGGAACCTTCAATTAAAACATTATTTTTATTATAAACATAAACTTTAAATCCTTCTCGACTACCTTTTTCCTTAGCAAATCTTTTTGCATTTTCTTCATGACTTTGATTATGATAAGAACTAAAAGGTGAGGATTGATTAAAAATTTTATCTATTTGTTCTTGACTAGGAAATGTTACAGAATTTTCATTTGTCGAATATCTTTTTTTATTTATACAATTACTTATTTCAACCACTAATTGTCTACCATCTTTTATATAAAAATATCCTAATTTATGTAATTTAAGTACGACACACCATAATCCAAAATCAATATACTTTCTTGATTGTAAATTTTATATTTCAAAAAATTTCATAATTTTATATAAAGTTTCTATATCAGACCAAGTATAAACTTCCACATTTTTTTCTTTTTTATAATTAGAATTCTCAAACACATAAAATCATGAGATTTAGCATGTTGTGGTATTTGAAAATATGGTTTTAAAGTTTTTATTCCGAAAGTAGATTCGCCATCACAAAATCCTACGATCCACCAAGGGTTTAATTCATTAGGTAGAGGATATGATTCTGAAGTAAGTCTACCACGATTCATGGTTTCTTTTAAAATTTTCAGGAGGCAATTTATTTATACACAAACTACGGCATGGCTTCTCTTGATCAAATTAAAATTTTTAAAATCTAAAAATTTCGCAGTATATAAAGGATATTCAACAAATATAGGTATAATTACACTAATAATATCTTTTAAATTCCCAACTTTAAACATATAATAATGAAGGCCCTCTTCTCTACAATAGCCAACCTTTAAAAATTTTTGTAGATCTTGAAGAATAGCTTTATCATAGATATGTAATACAATTCTAAAATCAAAACTGATTGAAATTTTTAATATTCTAATCGTAAAACAACCCTCAGCGTCTGAAAACCCAACAAACCAAGGTAAAACCTCATTTTTCTATTTAATAGGTTTTTTATCTAATAATAAGGAGGATAAAGCTAAATTAGGAATAATCTAAATGGACTTTATCTTAAGACATTAATGTCTTTTTCGCGTAAAGTCTCTGAACTTAAAATAAGATAAAACACATATGAACCATGAAATATCTATTTAAGTTACTGATTGGTTAATGACTAAAATATCTCTAATAGACTTGATCAATTAAAGATAAATAACCTTAATAAATTTTCAGTATAGAGCGAAAATGAATGAACCCGTGTTAAATAGGGTCATGTCACAATGATTTTAGTCATTGGTCAAAAGAACACATCATTATGTTCAACAGAATTGAAGGCTAAATCTATATGGGGAGCATAGTGCATTGCTAAGAATACCCCAGTTAAGATTTGCATACCTAATATTAAACCTAATAAAGAGCCAAAACCATATAAATAATTAATATTTGATGGTAAAGGAGAATCTACTAAGAATTCATTAAATATTGATAACACAGGATTTTTTTTAAGCAGTCTCATAAGCTTTTAACCATGCGATATAATCGTTTATATTAACAACTTCAATAACAATAGGCATAAATCCGTGTTGTACACCACATAATTCACTACATTGACCGTAATAAACACCATTACGTTTAATATATAAAGATGTTTGATTTAATCGACCAGGGACACAATCCATTTTAACACCTAAAGAAGGAACTGCCCAAGCGTGTAATACATCTGCAGCAGTAACAATAACACGAATAGAAGTTTGTGATGGTAAAATTAAACGATTATCCACTTCTAATAAACGTAATTGTCCTTCTTTTAAATCATCTGTTGGAATCATATAGCTTTCAAAATTTATTTCTGGAGATATATAGTCACTATATTCATACTCCCAATACCATTGTCTTCCAACCGCTTTTATAGTTATTGTAGGGTCTAAAATTTCATCCATTAAGTACAATAATTTGAAAGAAGGTAATGCAATTGTAATTAAGATTAAAGCTGGAGTTAACGTCCAAATAACTTCAATTAAAGTACCATCTTTTAAATTTTTATGGCTGATTGGGTGTTTATTAACATTAAATTCTTTTATTATTACTAGAATAAACCAAACTACAAATATGGAAATTATTATTAAATAAAAGAATATCCAATTATGAAGGTTTATTATCCCTTCCATTATTTTTGTAGCGGAATCTTGAAATGATAATTGCCATGGTTCTGCAATATCCCCAAATCTAAATAATGTTATTTCCTGAGATAACCAATTAAATAGAGTCATTTGTATTTTAAGTGACGCGTAAGCGCTCTTTTCAACCTTATTTTTCTGGCGCGCGGCTTACCCGTGCGTAACCTATACCAAATAAATCCTTCAATGATTTTAGTCATTGGTCAATTGGAGGGTCAGGTGCTTAGTGGTAATGTGGTTTATTTCCATTTAATGTCTAAGAGCATAGATAAGATTTAGCAAGAAAGAAGGGATTTGAACCCATAATAAATGAATTTGGAGATCATTATTTTACCAATTAAATTACTTCCTTAGGCTACAACTGGATGAGACACCCGGCATCGGATGCAAGAGCGGTGTAGGGGTTAAAGGGGATTATAGCCCCGCGCTAAAGTGCGGGGTTTTTGTTTTGTTTGAAAATGGAATTGAACCATTGACACAAAGATTTTCAGTCTTATGCTCTACCACTGAGCTATTCAAACAAGACGCATTTAGCGCTATTTGAGCTTTACCACTAAGTAATTGGAGGGGTTCCCCCCGAGCAAGCGCTTCATTAGTTCATAATGCCCACGAAGCTGACCAAACCCGCACGCGACGCGTGCCCTATTATAAATAGCCGCTTCGCGGCGGAGTATGGATAATGATTTGAGATTAGAGATGAATTTGAATCATCATTAGAAGGTTTGCAACCTACTACATTACCATTATGTTATCTAATCAGACGAGAGGCCCCGCCACAAGGGGGGCTAAGCAAGCCGGGCCCGGCCGAATTAGAGAGATAAAAGGCTAGATTAGCAATGAATAAATAAATAACTTAATAGGAAAGAACAGGATTTGAACCTGCGAGGACTTTAAACAAATCCCGAAAACTTAGCAAATTTCTGTTTTAAACCACTCAACCATCTTTCCCTGTTTTCAAGCTCAATCGCGCGAACACGACTATCAAAATGGGCTGAAATCGTTAATTCTTTTTTCAGTCTTTCATGCTAACTTTCAGGTTCTACATTCATGCCTATTTATAATTATTTATTCTTAGTTAATCTTATTGATACCAAAAGGAGTGTACATTGAAGTTTAAGAATTAAACGGGGGACTCTAACCCAGAAACGACGCAAGAACCGCGTCCTTTCCAGGCTCAGATATAAGTTCCTAACAGCCACTAATTATCCCCCTCCAAAGTCCAGTGGCCCCCTATGTTACTATGGACACGCGGGGAAAATTTTCCCCGCGTGTCCAATGAATTGATGCCCGGCTTTGTCGGTATACAATTAATTTAGGTTAACCCGGTCCGGCTAAACTAAATTAGCGCGTGGTTAGACAATGCTGATTTGTGGCATAAGAGAATAATAAGATAAAGACATAGATAAGGAATTAAAAATAATATGAGGATAAAGACCAAAATATATGATTAAAAATGTAAATAAAATTAAAATCGAAAATTCACGTAAAAAAAGATCATTATATTTTGTGATATAAACACTTAAAGATCCAAATATGACACGATTAATTAACCAAAGAGAATATAAAGCAGAAAATAATAAACTAAATGCGGTTAATAACCCGGCAATAGTATTTAATTCTAATAAAGGTAATAAAATAATAAATTCGCCAATAAAAGAAGATGTACCAGGAAAACTAAAATTGGCTAAATTTAAAATAAAGAAAAACACTGCAAATAATGGCATTACATTTGTTAAACCACGATAATAATATAATATACGAGAATGGTGTCGATCATATAACATACCTATTGTCGTAAATAATGCACTTGATATAAATCCATGACTTAACATAATATACATAGAACCCATTAATCCTTCAATAGATTGTGAAAATAAACCTAATAAAACAAAATTCATATGTCCAATACTAGCATATGCTATTATTTTTTTTAAATCAATTTGTCTAATCGTTGCTAAAGAGGAATATACAATACTTATGATACCAATTGCATAAATAAGAGGTAAAAAATAAGTAGAACCATAAGGGAATAAAGGAATAGAATAACGAATAAATCCATAAATACCTAATTTTAATAATATACCTGCTAATAATACAGATCCAGCCGTTGGGGCTTCTACATGAGCTTCAGGTAACCAAATATGAAAAGGAACAATAGGGATTTTAACACTAAAAGAGGCAAAAAAACTTAACCATAAAAAAATTTGCTCGTTTTTAGTAAATTCGGTAACATATAATAATTCTAAATCTAAAGTCCCTTTCACATAATAGATATACACTAAACCAATAAACATGACTAAAGAACCTATATAAGTATAAATAAAAAATTTAAAAGCTGCCTCAATTTTACGACTTCTAGCCCCAAATTTACCAATATAAATAAACATAGGTATTAATATACTTTCAAATAATATATAAAATACTAATGTATTTAAAGTCATGAATAATAAAATTAAAAGAAATTCTATTAAAAATAAATAAGCTAAAATAGAACGTAAATTAATGGTATTGTTCCAATTAATTAAAATACAGATAGGTTGTAAAAAAGCAGTAAGAATAATAAAAAAAATAGAAATATTATCAATACCGAATTGATAAGTTAAAATAGAAAAAGTCCATTGAAATTCTGGAGAATTAAAATCTAAAGTTAAAAAAATAAATAAAGTATATGAAAAAATAAAAAGACTAAAAATAAAAGAAACTTCTCTATATAATTTATCAAAAAATAAAAGATAAATTAAAGGTAAAATACATAAAATCACTAAAAGTTCTAACATGGTTGAATATTTAAGGAAATTCTATCTCTAGTCATCCATACTGTACTTTACTCGTCTAATTAAAGGGGCCGCGAAGCTAAAGTGGCCACCGGCGGACTTTCTACACCCCAGTTTAACTGGGGGGCAAACGAGAAACCCCGTGCCGGATGCAAGCGTGCCTTTTATTAAGGTAAACATGCGTCTTCTAATACAGCCGATGTAATAGGAATCACCTTGAACCTTCAATATCCGTATAAATAAGAAGTATAATAAGCACTGTAACCCCCGCAAGTCATTTGACAAGCGGTAAACTTCTTGCCAAATGGGTGGCCACCCCCCGATTTGGCCGGGGTTTGAGGGAGCCCACCTATAAAATGTATAGTCATTTATAGAAAATAAGCGACTAAAAATAATAAAAATAAGCCAAGTGATACACTTAATCCTGCACCTGTCATAAAAAAAGCATATGTAGCTGTAAGACTTAAGACAGAAATAAAGAAAAAGAATGTGAAATGAAAAATATCACCAGAATGAAAAGATTGCCAATTTAAAGCATAAGATTTTAATGAATTACCTAAACCTTTTGCGCCTAACCATTCTAATAATCCACGATCAAATGATTTAAATGGGATAATATATGATATTAATAAGGTCGAATAAGCTAAACGATTATATAATACATCAAAATACCATTTATATGAAAAGAACATATATGGGTAAATAGCAGGGAAAACCGGGAAAAAATAAAAATAAATTAAATAAGAGAAAAAAAAGCCAGATAAAGAAAATATTAAAGGGGTTAATTTCCAAGATAAAGGTAATACTTCTGCATCTATATCTAATTTTTGAAAAGGTAAAAATGCCGAACCTAATCCAACAAATAAATCTTTTCCTAAATACCCGGCAAATATCGCAAATATCGCTAATATTCCTAATGGTAATAATCCAAAAACATTGGCTGGATGTATACGCGTATAATACGTATAATTAAGTGAAAATGGTTTATTATAAAATAAGAAATATAATAAACGAAATGAATAAAATGAGGTTAATCCTACTGTTAATAAGGCTAACCAAAATACAAAATATGATGATACTGTAAAGGCTGTTAAACCATATTCTAATATCAGATCTTTTGAATAAAATCCTGTTAAAAATGGAAATCCTGCTAACGATAATGATCCTATTAAAAATACTGAATATACAAATGGTAAAAATGATAGAAATCCTCCCATATATCGTATATCTTGTTGATTAAAAAATGAATGAATAATTACTCCAGAACAAAGAAATAATAATGCTTTAAAAAAGGCATGGTTTATTAAATGAAAAAATGATAAATCAAAGTAAAATAAACCACAAGCAAGAACCATATCTTTTATTTGGACTATATTTTCAATTCTATTATTAAATTGTTTCATGTCTAGTCTCTGAGCTTTCAATTTATTGACAGCAGCTGATTGTTCTATGTTCTATCTTAGATTTAGACAGAATTTATAAAATTTCCAGCTTTTTATGAAATTTTTATAGAGCATATGGTTTTACACTAACATATTATTTTCCCTCATTAGAGTTTATTCATCTTTTGTATTTAATGGTTTTTAATATATATACCAAGATCTTTCAATATCTTTATATCTACAAGTTAATATCTTGTTTTTATCTAATCTGGCATATATAAGACTATTCTTTGATTAATTTAATTCTTTAACCATCCCTCTCATACCATTAAATACCATTACAAATATATTTGTTTGGACATCATAACAATAGACTTTAAATTTTTTTGCTTCAAGACTATGATTTAATCTTGTAGATTCTGATACAAATTTATTTTTTAAAGTCTTACTTATTTTATCTTTAATATCATCAGATAATGATTTTCTTTTGTAAAAGGTTGTAAGATTTTTTGAACATTATATGATGGTTTAATTTGTTCATACGAATAATTTTCTTTAAGCGCTAGCGCGTTTTTAGATATCTTAAAATCACATAATTCTAATATATAGACATTAAATTTAGAATAATCATAAAATAAAAGAGCACCACAAATAGGCATTTTATTTTGATAAGTTTCAAGATAATTTATATAAAAATATTATTTAAATCTATTTGCGATATTAACAGTTTTTCCAACATATAATTTACCATTTATTGTATTATACCATGCATAAATTAAAGGTATGTTTTTAAATTCTGTTTTAATAGGATAAAATTCTGATTCTGTGATATTAATATATTTTCTAACCAAATTAGTAGATAAGATATAGATGGTCTTGTAAGGATTCTCGTAATTAGATGAACTTGAAAATAATATGTTAGTTCTAGTTAACCCTAATTGACTTGAAGTTGAATAGGCTATAACACGTTTAACATCATTTTGAACTAATCCAGAGGAAGCGGCGAAAAAAGCAGTTAAAGCTCCGATAATCGAGATTAATGTTAAAGTTATTGGTGTCATTGAGAATATTGGAGATAAACGAATTAATAAATATACTCCAGCAGTTACCATTGTTGCTGCATGTAATAAGGCCGAAACCGGAGTCGGCGCGGTTTCAGCGTGGATACTATTAATTGGTTTAGCCGCCCCGCGCTTCCGCTACGGGGCCTTATTAATATAGATACGCGCCAGCGCGTTATTATAACGTGTTGACAGCCCCCGTGTAAGATCGCTCAGCTACCTAACACGGGGTGCAATAAATAAAATAAAACGGTACTCAAATAAACTGAAAGTTGGCCAATGGCCCCGCGCTATGCGCGGGGCCATTGGCCGTGGCTGAGCCACACTCTAAGTTAATAAAAAGCCCGTGCCCCTTAAGGAGACTTTTAGGGTAAATTTAAAGTTAACATCAATATTAAATATATGGTGCTCTATCACGCCGGGTTTTAAAGAGGGCGCACCAACGGGGAAAGACGTAACCTGACGATTATCTAATGTAAATGAATAACATCATTTAAATAAGAAGCAACTAAAACTGTGAACACATACGCTTGTAAAAAACATATTACGAATTCTAATGAAATTAACGCTACTATTAAAGCTACTGGAATTAAAGCTAAAACACCAAATATACCTCCATATATTAAGATATTCCATGTAAATAATGAAATAATATTTAATAATGTGTGTCCTGCAAACATATTAGCAAATAATCGTACTCCTAAACTTAATGGACGTGTTAAATAACTTATTACTTCTATTACTATAATGATAGGTAATAATGCAGTAGGTACGCCAGAAGGGACAAATAAATGAAAAAAATGTAATCCGTGTTTTAAGAATCCAATTGTAGTAATACCTATAAATAATGATAATGCAAATCCTAATGTAATAATAGGATGACTAGTTACCGTTAAAGTATAAGGAATCATACCTAAAAAATTAGATAATAAAATAAATAAAAAAATACTTGTTAATAAAGTAAAATATTTTTTACCTTCATTACCTATTTGATCAGTAACTATTGATAATATAAATTTATAGATTGATTCTAAAATTAATTGCCAATTTGATGGAATTACAAATAATTTTTTAGTAGAATTAAAGTTTCTTAGTATAAGTGTAATAACAGTTAAAATAATTAATAAATTTAATGATGAATTAGTTAAAGAGATATCATATTTACCAATTCCAAGTTTAATTAAATCAACTATTCTAAATTGTTCTAATGGAGATATTAATAAAGTCATTTTTCTTTTCACCCTCAAAAAGGGTTAACGGACATCTCTGTGGCGGTCCGGACCATTCAATCTGTAATACTCCCCTATCTAATTTAACCGCATCACCTTTAGGTTGGCGGTCTTACTAACGGAGCGCGTGGTATGTCTAATGAAACGAAGTAGATCAGACAATAGCAAGGTATTAAGTGTATCTATTTTTTAGAACCAACATCTTTAGATGGTTGGCGTGATCCTTTTTTTTTTACAGATTTTGGTTTTTGTGATTCGTTTACTTTAGTACTTGATTTTTTACTATGAGCTTTAGTTGATTCAGAACGATATTTTTCATAAATTTGATCCCATTGTGCTACAATAGCTAATGAGTTTTGTGAATTTTTAATTACCGCTCCTTTCCCTTTCTCAAAATCAAACCCTTTTAAAGTTTGATTATCTTTTGATTCTGTTTTTTGTGAATCTAATAATGTTCCGATAAAATTACGTATTACAAATAATGATTGAAATGTAGGTACAAATTGACCATTAATTAATATAAAAATAAGTGAAAATATTACAAGAAGCCATTGAAATTGAGTAAAATATGTATATATATCTAATTGAGGCATATTTTTCTTTTTGTGAGCCGTCACTGCCTACACAGCGGCTCTTTTTCGACTTTGTATAAAGCCCCCTTCGTATATTTAGGGCTGATCTCTACCCACCCTGAAGTGGGGGTATCTGCAGACTAAAGGATACGAAGATGACAATAACATTTGTAGGAGTCATTATGGACCGGGTATCATTTATAATCCCCGAATAGAATAAACGCATAACGCTTATCTCGTAACGAAGCTAAATAATGCTATTCGTTTTCTTTTTACGACTCTAAAGTCTGGATAAGGCACACATGCCCTTTAAACCCGGTCTTTGCCGGGCCATATGACCTTAACCCCCCTTGTGGCGGGGTCTCTATCTTAAAGGGTTTAATGAATTAATAAAAAAATAGTAGAATAGAATGAAATAAAACCTAAAGATAATGGTAAAAAAGATTTCCATCCTAAACGCATTAATTGATCATATCTATATCTTGGAAAGGCTACACGAACCCAAATAAACATAAATAATAAAAACGATAATTTAATAATAGTCAGGCCAAATGGGGAACCTCCAAAAAAAAGTAATACATTTAACCAAGACATAAATACTATATTTCCATATTCTGCTATAAAAAACATTGCAAAACCCATTGATGAATATTCAGTTGAATACCCTGCCACCAATTCAGCCTCCTATTTAAATAGATGAAGTCCCGGAGCCTTAGAAGGCGCACCTGAGACTTATGAGGGCATCTATTCATCTATTTATAATCATGGATTTTATCTTAAAACAAGGACCTAAAAGGCGCTTGAAATGATCACGTAAAATCTCTGAAGACATTTTAAGGATGACCCTGGACACCTAAGCAAGCCGGGGTTCCATAAATGTCTTGCCGATAATAAAGTATTAGCAGACCAATGGCTGCTTGAGGTGGATGAGAAACTCATTCATTTTCGGCAAATAGTGATCTTTTAATGAGGCCAAGGCACGAGTTATTAGTAGACATATACACTATACATTTTTATTTGAATTAGACCGGACCCGGTCACTCGGATATGTAAATTAGCCTCTGGTAAATCAAAGGGCGGACGATTAGTTTCCGCTAGACTTGAAATAAAAAATAATATAAATAAAGGAAAAAAAGGCAAAATAAAACCAATATGCATATTTCCTTGTTTTAATACAATATCTAATAAATTTAAACTTCCTGTGTATAACACTATAGATATTAATATTAAACCTATTGATATTTCATATGATACCATTTGAGCTGTTGATCTTAATCCACCTAAAAAGGCATACTTAGAATTACTAGACCATCCAGATAAAATAATACCATATACACTTAAAGATGATATTGCAAAAATATATAATATCGTTAAATTTATTTCTGTATATATTGAGTGAAAACCGAAAGGTACTATAGACCATAAAACAAATGATAAAAATAAAAAAATTATTGGACCTAAAAAGAAGATTATTTTATTAGCAAATGACGGGTAAATCAATTCCTTTATTAGTAATTTTAAACCGTCTGCAACATCTTCAGCTATGGCGCCCGCGAGCCTAAGGCTCGCGGGCTGCATCCCACACACAGGCCTCGTATTCGACCATGAACTGGGGAAACCGAGTAAAGCTAAATTGGACCGCCTATTAGGAGAGAAAAGGTAGAAGCCTATAGAATTGGACGACGAACAAAGAGAATACACGAAAAGATAGATCATATTATCACAAAAGAATGTGTAAGACGTATGATCGTTGAGGAATCTTAAAAAGTTCCCTGCGGATTTATAAAAAGGAAGAGAAATTTGGCATATTTCCGCATATAGTCTTATTTTAAACATATCTAATTAGATATGCCACTTACACTCAATGGTTGTAATAATCCTACTATTCCAACTACATTAGGCCCTTTACGTCGTTGCATAATGCCCATAACTTTACGTTCAATTAATGTTAAATAAGCAAGACTAATTAAAACGATAACGATAATTATAAGAAAATCTATTAATTTTGTAATTATTGTAAACCAAATCATTTTATGCTTTCTTATTATATATTTTATACAACCCTAATCGCCGCCTTTTTTCTTAATGGGTTTTTCAAATTTTGAGGGGAGGGCAGGCAGCCCGCTCCTATTAATCCTCTGCTATTGCTTCTAGCGATCCTTACTATATCTTATACGAATAATAGTTAGTGTTATCGGTAATTTTTATAATCTTTGAGATAAAGTGGGCCCAAATTGTTTTAACAATTTGGGCGTTCCGTCTTTAACGTAATCCATTTTTGTACCACATGGGCCCTACTTAGCCGTAGGCTCGTAGACACGCCTCTTTTACCTAATTGGAAACGCCATTTATGGTAGATAAGATCAACTATTAGGAAAACGAAGCAATAAAAATATTCATGCATCGTGTATATTTTAGTATAAATTTATTCTATAATAATCTTGGACTTTGGTCCGGCCCCAACTTAAGAATAATAGCCACCCTCGCTGGCGTACACCTCGAAAAAGGAAAAGATGAAAAATAGGAAGAAATAGTAATATGTCTTCTCTAATTTTAAAAGAAATGTTTTTTAATCATTTAAAAGTTTTGGCTGGTACGGCCTTTTATTGTTGTTGTCATTTATTATTAATATTTACAATAAATTTACATTATTGTGAGATATTAACCTATTATTTTTTTAATAAATTATTAGCTTTTAATAATTTAGTTGCTATCTCTTTTTATGAAATTCTCTTAACTAAATTATATTTATCTATAATTTTTACTGTTTTAATTTGTATTCCTTTTTTAATTATATATATATTTTTATATCTTATTACGGGATTCTATTTTTATGAATTTGAACTCTATTTCAGCTATTATTTAAGAGGATTAAAGATCTATCTCTTTGAATTAATTCTTTGTATATATATAGTTATACCGTTTCTTCTAAAATCATCTTCTAAACACCTTGAAACCTTTATAATACAAATATACTCATATGGAAATATTACATCATTAATTGTTAAAATTCTTCTCTTATGGTTTATTGTAGCCATCATAGTATATATATCTAAATGGATATCGCCATTTAAAGTCGATAATAAGCCGTATACAAAGCATCAATCCGCGATATTTGACAAAAACGCGCAAGCGCTAATCCCGCGCCGATATGTTCCATTATTAGCCTTTATTGTTGGTTTTTTAGGTCCATTTGGTGTCGATGTGTTTATACAAGGGATATTCACAATTGGTTTATTTCTTTATATCGAAGGCCATAGTTTGACTAAATATTGGGCTGATAATCGTCAATTGGGGTAGGCATTATTTTATAGGGTAGAAAACCGGGTTAATCGTACGAACGGGCGCGCAAGCGCGGTCCTCGTAGCTTTAACACCAGATTGGACTGGTACCCGACACCGCTCACGCCTCCCGACGTAGTCTAGTTTTAAAAGTCTAGTTTGACTTTCTTGGATCGAGAATAGCCAATCTCAAAGTGTCTAGTTTAATCTTGAGTCTAACCGCCCACATAGCGCGCGTACCTGAATCAGAGATAAGACCATCTGGCGCAGCGCGCTAATAGCTTTTCAATTATCCCCCGACTCTCCGAGTAGGGCTCCTTAAGATAAGGATGCTCGCTAAATAAGAAAGAAGATGATATAACGGTAGAGTAGCAAATGGGTAGAGATAAAAATATAAATAGAATTAAAGTCGAAAAAAAGATAGTAAAGCAAAGAAACCATAAAAAATAAAAGTAACTCTATGAAAACAATGAAATCATCCAAAGAAGGTGAATGTGTGAGATTAGAGATATGAATACATTTATTGTGGATGGATTTTATCCTGGTCCAGAATGTACGTTGAATAGATACTTAACACATGCAAGTCAGAGTGTAAACGACAAAAAATTGTCAAGTGACATTCGGCGTCAGGGTGAGTAAAAATTAGGAATTTATCCTTCAATAGGACATAAAACATCGAAACCATAGACAAATTTGTCAACGACCATAACTTTTATGGTTCAGGGTTGAAGGAGAAGCCTAATAAGGATTAGGTAGTTGGAAATTTAATAGATTACCAAGCCTAAGATCCTTAGCCGGTTTGAGAGAATGATCGGTCACAACGGGTCTGAAACGGCCTGGACTAGATTTCTAGGCAGCAGTGGGGAATACTGCGCAACATGTGAAAGCGTGGCGCGGTGATCTATTTAAGAAGGCGCAATGCGCCTTCTTAATGAGTAATATTATAGTGAAATATTACTTTATAGTCCTTGCAAAATCTGTGCCAGCAGCAGCGGTAAGACAGGTAGGGCAAACGTAATTCGGATTAATTGGGTAAAAAAAGTTTGACTAATGAATGGAGTTTAGTAGGGGATAAACGAATAGCAAATGGAAGAATGAAAATTAGTGATATTTGTTGGAAGATCAAAAGCGAAAGCTTTTATCCTTAAAAAACTAACATTATAAAACGAAAGTTTGAGGAGTAAATAGGATTAGAGACCCTCGTAATTCAAACTATCAATTACGAAAGAGAAGATAGCTTCTCTTTTTACCTGGGGAGTACGATCGCAAGATTAAAACTCAAAGGATTTGACGGGGATTTATACAAAAGGTGGAACATGTGGATTAATACGAAACTACACGCTTAAACTTACCAATTCTTGAAAAACCAAAAAGCAAAATCTAATTTAAACGTTACAAGCTGGATTCCTAGTTTGTTCGGGATTTATTGTGTTGGTATGCAGGTGTTGCATGGTTGTCCTCAGTTCGTGTTGTGAAATGTTTGGTTTAGTCCTTAAACGAACGCAATCTTCGAATCGTGTTAATTAATCACGATTGACTAGACACGATAAGTGTTAGGAAGTGAAGATTATGTCAAATATTCATGACCCTTATGAAATTGGGCTTCACACGTGTTACAATGATAAGGATAATAACGCGGACGCGCTAGCGCGCGCCGGAATCTTAAATCTTATCTCAGTTCGGATGTTGGTCTGCAATTCGACCAGCAGAAGCAGGAATCTTTAGTAATCGTTTAAACTTTATCACGGTGAATTTGTATTTGAATCTTGTACACACCGCCCGTCACGTTTTGGAATTTATTTTGATTTTTTAGCTTTTCGATTTGGGTTATCATCATTTATGATTTTAACGAGTCCTAAAGAATTTAAAACTCTTTTGTCTCTTATATTGGGTTTGTCCTATTTTTTGTATATTCAAATTCGAGACGCGGGGAAATTAATGTAATAACTAAAATGAAGTCGTAACAAGGTAATCGTAGTGGAAACTGCGGTTGGATTAATAACTACTCTTAATCACCCGGGTTTTACCCGGGGCTCTTAAAGACCCGGCCTTCGCCGGGTCAGGTCAAGATTAAGGAAATAGGGACGCCCCTTTAGTGGGCCCCGGACTTTTAATTCTAAATTTGATGCCGTAAGTTCTCATATTCCTATAGCATACATGGGTTAATGCCCCATAGACAAATTATGCTTATTTTAGACAGGGCGGCTACGCCGGTTTAGTTTCTTTTATCTTTTTAGAATAACCACGCGGGTTTAACCCGCGCTGCGGTGGAGACGCCGTGGGCCCTGTTAACATCCATTTGGCGGAATGGTATACGCGATAGACTTAAAATTTATTATACTTCCGGTTCAAGTCCGGAAATGGATATCATTATACCGCGCGAGCCAAGTGCGCGGCTTTGATTTGGAAGGGCGCGTTTACACCCTGGGTCCGCTAGCCAAGCCGCCGTGGTTAACCACTAAGTGGGCTGGCTAGAGAGGGGTAATTAGTTTAATGGTAAAATATGGGTCTTACACACCTTTGTCAGAGGTTCAAATCCTTTATTACTCATTAGCAAAAAATACCCAGTATGAAAATACTGAATTTGGGAAAGGTAAACCGCGCGCTAAGCGCGGATATTTGTAGTTTAAAGGATCAAACACCGGACTACGAATTCGGCGATTGAAGGTTCAAGTCCTTCCAAATATATAAAAAGAGTGCGCTTGAAACCATACTAATTTAGGGGATGTAGTTTAATTGGTAAAACTTCTATTTTGCACGTAGGCACTATCAGTTCAAGTCTGTTCATCTCCATCAGCGTGCCCCATATTAATATGGGGCGCGGGGCCTCATAGCGCGTTAGAAAAGAAATTCGCAAGATAGAGTAAAGGCAACTCATCAGGCTCATAATCTGAAGACTATAGGTTCGATTCCAATGCTTGCGTAGAAATGAGAAAAAAATTTAAACAACGTAAAGACCCAATAAAAAAATCTAAACGTCCTGGGTTAGACAAAAACCCACAATTAAAAGGAACAGTTTTAAAGGCTATGATAATGAAGCCAAAAAAACCTAACTCCGCAAATAGAAAAATATGTAAAATAAAATTAAGTAATAATAAAATTATATTAGCGCATATCCCCGGTGAAGGTCATAATATTCAAGAACATTCAATGGTGTTATTGCGCGGCGGAAGGGTAAAAGATCTCCCTGGTATAAAATATCGTGTAGTAAGAGGAAAATATGATTTGAAAGGAGTTGAACGCAGACGAAAAGGGCGTTCACTTTATGGAACATCTAAAACTCTAAGTGGTAAGAGTGCGCGCACAACATAATTCTGTGCGCTCGGTTTCCTCATCCGTCCAGTGCTTTTTATACCTAATACAAATGAGGGGGAAAAGGGTCTCCATTCCCCTTTGGGCGCGGTTACCGCGCCCAGCGCCGTGCTAGATGGTGAAACCTTGTGCTTAAGTATTTGTACTCACTTAGATCGAAGAAAAGAAAGCAGGCCGAGTCCATTAAACTCGGCCCCCACGCGCGGCGTTAACGCCGCGCTCTGGGAAAGACTTTGCATCCAACAATATGATTAAGTCAGACTGTTGGGTGTGGCAAACAATAAGACAAATGTTAGAAAGTGCAAAATTAATAGGTGCAGGGTTAGCAACAATTGGGTCTGGTGGTGCAGGAGTAGGTGTAGGTTCAGTATTCGCCGCTTTAGTACAAGCCACAGCTCGTAATCCATCTTTAAAACAACAATTATTTGGTTTCGCAATTTTAGGATTTGCGTTAACTGAAGCCGTAGGTTTATTCGCATTAATGATGGCATTCTTAATATTATATTCTTAATCATAACATGCTTTTCAATTTTACATACGTACATCTTTATACTAATCCCCTTCTTGAACGTTCTGAAAGAAAAAACAAATAAAGCTGGGGTTTATCTTTGGTATAATGTATCAACTAATAAATATTATATTGGTAGTGAAATTGATGTTTATACAAGATTAAGTAGATATTATCAAAAGAGTTATTTGGTAAATCACAAAGATTTACCAATAATTCGAGGCCTAATTAAACATACTATGGAAAATTTCATTCTTATTATTTTAGAATTTACGGATAAAGAAACTTTACATCCTTCTGAACAATTATATATAGATCTTTTTCAACCTACTTATTAAAAATAGTGGGTAGACAATACATGGGGGCCTATAAAAATAGGTCCTATGTCAGATGAACAACGATTAAAGTTATCTTTGAAAAAAGGAGAAGAGCATCATTGTTTCGGGTTTAAACGTCCTGAAGATGAATTAATAAAAATGCGTGATAATCATCCTAAAACCAAACCTGTTTATCCATATTTAGCGGATAAACAAACTTTAATAGCGGAATATCCTTCATTGCGCGAGACAACCAAAATAACAGGAATAACAAGAGATTATATTGTTCATTGTATAAAAAACGCGCAAGCGCTAATAAATGGTTTTTTCTTTTTAAAATTTGCATATAACATAACTAAACTATGCAATAACCTTAAATTCTTAATAGTTTTTGAAATCTTAATAACAATTATTTTGGGGGTTGGTTTAGTCACCAACCCCCCCCAAAGATGGATGACTGAGCGGTTGAAAGTGTTAGTTTTGAAAATTAATAAGTAATAACATACTTCATGGGTTCAAATCCCATTCCATCTATCTAATACATTGTGTCTAAAGAAGAATCAGGTAAATTATAACTGAACTAAAGGGGGTATAATTTAATGGTTAAAATGTTGATTTGTCATGTCAATTAGTATGGGTTCGATCCCCATTATTCCCGATTAACCTCTATTGATCCGCGCGCTAGCACGCCCCGTCTTAGGCGGGCCCGGATTTATGACCAATAAAGATTAAAAGATTACCTCCCGATTTGTTACATTATAAGGTTACTATTCGGCCCTTCTAATTTTATATAAGAAGTACATTCTAAGGTTACTATTAGGCCCTTCTAATTTTATATAAGAAGTACTTTATTAATAAAATGGTGTTAGAGTTAGTCGTCCTCTGGCTGAGGTAAAACCCCATAAGTTCGCCCTTGCTGGCCCTGTAAACCGTGCTCGTGCCGCTTAATCGGAAATGGTGTTAACTCCGTAACCTTAAAATCCCCCAAAATTCGTTGCCCGCTGGGCTTACTTTGAGGCCACCTTTAGCTAAGGGTGGACAGCTTTTTCGTGTAGTTGGTAAACCTTTATAGGTTTAAATGGAATTGAACCAATAATTAACCCGTTATGAGCGGGGAGTTTTAACCATTAAACTATAAACCCTGACCGCTTACTTCAGCTCTGCTCTCTATTTCGTGGTCCAGTGGATAATGGGACTTGAACCCATAAACTCAGTTTGGAAGACTAAAATTTTACCATTAAATTATATCCACATAAGAATAGAATATATTTGCATAAGTTTTGATAAGCATTGGCGACTTTCATCGCCTTCAGCGCTTGCGCGTTTTCTACCATCAACCTTTTTTAACCCTAATCTTGAGTCAGCATCTTATGGTTATTCTAAGGGAATTCTCTTATTATGATAATTTCAATGATAATTCCATGATTAATTTAACTCACCGAAAGGGTTTATTTCTTTTTTCCTTTTTCGGTACATCATTGATTAACTCATATAAATCCTCTCGTACTAAATATGATCCTAGTTCCCATATTTTCAAGCAGAAGATAGGGACCGAACTGTTTTACAACGTTCTAAACCCAGCTCACGTCTTTATTAAAAAAATCTTAAATGATTTATTAATAAGGGACTATATCTTTCTTATTTAATATATATTTTTCATACTTTTAAATCGTATGATCTATTCCTTGTCTATTTAAATTCATTTTTAATCTTATATTCTTTATTTTTACTAATCCTTTTTCTTCTAAATGTTCCTTATTATAAATTAAATGTATTACTTCTTTCCATAATCTAAAATCTTTTTCTTTTCTTGTTTTTAATTTATTTCTTGTAAAAAATGGTAAGACATATTCCATTATTATTTTTATATCTTCTATTATTAATCTATCGTCTTGTACTTTAGCTTTCTTGTCAAATATCTCATTATTTATTTTTTCTAATAAGTTTTTTGAATTTATTTGTTTTATAGCAAATCTTGCTCTTATTTGATATCCTATTTTATAATCATTGCTTTTAGCTATTGTTATAAAAAAAGAACCATCCCCATCCACCATTCCAAGTAACCAATCATTAGATATTTTATTATGATTTAAAATACTAGAAGTATGTAGATAAGGAGTCCAATGTTCATTAAATTGATTAAGTTTTTTTTCAGAATATAGATTATTTAATAAAATCGGTAAAATAGTTTTTTTTAAATTTGTCATATTTGTTTCAGCTAGTTCACAAGTTAAGTCTCTATTTGAAAATTTTATAGAAGAGTTAATATTAAGAAAATTGCGGATTTGTTCCATTAATTTATAATCTGCAATATGTTGTGTAATAGTAAATACTGGTTTTTTTAATCTTTTATTCGAACTTATAGTTCCTTCGGCTTCAATAAAGCCTAAAATCCAATTTCTATTTATTTTTTTATTCATCTTTTATATAGACAAGGGGGGTATTAATAAGAATCCACGTGTAGTCTCTGAAGTTGTCTTTTGACAACCTGCTGATAGATAAGGTTAACTTAAATATTAACTAATATGTAATCTTCTCGGCAATTAGTGGATAAAAAAAAACAAGTTTATACTTGTATGGCACGTAATAGTTACCATTTTTATGGACGAACAGTCCAACCCTTTGATTCATGTGCAAATCGAGGATATGATGAGCCGACATCGAGGTGCCAAACGATCATGTAGATATGAACTCTTGATGATCATTAGCCTGTTATCCCTAGAGTACCTTTAATTCGTTAAGTGACATATATTCCACACTTGTATGTCAGATCAATATAACCCGCTTATCGCGCCAGTTTGAATTGTAGTTCTTACTGTCAATCCTTTTTTCTGTGTTTTCAGTTTTTATAAATGAATGTCGCACATCTTCGTTACCTTTTTGAAGACAACCGCCCCAGTTAAACTGACCTTTTGACATTTAGCATACGTTTTATATAATGGATTTACACGTTTTAACCATTTCACTATGATATAATCTGTATGTTATCATATCAAATTACAGTAAAGGTTCATAGGGTCTTTCCGTCTACCTGCTTTAAAATCGCATCTGCACGATTATTTCAATTTCATTTAGTTGATCACGGAGACAGTGGGGAAATTGTTACATCCTTCATGCGCGACGGAAATTACCCGTCAAGGAATTTCGCTCAATTGTTTGGATTATATCTTAATTAATATTATTTTCTTCCTCTATTCATTCCTTCTTTTATTTTTCTTATTTTTTCTATTCCTTCTAATGTTAAATGTTCTTTTTTTTCCATTAATTCGGCTACTTTTTTAAAATCTTCAAAATCCAACTTTTTTAATGTTTTTAATTGATAATTACGGAACAACGCGGTTGTTCTATTTTTTATTATTTCTATATTTCTTAATCTATATTGATAGATATTTCCTCCATTTTTACCTCTATTTAATTTTATTTCGCCTGAATCATTAAAATATAATTTTATTTTTTTTTTAAGATCTAAATCTCTACCATGTTGTGTTATTATATATGATATTTGAACCTGAAATCCGGATTTCATATCGTCTTTTTTATTTATTTCAACACTAAAAGTGCCCTCTCCATCAGTAAATCCTATTAACCATAACATAAATTCATAACTTTCTTGATTTTTATACACAATGGTATTTAATAATGTCCCAAGATTTTTTAAAGGGTTTACCTGCCCTGCCAGGGGCGTCATTACCACAAGTTTCACATAGTTTTTCATCATTCTATTTATAATTATGGTTAGGGGTATTCACAAAGAGGGCTTATTTTTTTTCTTTAAAGGAATACGATAATATTAACTCTTCACGTGTAATCTCTGAGATCCCCCTTTGGGGGATCGGCATATTGTCTTAAAAGGGACTAAAGTCCTCTAATTTAAATAGATTTTATGCATATAGTGAAGTAAATTGACCATCAAAAAGATGGGAAGGCAGCGATAAATTACCTTCGGACCGTTATGGTTACAGCCGCCGTTTGTTAGGGTTTCAGTTCGTTTCTTTCAATTCTCACTTTATACTTCTAACACTGGGCAGATGTCAGACTCTATACATCTTAATTGTTCAAATTTGCAGAGTCTTGTGGTTGGAATAGGTAGGCCTTCTCAAGCTTTCCCCTCCTCAGAACCGTACATGCCACTTTCATGGCATACGGCTCAAGCAATAATTCAGACTATTGTCCTTGACCAAATTAATTTGGAAACTTTAAAGGAAACACTTACGCGTTTCATACTAATCTTTTGTTTTAATTTTATTTATTAAATCTAATTTTTTGTTGGTTTATTGGTTAAAGTTTTAAGCCAAGTTATTATAATATCTAATCTTCTTTCTTTAGTTGGATTTAAACGTGAGGCATTTAAATCTTTTAATATATAAGCAAATTCAATAAATGCATCTCGCACTTATGTGGTATCTCCTACATGTTTTTTTGTATATATGATTTCAACTAATTTTATCCAACGTTCAAATTCTTGACTTTTTCGACCTAATAATGGATATTGTATAAAAAAAGGTATAATTATATTTTTTAATATTGATATTTTTCTAAAAGAGACTGTACCAACATTATTTTGTCTTGCATATACACCACCATTATTTTTTTTAAACCCATTTAAAGCTTCAAGTAAGATAACATCAGTCATAGATTGAGTAATATTTTATTCACATTGAGGAACAACACCCCACATAGCATCTTTATCTAAAAAAAGGGAAGCAGTAAAACTTCCTTCACCATTTGTGAAACCAGCTATCCAATGAGGATTAGCATTTAAAAATTCTAAAATATCTTGATAATTAGTATAATGTTTAATTGTCGGCATCGTTTTTATCCTTCAATTAATTACTTTTTAGTTTATTATCACCTATATGTAAGTCAGCTCGTTTTCACGTTGATTATAGATCTATCCAATACATTACATATTGGCGTTCGCTTTTTACATTATCCTATCTCCACTAATCACTACAATTTATTACTAAATTGCCAGCCATAAAAATGGCGAATTATTGGAGTTACTCTGTTCCGTTTTTAACACCGTATGTTAATGTTAGGATTCTACTCTACGCCAGAGAATATAAGATTGATTGACTAATTTATAAAAATGAAATTAGCCCAATTCTCAATAATCGTTTCAATCATAATTTCGATTTTCTGTTTTAATGACGCATCAATGTAGATTCATTTTCATTATCCATAATTAACGAGCCTAGCTTCATAATAATGTTATGATTGCATTATTTGAATACATTGTCTCTTAAGCTTAGCACAATCTGATTACTCTAATTGCACTTTAAGATAGGCTTATAACAATCAATAGTTATAATGGGTTTAACCCATATTGTTAAAAACGATTTAGCAGATCGCACTTTTTAGTAAACAGTCATTCCCCCCATTTATGTTTCGGCTATAAGCCCCTTTTTCTCCCTAAGTTACAAAGTCATTTTGCCTAATTCCTTCGCGATCATTAACTAAACCCCTTAATATTTTCTATTTGTTCATCTGTGTTGATTTGAGTACAGTTAATAAATTTCCTGTTTATGATCTAAATCAGACTGTATTAGTTTCGATCATAAATTTCCCATCGATTGTAATCTATGAAACCTGTAAAGTTACATATAATTTTTGTATCTTAGAAACTGTTTTACCCTATTTAGTTTACTTTTAATAGGAAACCTTGAACTTCAGGGGACGATGATTTTACACCATCGATTACATTACTCATGTCAACATTTTTTCATGTGATTAATATTTCCACATTATTCCACTACCTTTTTCAATATTTCGGAGGTATCTTTTAGTCCCGTTAATTGTTTGATTTTGTTCTTAATAATCGATAAGCTTTTACGCTTTCTTTAAATTATGTCTGCTTCTAAGTCTAAATTTCGATTTTTTTTAAAACTTCCATCATTTTTCCCACTTAAGATACACTTGGGGTCCTTAATTCTTGATTAGGGTTGTTTCCCTTTTGGCTCTAAATCTTATCACTTATTGCCTGTCAATTGTTTTTTATTTATCGTTATTCAGGTTTCGCCAATTTTAATTGACTTTTCCGTACCCTCGATAAACCAATTAAGGATTTCTATTTTTCGCACACGCGCAATGCGCGTGTAATCCTTATCTTAACAACTTTGCACTTCAATGCTTTTCGTGGAATACCAGCTATTTCCGAGTTTGATAAGCATTTCACCTCTAATCACAATTCATTACAAACCTTTACTACGGTTACGTATTCGATCTTCCAGTTTCT
>Ga0302307_10000257_pt1 | contig 41263 bp, 30 predicted proteins | sample III_Palsa_E3_2_FD_200530 | JGI IMG/M metagenome (GOLD analysis project Ga0302307, IMG submission 200530) | Peat permafrost microbial communities from Stordalen Mire near Abisko, Sweden - III_Palsa_E3_2 | ecosystem: Environmental > Terrestrial > Soil > Palsa > Peat permafrost | place: Sweden... | reverse complement strand
AGGCATCGCAAAAATGGACGATGTCAGTGCATGATTGGCGAGCTGCTATGGGTCGTTTTGCAATTGAATTCGACGGCAGATTCCCCGATTGATTGGCGGCAGTTACACAAAATTATTTACAAGCTCGAACCATTAACAAAACGGAGTAGACCTTCCGTATGATCCGCACCATTAAACGGCTGTTCTTTTTGTGTTTTTGGATTCGCAAAAAAAGCTTGGATGAGACAGTCTTCAATGCGCGTGTCTTGGCTCAATAACAACACCCGCGAATGCACATCTTTTAAAAACGCATTTCATGTGTGGCACAGAGAAAGGGTGTTGAGCACTTTATGGTCGCCACATTTACGCTTTACCATTTCTGACAGGCTGAAAGTGAGTCGTGATGCTTGCTAACGTTTTGTGAAAAAGCTAGCATCGCGCGCTTAAGGCTATTTGTCTCTAAAATGGGAGGATGCATGTTCAGGGCTGCGAATGCGCAAGAAAGGATTCCGCAGGGGGTTGCAGAGGCACAAAAAATGACTGCGCTGGAACAGGCTGTGATGCAGCGTGATAAAGAACTTCAGCAGGCACATAAAAAACGCCAAGATGTTGATAAAGAATGGAACGATGCCAGCGCCAAATGGCACGATGCTGCTGTAAAATTCCTAGATGCCAGTTCAAAACTCAAAGATGCCAATGCAACATTCGAAGATGCCAACGCAAAATTCAAGGATACCAACGTAAAACTCCTAGATGCTCAGGCAAAACTCAAAGATGCCCATGCAAAATTCGAAGGTGTCAGTGCAAAACACCAAGCTGCTTTTAATCAATATTTATTAGCTGTAAATGAGAAAATAAACGCTCAACTAGACGAAGCCGGCGCGCCATACAACGAAGCCAAAGCTGCATACAACGAAGCCAAAGCTCAACTCAGCGCAGCCCAAACCAGATATAACGAAGTCAATGTTCAACTCGACGAAGCCGAAGTGCTATTCAGCAAAGCCGAAGCGCTATACAGAAAAGCCAAGGCTCAATACAACGAAGCGAATGCACAATACGATGAAGTCAGCGCTCAAATCCACAAAGCCCAAACCACATATACCGAGGCCAAAGCCCCACTCGACGAAGTCGAAGCGCGATACACTAAAGCCCAGGAAGCGTATAAAGCAGCGCTCATGGAAAAGCTTGGGTTATTAGAAGTAGACAGCGGGTTTGTCTCCGACTTTAGTGGGTATTTTCCGGGTTTTAGTCAGCCTCACCTACCATCGAGTTCTTTTGGTGGCAAAGGGGCGAGTGGATCATCAACCAAACTGAGTCACCGCTTTGGTTTCAGCTAAGCGTTCACCCAATGGCGTTAACTTAAGGAAAGCTGACAGCATTGACTGTTCAGGTTCTCTACTCTCGACAAGCGAAGAACCGTCGCCCCGGAAAATGTCTGCAAGCTATAAATAAAAAGAAAACAGAATGAGAGCAGACATTTATCCGGGGTCCAGGTTAAAAATTTGGCTAATGGGAAGCTTCGCCAGTCAAACCGCCTAATCTGGGCAACGGATAAATAGCTGCCCAACAATCACCGATCTCTCACCATTTTATTGCAGCTATTTTCTGGGGTGACGCCTCTTTGCTTGTCAACAGCGCCTTAAGTTGACGCCATTGCTTGACGCTTACTGATCCGCACCATTAAAAGTCTGCAAAAACTGCTGCCCTTTTTGTGTTTCTGGATTGGCGAAAAAAGCCTGGGTGGGACGATCTTCAATGAGCGTGCCTTGATCCAATAACAACACCCGCGAACTCACATCTTTTAAAAACCGCATTTCATGCGTGGCGATCAGCATGGTGATGCCCGTTTTGGCAAAATCACGGATTACTTTTAACACTTCTTGTGTCATTTCAGGATCTAAGGCTGAGGTGGGCTCATCAAATAAAATAATGTCACTTTCCATTGCCAAGGCACGGACAATCGCGACCCGTTGTTTTTGACCACCTGATAAGGCTTTGGGATAGGCTTGTGCTTTAGGTAATAACCCCACTTGATCTAATAATTTTTCAGCACGTGCAACGGCTTCTTCTTTTGAAAGTTTTAATACATGGATAGGGGCATAGGTTAAATTTTCTAACACCGTCATATGGGGGAACAAATTAAAGTGTTGAAACACCATCCCCAATTTGCCTTGAATGGTAAAGCGACCCTGATCAATTTTTTCAAGTCCACCTAAACAGCGTAAGAGGGTAGATTTTCCCCCACCGGATGATCCAATGACGCCGACAATTTCTTGATTGCCAATGGTGACAGAAAGATTATTGAGGACTTTATGGTCGCCATAAAATTTTGTGAGGCCATCTATGGTGATCATGCCAGTTGTCTCTTTTCAATGCATTTTAAAATGTAAGTTAAAAGTAATACCAAAAGGTAGTAAGAAATCGCGGCAATAATAAGGGGTTCGAAGTAATGATAGGTTTGTGCCGCCACTTCGTTGGCGCGCTTCATGATGTCTAACTCACCCAAGGTCGAAATCAAAGCCGTTTCTTTTAACATGCTGATCATTTCATTCACCAAGGCAGGCAAAATAATCCGCACTGCTTGAGGCAAAATAATATCGCGCATGGTTAAGAACTTTGAAATGCCCAACACGTGCGCTGCTTCAAACTGCCCTTTATCAATAGATTGAATACCCGCACGCATGGTTTCAGAAATGTAAGCAGCAGAATTTAATGAAAAGGCAATCACACCGGCGGGGAAGACCCCAATTTGATAGCCGGTTAGATTCGGAATGCCAAAGTACACAATGAACAGTTGCAATAACAAAGGGGTACCACGAAAAATAGACGTATAAAATTGGGCTGCCCATTGGATGCTTTTATGATGTGACAGTTTGGCGAAGGCCAGCAGCAACCCCAATATCACCCCGCCAGAAACAGACAGCAGGGTGTATTCTAAGGTCGTGACGGTGCCTTGAATAATAAAAGCAGCATTTGGAAGCCAATCAAAACTCATTTGTGATTATTCTCTAACCATTTCTTTTCTAAAGCTTTCAGCGTGCCATCCTCTTTCAAAACCTTTAAGGTGGCATTGATCTGGGCTGTAAGGGCACTGTCTTTTTTCAAGGCTATTGCATAACCCAGACCGGTGGTGTCGCCTAAATCATAGATCAAGCTGGGGTTGTTTTTGACGAATTGATAGGCTTGCGCATCTTCTACCAGCACCGCGCTGATACGGCCAATTTTTAATTCTTCAATTAAAGGCAGGTTGCTGTTTAAGGTGGTGACGGTGATTTTCAGCGCCGGATCCAGATGGGTTTTAAGGTACTGTTCCATCGTGGAGCCCATTTGTACGCCAATGGTTTGTCCTGGCATGTCTTTAAAATGATGAATGGGTTTTTGGGACTGCGACATCAGGGCCAAGTGGCTTTCGTAATAGGGAGCAGAAAAATCAACGGCTTGCGCTCTTTCTGGGGTGGCAGAAAGGCTTGAAATAGCCAGATCAATACGACCGCTTTGCACTGCTGGGATAAGGGCAGCAAAATCCATATTTTGGATGGCAACAGGACGATTGAGTTTTTGCGCCAAGGCGGTCCCGAGATCGATATCAAAACCGACCACTTCATTGTTTTGTTTAAATTCAAAAGGGGGATATTCAGCAGAAACCCCAATCACCAAACGGCCTTCTGGCTCTTCTGGCTCTTCTGGGCGGCAAGCGGCAAGGCTGAGCACCATAAAAGCCAAAAAAAGTGCTTTCAGCACTGATTTAAACTGAGCCATAGGAACCTCGATAATGGTGGGTGATAAAAAAGAGAGGGCCAACATAGCATTTTTTGGGAAGGGTCTCAATTTTCAAAATCGTCCAGTGGGGTGTTTTTTTGGGGCTGTTTTGTTGTGGCGGAATGTATTGAGCCCCCTCATCCGCCCACGGCGACAGAGCAAAGCCTCACGTGACGTGGCGGCTTCTCCCTTAATGAGGCGAACCGAAAGGGGGCAGAGGGATTGTCTTATGTTTTCTCGGGCGGATGATTTTGTGATAGCCTCCATGCTTTGTTTTCGTTCAAATTAACCATTATGAGCCCATCCGCGCCCTCATCTTCGCCCCTACAAACCTATAAGCGCCTGCTCAGTTATGTTAGCCCTTATAAGGTTTCTTTTCTTTTGGCCATCTTAGGCAACCTTTTATATGGTGTGATTGATGCGGGCACCATCAAATTATTAGAACCCTTACTCGATCGCGCTTTTGTGGCCCGCGATCTTGGCGTGATTCAGCTGATCCCTTTTGTGGTATTGGGCATTTTTTTGATTCGTGGGGTGGCCAGTTTTTTATCAGACTATTGTATGGGGTGGGTGTCACGTCGCGTGGTGATGGTATTGCGACAAACCTTATTCAACCATTTTTTGACTTTGCCAGCTTTGTTCTTTGATGCGCACAGTTCTGGCAATTTAATTTCAGCCATTACTTACAATGTTGAACAAGTGGCCGAAGCCAGTTCAGAAGCGCTCACCACCGGCATTCGCGAAACCTTTACCGCCGTTGGTTTAATTGTGGTGATGTTAACCGTGAGTGTGCCTTTAACTTTATGGTTTTTGGTCAGCGTGCCTTTTGTGGCGATCATTATGACCAAAGTCAGTAAACGTTTACGCAATGTGAGTGCGCGCGTGCAAGATGCAATGGGGGCATTAACCCATGTCAGCCAAGAAGCCATCGAAGGTTATAAAGAAGTGCGTTTGTTTGGTGGGCAGCAATACGAAACCTGTCGCTTTCGCAATGCCAGTAACCATAATCGTCAACAAGAAATGAAAATCATTTCGACCACCGCCATCAGTACACCCATTGTGCAGTTATTGGGTGCAGTCGCATTGGGCGCCACCATTTACTTGGCGGCGTTATTGGGCCGTAGCGAAGGTGGGTATGCCATTTCGCCAGGTGGCTTTACGGCGATGATTGTCGCCATGATTGCTTTATTAAAGCCTGTCAAACAGCTCACCAAAATGAATACCAAAATTCAAAAAGGCTTGGCCGGCGCCAATAGTATTTTTGCCTTTCTCGATCAAAAACCAGAGTTGGATACGGGAACCGTCGAAGTGGCCCATATGCGCGGAGAGATTGAATTCAAAAATGTGTCATTCAGGTATGCAAAAGATAAACCGTACGTATTAAAAAATATTAACCTCAGCATTCCAGCGCACAAGACCATTGCGATTGTTGGGCGATCGGGTAGCGGCAAAACGACTTTGGCCAATTTGATTGCACGCTTTTACAATGCAGAAGGCGACATTTACATTGATGGCGTGGAAATAAAAGAGTTTAACCTACGTAATTTGCGCAAGCATATCGCTTTGGTATCGCAAAATATTACCTTGTTTAACGACACGATTTATCAAAACATTATTTATGGTTTCGAAAATCCCCCACCTGTTGAAAAAGTGCATGAGGCTGCCAAAATGGCCAATGCCTTTTCATTTATAGAAGCGCAGAAGGAAGGCTTTGATGCCATGATTGGCGACAAAGGTTTAAAATTGTCTGGCGGACAAAGGCAACGTTTGGCCATTGCGCGAGCGATTTTAAAAGACGCACCGATTTTGATTTTAGATGAAGCCACCAGTGCGTTAGACAGCGAAAGTGAAAAGATGATCCAAGATGCGCTTGAAACCTTAATGAAAGGGCGTACCACTTTGGTGATCGCGCACAGACTTTCGACGATTGAGCGCGCTGATTTAATTGTGGTGATGGAAGCTGGAGAAATTATAGAAAAAGGAACCCATCAGGCATTATTGCAAAAAGAGGGGCAATATGCAGAGTTCTGGCGCTTACAACGTTTGGCAGAAAATAAATGAGAGTGCCCCAATTTTGGTATACGCGAAATCTTTTGGCTTATTTGCTATGGCCATTGTCACAAATTTATTGCCTGCTCTTTTATATTCATTATTTTGCTGCACGCTTTCAAAAAAAAATAACGCTTCCCACGCACGTTAAAATCATTGTGGTGGGGAATGTAACGGTCGGTGGCGCCGGTAAAACCCCGACGGTTTTATGGTTGATTGAAGCCTTTCAATCACGCGGCTTTCAAGTGGGCGTGGTGAGTCGCGGTTATGGTCGCCTCAGCAAAGGCATGCAAACTGTGTCGCAGTCCAGCCTCGCTGAAGTGGTGGGCGATGAACCCTTAATGATTCACCAACGCACACAGGTGCCAGTCGTGGTGGGAGAAGACAGGCCCAAAGCCGCATTGACATTGCTTGAGCAGCACCCTGAAATTGATTTGATTATCAGTGATGATGGCTTAACGCATTATGCGCTGCCACGGCACGCTGCTGTGTTGGTTATAGAAGGCAAGACACGTTTTGGCAATGGCTTTATGTTGCCAGCCGGTCCCTTGCGTGCCCCACAATCCATACAGAAAAAAGTCACGGCCAAATTATGTTTGGGGGGCACGCCTGCTGCGCAAGAGTTATCGGCTCAGGTTCATGCCATAAAGTTTATAAACGTGAAGGCTTCGCATAAAACATTAAGCGTGGATGCCTTTCAAGGGAAAATCTGTTATGCCGTGGCGGGTTTGGCGCTGCCGAATAAATTTTTTGATAGCTTGCGCGCTTTGGGAATCACGATTATTGAAAAAGCGTTTCCGGATCATCATCTTTATACAAAAGCGGATTTTGATACGTTAAAGGATTATCCGATTTTAATGACAGAAAAAGATGCGGTGAAGTGTAAAGATTTGAATATTGATCAGGCTTGGTATTTATTGATTCGATTAGAAGCAGACATGGCTTTATTAGATAGGCTAATTCAGAGAATAGGAGTGTGAGCGATGGACAAAAAATTATTGGATATTTTGGCATGTCCGATTTGCAAAGGAAATTTGCAATACGATAAAAGTAAACAAGTCTTGATTTGTCATTTTGATAAATTGGTATTTCCGATTCGTGAAAATATTCCCGTACTATTAGAGAGCGAAGCAAAGCCACTGGTATAGGGCGTGTCCTCATTACTACTATCTCAGCCGTAACACCTTGATTTTCTGCGATTCTCGAAAATGCAAGGTGTTACGTCTTGATATAGCGTAATGAGGACACGCCCTAGTTGCATATCCCCTCAATGCACTTTTTGCATTTTCTTCTCTCCCCCCCCTAAAGCTTGTAAGCGTTCAACCCTATGTTGAGGCAAGCAAGAACGTTCATTTTTAACGCAAGATTGGCCAAAAAGGGACGTTCCTGGCTACAGGGTGAACAAGTTACTAAAGCTTTTTTATACGCGGGCGATACAAGCTGCGGGTGCGGTAAATGCCTGGTTTAAGCGAAAGGCATCAACGCGAGATGGAAAATACATTGAGGGTGATAAATCATGCCATTAGTAATTAATACGAATATTTCTTCGTTGGATGCACAACGCAACTTGGAAGCTTCAGGTAGCGATTTATCTACTGCATTACAACGTCTTTCTTCTGGTTTGCGAATCAACAGCGCACGCGACGACGCAGCAGGTCTGTCGATTAGCGTTCGCTTCACTTCGCAAATTCAAGGTTTAACACAGGCATCACGTAACGCCAACGACGCGATTTCGTTATCGCAAGTGGCAGAAGGCGCTTTGCAACAAGTGACTGAAATTTTGCAACGTTCACGTGAATTGGCCGTGCAATCTGCAAACGGTACAAACAGTGCCTCAGACCGTGCTGCCTTACAAGCTGAAGTCAATCAGCTACAGCAAGAATTATCACGTATTAGTAACACCACCACATTCAACGAGATTGATGTGTTGAACGGTGATTTACAAAATCAAACCTTCCAAGTGGGTGCTGAAGCCAATCAAACCATTTCGGTTTCAATCCAGGATTGCGGCGCCACGAATTTGGGAACCAATCTGGTTACCAATGATAATGATAAAGGTTTGGGCAGTGCGACATTTGCTACATTTGAACAAACCAGCGGGGATCAAATCGGTGTGGTGCAATCGTCTGCCACCCTTTCAACAAACGGTTATGGTGCAGTCGGTTTGGTGTTGTCACATACCAGCAGCTCTGGTGCGGTGACTACCAGCCCTTACACTACTGTTGCCAATAACAGCGCCGCGGCCACGGCAGCAGCAATGCTGACTAACTTTACAACCGGGCTAGAATCGGCTGTGGGTTATAACGAAGTCACGGTAGGTACGTTTGCAGGCTTCACGGCTGATGATACGGTTGTATTAAATGGTCAAACGATCGCGACCGCAGCCGGTGCCACCATTTCAGTGGATACTTTGGCCGCAGCCATTAATAGCAACACAACCCTGCAAGGGGATGGGATTTATGCCGTCAGCAACGGCAGCACAATGCAGGTGATTTCGACCACAGGACTGGATCTCAGTTTTGACTGCACAGGCGGGGCACATACTGGGACTTTTTCGGCAACGGGTTTAGATGGTACGACTGCCACCACTGTGGCGGATAAAATCAGCACTTGGGGCGGCCGCGTGGACTTGGTGTTGAACGAAGGCTATTCAATCGCTGAAACCACCACAAACCATATTTTATCGGCTTCTGAAACCTTAACGAAAGTGGGTAACACAGCCTTTAACGGAAATAATGTGGGTGCGCAGACTTTAACAATTGTGGGTAGCACTGGGGCAACCACGGTGTCTGTCGCTGCGAACGTCAGCGCTTCGAGTATCACCACTTCTGTGAATGCGGTATCAGGCAGCACAGGCGTGACCGCTACAGCCATTACAACGGCCACACTGTCTGGTTTGTCTCAAGATGGCACGGTGACATTCAATTTGTTTGGTTCAAACACAGTGGGTGCTGCGATTTCAGCTACTGTGACGACCACTGATTTAACGGCTTTGATGACAGCCATTAACAACTCTTCAGGTACCACGGGAATCACGGCTGCCTTAGGGACCAGCAATGCACAATTGGTATTAACAGACAGCAATGGGGATGATATTAAAATATCTGATTTTACCCATAGTGCGGCTGTCGGCTTGCAAGATCCTGGTACGACAGCAGTGTCTGGTACAGGTTCAAGCGTTGTTGCGCCAAACCAAGTGAGCTTCAGTGTCACCGGTGAGAACGGTAGCAGCATGAACTTGCTTGATGGTGGCGAAGTTGAAGGTTTAAATTTCACGGTGGTAGGCGGTATCGTGAGCTTTAACTCATCGAGTGCCTTTAACGTGAGCTCCAGTATCGATGGCGCCGGCGCAACAGGACAATCCTTGTTCAGTGGCACAGCAGGCAGTGCAAACACCTCTACGTTGTCAAACTACGGTCAAGTGGACATCAGCACACAGGCTGGGGCAGAAAGCGCCATCTCTGTGATTGACGGTGCCTTAGACCAAATTTCGTCAGTACGCGCTGTGTTGGGTGCGGTGCAAAACCGATTCACACTGACGATTGCCAACTTAGAAAACGCGGTTGAAAACCTATCCGCTGCACGTTCGCGTATTTTAGACGCCGACTTTGCAGAAGAAACGGCTAACTTAACCCGTGCACAAATCTTGCAACAGGCTGGTATTGCGATTTTGTCGCAGGCCAACCAAATCCCAGAAAATGTGTTGTCCTTGTTGCCAAGATAGTCCTTGAAGTCATCGGAAAAGCTTTGCCAGAAATGGCAAGGCTTTTCCGTTTTGTGCGTTGTCAATATGCCTTCGGTGCGCCTTCATCGTCCTGCCTAATCTCAAGGTCTCGATTGACATGACACCTCTCCTATTCGCAAAGCCTTTTGGGAGAGGAATTCGGATCTGAGTCCCTCTCCCGTGTACTCACGGGAGAGGCGCGATGGCACGTTTGTACTCAAACGTAGCCAGCGCGGGTGAGGGCGCGCCGCAGGCATTATCAATCAATACACATTTTGGCAAGCATCCTGCACAGTTCCTATTACAAACGGTAAAGGACTATCGACCATGCCCAGCATCACTTCCGGTTTAGGCATTGGATCCGGTATCGATATTAAAGATATCGTCGATAAATTGGTCGCGGCCGAAGGCAAATATAAAGTTGAGCGTTTTGATCGTGAAGAAACCAAGATCAATGCCAAGATGGAATCGATTAATAGCATTACCACAGCCTTAAATGGCTTTCAGTCTACGTTGAGTGATTTGTCATCGCCCAGTGCCTTTAGTCAATACACGGCCAATGTTTCTGATTCACTTTATTTTTCTGCCACCGCCAGCACAGCGGCAGACAGTTATTATGATATCCACGTTCAGCAAATTGCCGAAAGTAATAAAGTGAGCACGGCACCTTTTGCTGGGGCAACCAGTATTGTGGGGCAGGGTACGCTGACGTTTACCGTGAATGGTGCGGTGGCCTCGTTGACCATTGGTCCTGAACAACAAACCTTATCCGGGATCGCACAAGCCATTAATCAATCGTCTAATATTTTGGGGGTCACAGCCAGTTTGGTGACCACCGATTTGGGGACGAGTATGGTGATGACCAGTGTGAATACGGGTTCAGCGAATGCAATCAACATCAGTGTTTCGGGCGACACGGATGGTAACGATACAGATGACAGTGGTTTATCAGCATTGATCACTACCTATCTGACACAGGTGGATCCCGCACAAGATGCGATCATTACCATTGATGGGAATACGAATACGCTAACCAGTGCCACCAATACGATTAGCACGGCAATCAATGGCGTGACTTTAAATTTAATTGCGCCACATCCCACGTTGACACAAACCTCGCGATTAACGATTGAGCCAGATATTACAGCCGTAACCAACACGATCATGGATTTTGTCGATGCTTATAATGCCGTGGTGACACAAGTCAACGCCGCCACATTATTTGCAGGGACAGGATCCAATGCCGCCAACGGACCCTTATTAGGGGATACCACTTTACGGTTGATTCAATATGGCATGTTGGATGTGATTAATCAGACGGTGGGTGATAACACGCCGGGATTTCAATTGCTGGCGCAGATTGGCATTACCACCAATCAAAGTACAGGTTTATTAGAAGCCGATCCTCTGGATTTAGCGGATGCCTTAAACAGCAACTTTGATGCGGTGGGTGATTTATTTGCTTTGTCGGATGGTATTGCCAACACGATGTCTGATTTTTTGGATGATTTTACGGATTACAACGGCATTTTATCGATGCGAGAAACCGGTTTAGAGAGCTCCTTAGATCGCATCAGTGATGATCGTCTGTTATTAGAAAACCGTTTAAAAGAGTTGGAAAAAAGGCTCATGAATCAGTTTATTGCGATGGATAAAGTGGTGGCCAAGCTGAAAAATACCAGTGAGTTTTTAAAGGATGCATTAAAGAATTTACCTAAACCCGGTCACAGAGATTAAGGGATCATGATGAGATCAAAACAGGCATTAGCAAGCTATCAGCAAAATAAAGTCATTGCGGCTGGCACCTTAGACAACCACAAAATGATACTGATGTTGATGGAAGGCGCTTTACAAAAAATCAACGAAGCCAAGGCGGGGATGATAAAAAATCAGATTGCCAAAAAAGGCGAAGCTGTCAGTGCAGCGATTTCAATTTTAGAAGGCTTAAGAGTGAGCGTGGATCCCAGCGTGGGCGAGATCAGCACTAATTTGTTAGATCTGTATGCTTACATGACCAAAACTTTATTGGTTGCAAACTTAAACAATGACATTTCAAAATTAGATGAAGTTCATCATTTATTAAATGAACTTAAAACAACTTGGGAAGCGATTCGCAGTGAGGCGCTGGCCATTCTAGGGAAGGAGTGATCATGCGTTTTATTTTAAAATTGGGCGATTTATTTAGAACGAAAGTAAATAATACACCTGATGAAATGAATATGGTGAAAATTTTAGATTTGCGTGAACGTTTATATGAAAGAGAAAAACTCGATCGCCGTGACACCATTAGCGACCTTTTAGCAGATAACGAAGCCTGCATTAAAGTGGTGGAGTTGAAAATGAAAGAAGTTTTATTTTCGATTCACAGTGTGAAAAATGAAAGAAAGTTATTTGATGCGTATGGAGATGAATAGGTATTGTAAGCGCTCACAGCCAGCTTCGTCATTGCGAATAAAAACGGCAATCTGAATGTGAACGAAGTCTTAGGGTGTGAGGCCGTTTTTGTGAAGCAATCCATCTGAAAGACTGAAAAACGAAGATGGACTGCCACGGTCGCAAAGCCTTTCTCGCAGTGACGAAAGAGCCTTAAGTTGACGCCATTGAGTGAACAGTTACCTGCTATTTGTTATAACTATCCCACAGACCCCGCAATGCTTCATCCAAAGACAAAATAAATTTGTTGGCGTTAAATAGGCTAGATGTGCCGCGTGCTTTTAATAAGCGCGTTCTTAAACTGGTCAACTGATCGGGATTTTTACATAAATTGCCCACAATGTTGATGTATTCCTCTACATCATTGGCCACCGTTTCTTTTGAATTGGCCGCCAACACCAAACTGGCAGCAAGGCGACTTTGCGGCAGATTGCCAAGCAGGGCCACCACGGGTAAAGCACTCCATAAAGCCATCACGGTGTTCACCCGTGAAGCAACGGTGAGGCTTTCTAACATGATATCGCCCAGGGTATACAAGGCACGATCGCCTAAGGCTTCGGGGGGTGAGAAAATAATCCGCGCTTCGTCGATGCCCTCCTTTTTTAAAAACGCTTTGACGTTTTCTTCAAACTGAGCATCATTCGCTTGCAGCCATAAAACGGTATTTTCAGTTTGCTTTAAAATTTTGGCCCAAACGGTAAACGTGGCTTTATCAAGATGATAAGGTTTTTGGAAGTTGCATAAGACAATGGCCTTTTCTGGCAGATTAAACTGTTTGCGTAGCAAGAAGGCCTCAGGCGTGTAAAAGCCCTGCGCCGCAAAAGGCGTGTCTGGCAAATACAGCACTTTTTCAGGGAAAGCCTTGGCTTCTTCCGAAGTCAGATTCGCTTTGCTGGTAATAAAGCATTGATAAAATGAGGCACCACTGGTGGAAGGGTAGCCTGCCATTAAGCATTGCACCGGTGCGGGTTGATAACTCAAAATATCCAAACGGTTGGTACGGGTTAGCCCACCCAAATCAATTAAAATATTGATCCCATCTTTATAAATACGTTCGGCGGCCGATCGATCGTTGACTTCATTGAGGTTTCGGAAAGTATCTTCACCTGGCAAGCCATACCCTGCAAAAGTTTCTGCGTCTGGATTCGGGTAGGTATTATACAAAAACACTTTAAAACGTTTTCGATTATGGTGCACAAGCAGATCGCGCATCAATAAACCGGCATATTTGTCGCCAAAATAGGGTGAGATATACCCCAAGTTAATCACTTCTTTTTTATTACTCCGACCATGCTCATAGCGATGTCGAATGGTGCGATCTTCTACGGTTTTGGCATACGCTTTGGCCACGTGTAATTGCCAATCAAAAGAGCTCTGTATATGTAAGGCCAATTGAGGGTGGAAGGGCTCTGCACTCACAAAAGTCAAATCTTTGTATAAGGCCAATAATTGTTTGCTTGCGGATTCAGCACTTTCAAAATCGCCATTGTGTAAGGCGGCATCCATGAGCTCGCCTAAAATGCCTGCATTGGTGGGGTCACTTTTGGATGCTTCTGTTAATGCAGCAATGGCTTCGCGCCATTTGCGAATTTGTATCAAGGATAAGCCAAGATAATAAAAAGCATCTCTGCCTGCGTCAGGCAATTGGGTGGCATGAAATAAAAACGAAATAGCCTGCTTCAATTTTTTCTGATTGAAATAAATTTTCCCCAATTCGATATACGCTTGCGCATTGTCTTTTTTTAATTCAATCGCGCGCTTGTAGGCGGACATGGCTTTGGATTCATCTTGTTTTTTAGAATAGAGCTGGCCTAATCTGACATAGATTCCAGAGTCTGGTTTTTTTTCTAATATTTTTATCCATTGCGACTCTGCATCATCCAGGCGGCTTATTTTTTCGTACATCTCTGCCAACAGCAGGCGCGCTGGCAGCATATTGGGTTCGTGAGACAACGCCAATTCAAGTGAGCTCACTGCTTTTCGTGCAATGGATTGGGCCATATAAATCTTGGCCAAGCCAAAGTGGGCTTGCGGTGAGCGTGGGTTAATTTGTAATGCTTTTCTAAAACTTTCATCAGCTTGAGGCAGCATATTTTTGGATAGATATAAACTGCCTAAATTGATATGAATATCCAGATAATCTTTTTTAATTTCTAAGGCGGTTTTGAGTAATTTTTCTGATTCATCATAATTTTTTTCGATAAGATGAATCGCGCCTAAGGCATTTAAGACTTCGACATTTTTAGGATTCAACGAAAGTACTTTATTAAAGGCGTCTTTTGCTTCGGGAAGATGCCCCTTTGCGCGCATGGCCATACCTAAGCTGGCATGGAATGCGGGGTTTTTAGGATTTTGTCGAATGGCTTCTCTGATGCAGGCCACGGCACGTTCAAAATGTCCCAATTGTAATTCAATCAATCCCAAAAGATGAAATGCGGCCACACGACCGGGATCGATTTTAATCGTGTCTTTGTATAACGCTTGTGCTTGAAGAAATTTACCATGTTGATGTGCCCTTAAGGCTTGCGCCATGAGCGTTTCTGCTTTTTTAAAGGCTTCTGCAGAAGGCTCGGTCATCCTTCACCTCGAAGTAAGCTTAAGTTTAGCTTTTGCAATGGGGCTTCGAGTGCATCGATATAAATATCGGGCCTAAACGATTGGGTTCGGAATCGGGCTTTTAAAAGTGCGCCCCGTGCGGCATCCAATAAGCTGTTGTTTTGATAAAACGAAAGTGCCAAATCAAGATAATCTGCTTTGGTTTGAACATCGTAATCAAATTGTTTTGTATGCAAGCGAAGGGTGGGCAGGGCACACCATTTTGCAGCCAAGTACGAAATAGCGTGTTCCCCAACAAAAGGTTCTAACCATACATCGGCAATTTGATGTCTTAGCTTAAGTGTCGTGGGTTCAAGGGGGGACAGCACAATACGATCGGGGGCAATGTTTTGATTTTCAGCGTATTGCTTTAAATGCTTGGCTTGAAGCGTATGGTTGGCAGTGAGCCATAATACCGCGTTGGGCGCTTGGCGTAATAAGGCCAACCACGTAGAAAAAGTCGCTTTATCCACGCGCCACATGGGGCCATGGTAACAATAGACAAAGCTTTCTTCTTTTAAGCCAAAATCCACACGGTTCAGCACTTCATCTGTTTGGGTAAAAGGTAAGGTCACCGCACTGGGGCCATCGTAAGGCAAAATAGTGGGGTGCTTTTTGGCTTCGTTTTTTGGCATTAACCAGAGTTGAATACTGGGGTCATTAAAAAAAGGCAAATCGCTGGGCGTGCGCATTTGCACCGGCGCAGGGGCAAGCGCAAAAATACCGGGGCGCGATCCTTTTCTTAAACAAGATAAATCAATTAAATAAAAAATGCCGTCAGCATGAATGCGATTGGCCGCATCCCGATCGTTAAAGGTCGATAAGTCACGGTAAAAATCTGCACTGCGAATCAGTTTTTCAGACACTTTTTTATTAGGCGTGCCCACATGGTATAAATATATTTCGAAATTCTTGCGATTGTGAAAGCTTAAAATCGATCGCAAGAGCAAACCATCTTCATCATCATCTAAATGGGCCGAGACATAACCGACTTTAATGCGCGCATCTAAATTCGCATAGTGTGAAAAAGGCGGTTGTCCTGAAAGGGTTTTGACATGGTGTGTAAACAATTCAAAACATTTTATTTTAAGTTCATGCGGAATCGGTAAGTCTTTAATGCGATAACAGGGGATGGCCACCTCGGCCTCGTACGCTTTTTGAATGGTTTGGGCTAAGGCGCCGGTGATTTCTGTTTGCAGGTGGTAATCGTGTGTAAATTGTGCCCATTCAAATAAAGTTAATAAGGTTTCAAGGTGCGTTGGGTCTTGATTAAAGGCCAATTTTAATAAAGCTTGGGCACTGGTGTAATCCCGATTTTCCATTTGCAGTTTGGCTGCAGCCGCATAAGTATTGAGATGCTGGGGATTCATGTGAATGGCCGATTGATAATGCATCAATGCCAATTTTGTTTTGCCCAACACTTCGTGTGAACGCGCAATATGATAATGCACTTCACCTGAGTTAGGGGCCAAGGTCGAGGCTTTGTGTAATTCGCTCAAGGCCAATAAATGTTCTTCGTCTTCTTGCCAAAGTAAGCCTAATGCAAGATGAATATCAGGGTTCTTCTCATCAATATATTTTGCTTTTTGTAGCATTTTTCGCGCGCTTTCTTTTTCGCCTAAATCAATGAGGATGCTGGCGTAATGGGCCAGTAGGGGCACCGCTTCAGGCGTATACTTTAATGCTTCTTGTGCGTGATATTTGGCTTCTTGTAAACGCCGTTGCTTTTTAAATACTTGACTGAGTTCGTGATGGGCATCGCGTTTTTCAAGTGTACTCAATTCGTGGCTGAACAATGCTTGGCTTACGTGTGCGTCATTGCTTGCCTGACGAAAGGGGGCGTCCTCGGACATAATGCTCAAACAACTAGAAGAAGGAAGTAGTAAATATAGTCAATAAAGACGGGGTGTTGCGTAAATAAGCTTAACCTTGAAGACTGAAAGTAGCGCCGTTTTTTGCATTTGTCTCTAATAAGTACTAATATATAGATATTAATGGAGGTGATTGCAAATGAGCGTTGAGCCGTTTTTTTATAATCATCCTGTATTCCGCCATGAAGAATTTGCTGCGCTAAAGACTGCTTATGGCGAAGTGAAGCGAATTTCAGTGAACACAGCGCTACAGTACTACGTTAAAACAGGCAGAATTAAGCCTGTTCGTCGGGAGCTATATGCAGTTGTGCCGCCAAATCAATCTGCAAGCAGCATGATAGTGGATCCTTATCTTATTGCTGCTAAAGCAACCGATGATGCCATGATTGGATACCATTCGGCTTTAGAATTGATGGGGGCTGCTTATTCTAGTTTTGGCCAGTTGACGTATATCACCACCCAAAAAAGCAAACCGTTTGAATTTGAAAATAATGGGTATCAGTCCGTTGCGGTGCCTATGGCCTTGAAAAAAAAACAGTGTGTCGATGTCTGTGTGGAAACTATAAACCGGCAAGGCATTGATATTAAAATAACAAACGCAGCGCGTACTTTTGTAGATGTCTTGGATCGTATTGAATTATGTGGTGGCTGGGAAGAAGTCTACCGCTCGATTAGTAATCTTGTGATTTTGAATATTGATGAAGTGATTGATTACTGTTTGATGTTAGGCAAGGCTCGGCTAAATGCAAAGGTAGGATATTTTTTGAGTCAGCGTCAGGGTGCTTTTGCGGTAGCCGAAAATAAACTCACTCCTTTAATGATGGCAAAGCCTAAAGTGCCGCAATACGCATCCAAATCATCTAGAGAAAAATTTCAACTTATTCCCTTATGGAATATTTATTTACCTGAATCTGTCATTAATCAATCGTGGGAAGAACCTGATCTTAAACTCTAAATGGTGTCAACTTAAGGCAAGCTGTTATTTTTGTAAAATTATTTACTTAATCGCAATCGCTCAATATCACTCAGCGGTTTTTTTCCTTAAGTTGACGCCATTGCTTAAACGCTAACGTGAAATCCATGCTGTTTTGACAAAAGCCTAAAATTGACTACGCGCTTATACACACAACCTTTGGATGAATCTGTGGATAACTTGGTAACACTGTGCTGAAAGTGCGGTTTGATGAGGGGAATGAGGCAGTGTTTAAATTTTGAACAGGCTCTGAGCAGGTGATCAGGGTTCAGAATGATTCGCAATATGCTTGAAAAGCAGGCATACTGCGTTCCCCAAGTTGAATCACTGGCTTGGTCATACTCGAAAGCTTTTATGAAGATGCGGAGCGGATCGAGTTTTACTCGGGCGCTTGCCCTTATTTCGCATTTTTAAAATTTATATCGAGTATCATATCCATGTTATTTTCTGAATTTACTTTACCAGCCAAACTCATTCAAACCATGACAGAGGCCGGTATCACCGAACCGACCCCCATTCAAACAGCCACTTTAACCACAGCCTTAGCGGGCAAAGACATTTTGGCAACGGCTCAAACAGGCAGTGGTAAAACCTTTGCGTATGCCATTCCGCTTATTGCGCAATTGATGAACAACCCTGACAGCGCCGCCTTGGTGTTGGCCCCTACGCGTGAATTGGCCGCACAAATTCAAACGGCGATTTACCAATTAATGGGACCCAGACCAGCCATTCGCATCGCTTTATTGATCGGCGGCGATTCGATGTTTAGACAATTTAAACAGCTAGACGCTGGCCCACGTATCATTGTGGGCACACCAGGGCGTATTCGTGATCATATAGAGCGCGGTTCCCTTTCTTTAGAAGTGGCTGATTTTTTAGTAATCGACGAAGCCGATCGCATGTTAGATATGGGCTTTGGCGTACAGTTAGAATATTTGGCCAAACACTTGCCGACAGAACGTCAAACCTTGATGTTTTCGGCGACGTTACCCCCCAATATTGTCAAATTGGCAAACCAATACTTGCGCGAACCCGAACGTATTTCGGTGAATTCGACACAGCAACCCGCTGCCAATATTAAACAAGAAATTATCCACACCACGATGACGGATAAATTTGCGCACTTAGAAAGAGAATTAACCAAACGTGAAGGCTCGATCATTGTGTTTGTGAAAACCAAACGTGGGGCAGAGCATTTGGCCGAAAAATTATCGCGACATGATCACAGTGCCGAGGCAATTCATGGTGATTTGCGTCAACGCCAGCGTGACCGTGTGATTCAAGATTTTCGTGATCATGCTTTTCGTATTATGGTGGCGACGGATGTGGCGGCACGTGGGATTGATATTCCTCATATTCGTCACGTCATTAACTTTGATTTACCACAATGCCCAGAAGATTATATTCACCGTATCGGGCGTACTGCACGGGCAGGCAAAGAAGGCGAGGCTTTGTGTTTGATTTCACCAGAAGACAACAGTAAATGGCGCGCCATTCATCGCTTGTTGAATCCAGGCCAAAAAGATGAGTTTCGTGGCGGAAAAGGGAACCCGCGTGGTCCAAAAGGCCCACGTTCAAATACGGGTAAAGCCATGTCATTAAAGCGCAAAGCTCCTGGCGGCAAAACGGGTTCACGTTTTTCTCATGGGTTTAATGATCGGTTTCCGAGTTTGTAGTTTTACGCCGTTCACTTCTCCCCCTTGGGGGAGAAGCCGTCATGTCATGTGAGGCTGCGAACGTAGACGTGGACGGATGAGGTAAACGCAATGTTAAGAGAGGAGAGACGCTCAAGATGAAAATGGCATGGAATGTGGCCGTGTTGGGAGCCACCGGGGCTGTGGGCGAAATGATGTTGTCGATTTTGGCGGAACGCAAATTTCCAGTCGATCAAATTTATGCCTTGGCCAGTAGCCGTTCAGTAGGTGAAGTGGTGAACTTTGGTCGGGAATCGCTCGAAGTTTTGGATGCCGAAACCTTTGATTGGTCACAAGTCCAGATTGCCTTTTTCTCTGCCGGTGCGGCGGTTTCGGCAAAATATGCCCCTTTGGCGGCAGAAGCGGGGTGCGTGGTGATTGATAACACCTCGCAGTTTCGTTACGAAGCCGATATTCCTTTGGTGGTGCCAGAGGTCAACCCAGAAGATCTGGCCTTTTATCGTGAACGTCATATTATCGCGAACCCGAATTGTTCGACAATTCAGATGTTGGTGGCGCTCAAACCCATTCATGATGTGGCGGGCATTGAGCGCATCAATGTGGTGACATTTCAATCTGTTTCTGGCACAGGTAAAAAAGCCATTTCTGAGCTTACGCATCAAACGGGCGAAATGTTAAATGGCCGTCCTGCGGAACCCACCGTATACAAACAACCCATCGCATTTAATGTGATTCCACAAATCGATGTGTTTCAACAAAATGGGTATACCAAAGAAGAAATGAAAATGGTGTGGGAAACCCGCAAAATGCTGCATAACGACAGCATTTTGGTGAATGCGACGGCGGTGCGGGTGCCTGTGGTCTATGGCCATTCTGAAGCAATTCATATCGAAACCACCCGTAAAATTTATGCTGATGAAGCACGTGAACTGTTAAAGAATGCACCGGGTGTGGTAGTGGTCGATGATTTAGATGAATCTGCCTATCCCACCGCCTTAACGCATGCTTCGGGTGAAGATGCGGTGTATGTGGGTAGAATTCGCGAAGACATTTCTCATCCCAACGGCCTCAATTTATGGGTGGTATCAGACAACATTCGTAAAGGTGCTGCCTTGAATGCTGTTCAGATTGCTGAAAAACTCATTGCGGATGTGTTTTAGGGCATCTCCTAGGAGCTCTGACAATTCGCTATATCGAGATGAAACGCCTTGATTTTCGAGAAACGTAGCGCAGCATACATCAACATATGTGAGCAACGTATCGCAGAAAATCGAGGTGTTTCATTCGAGATAATAGAATTGTCAACAGCCCCTAGCATTTCAATAATCCTGTCCTAAAATAAAATGATGATGCACGCATTCTCTAGGACGGGGCATGGCGATCAAAAAGGGATGGGCTGTTTTAATGGGGTTGGCCTTGGTACAGCCTCTGTATGCTGTGGGGATTGGGCAGCTGCAATTAAACTCTTTGCTCAACCAAACCTTTGATGGCGAAGTGCCTTTATATGAATTGGGCGCCGTGAGTTTGGATCAGATTGATGTCAGCATGGGCAGTCAAGATGATTACGAAAAGAACGGGCTCGTGCGATCCACTGTCTATAGTCGTTTTGCTTTCGAAGCCAAGACCAATGCGCAAGGCCAACCCAGCATCCATATCACCAGCACGGCACCTATCAAAGAACCTGTCTTACAATTGCTCATCACCTTTACTTGGCCAGAAGGCAAAGTAGAGCGCACGTTTACCGCCTTTTTAGATCCTGAACCGGCCCCTTCACCGATAAAAAAGCCGATTACAAAACAGGTGAAATCAAAACCCATCGCGTATTTTGATTTTGAACAACAGTATGGTCCTGTTCAGGCGGGGGAGTCGTTGTGGTTAATCGCAAACAAATTAAAACGGCCAGGTAATATGACGCCAGAAGCATTGATGCAGGCGATTTATGAACGGAACCCCAAAGCCTTTTTATCCAGCGATCCCAATACCTTGATGCAAGGGGTGATCTTAATCGTCCCCGCAGAACATCAAGCACACACAGAACGCGTCAATACTTTATTGCCCCGTACTGATCTGATTAAAGTGGCAGAACATGAAACGATACCTGCTCCCTTATTGGCATTTAATGCCGTCGATCATGTCTTCGCGATAGAAAAAACATTGCATGATGTGCAGCCTAAAAATGTCGCCATGCCAGATTTGCCAGCCGTTAAGCCACTTGAAAAAGTAGCCACACTGCCCACGGCTATCGAAATACAATTACAAAATTTACAAGAAGAAAATGCAAAATTACATGCGCTGTTAGAAACGCTACAAACAGAGCATAAGCTAACGCAAGCGCATTTAATGGAACAACAGGTACCCACTGCGATGCCGATTGTGGCGCACCCAACGCCATCCCACTTTTGGGAATCCTTCAGTTTATTGCTGAGTGCTGGCATTGGTTTTTTGGCCGCTTTATTTGCCATGCGCTTTTTTGAGCGAGGCAGTGCTTTATATGCATATGGAAAGCGGAATCAGATTACGCACTCTATGAATTTAAAAGAATATTCAATCGAGGGCGCTCGCCCACATTAAGGAGAAAAAAATGAAAAAAATATGGATGACAATCGCCCTATTGATGCTCACCGCTTGCCAAGCACAAGGCGGCATTGCTTTTTATTCTGATGCGGATTCGGCTTCGGTAGAAGAGCCACGTTGCTTGATGGGCTGTCACTAATAGGCATGATCCGAACACCTCTCCCGTGAGGCCACGGGAGAGGTGTTCGGATCTGAGCCCTCTCCCATAAGGCTTTGCGAATGGGAGAGGCGTCATGTCAATCGAGGCTTTGCGAGATTAGACAGGACGGTGAGGGCGCGCCGCAGGCATGTGCAATAGCGAAATCTCCACAGCTTCTAAAGTGACTCTGAGGGTGACCATGCGCTTACGACTCATCACATTAAGCTTCGCCGTATTATTAAGCGGATGCGAAAGTTTAGGGAAAGGGCTGGGTGAAGCTCTTTTTGATCATCCTAAAAAAGAAGACACACGTGTTTGTCAGATCAAAAGCCATGGATTTTATGGCGTGAATCACAGTTTAAACACACATGCGCGCGTTAAGATGTTGGTGGTGCATGGCGTGGGGATGCATATCCCAGGGTACGCTGCGATTCTTCGGGATAATTTGGCGCAGCAATTACATCTGACTGTACAAGCCGCAGACTATAAAGAAATCCGTTTGGCTGATGAAGCCGATCCCAAAAGAGACTTGGGTAATTTACGTGTGGAGCGTTTGTTAAGCAAAGACAGAAAGCGCGAGTTTTTGCTATACGAATTAACGTGGTCAGATATCAGTACGCCAGAAAAAAAAGTGCTGAATTACGATATTTCAGGCGAATACGCGTCGCATCGTGATAACGTCAATAATGTCTTAAAGCATTATACCAATGATGCGATTTCTGATCCGATTATTTACTTAGGTAAACAGCATGAAGCGATCGAAAAATCATTTGCGCAATCGTATTGCTGGATGATTTCGCATAATTGGCAAGATTTTCCAAATGGTGGACAGCAAGTCTGCAATCTTTTTGTGCCAGAGGCTTATCAAAATATCAAACAGGATGAGTACCTGTTTTTATCTCACAGTTTAGGGAGTCGGATCACGATTGATGGCATCGAAAGAATTGCAAAACGAATCGATGATCCCAAAATAGAAAAGCGTTTCCCAGATATTAAGAAGATTAAAAAACAGCTACAAAAACATGAAATTAAAATTTTTATGCTTTCGAATCAATTGCCGCTGTTACAAGTGGGGCATCCTTTGCCTGATGTCACGGAATCTCGCCAAAAATATTGTTCTGCAAAAAGTGCCAAATACGGTGATCGCTTTGCCAATAAAACCCATATCATTGCTTTAAGTGATCCAAATGATTTACTCAGTTACGGGATCCCAGTGGGGTTTAAAGAAAAGTACTTGGACTCCCGTTTATGCACCCAAATCAGCAATGGCAGCATTCATATTGCCGATACCATTGATTTATTGGGCTTAGGGCAAATTGCCAACCCCGTTGAGGCACATTTAGGCTATTACAAAGATGAACGCACGATTGCGATGATCGCTTATGGGGTGGGGACAAAAGAAACGGCGCCTATCGTCCAAGAACGCTGCGAGTGGACAGAGACAATTCCCTAAAGCGCCCTCGTGGTGCCTAACTGCGTTAAAAATGCCTCAAAAATCCTCATGTACTCGTGTGTACACTGCGGTTTTTGAGGCATTTTTGCCTTGTTATCCACCACGATTGCATCTTTAGGGACAGCGCTGAATCTAACCTGTGTGACACATTGCCGATATTTTCGATAAGATACCGCGTTTTTATGCAATGAAAAGGCACAAAGATGCGAATGGTCGCGGGACTTGAATATGCAGGAGGGGGCTATCATGGCTGGCAAAGTCAGCCGGCGGTCGATACCGTTCAGGCCCGTTTAGAAAAGGCGCTTTCTGCAGTGGCGGCCACACCTATTTCGGTAAAGTGTGCGGGGCGTACTGACAAAGGTGTGCACGCCTCCGGCCAAGTGTTTCATTTTGATACCGATGCCATACGCACGGAGCGTGCCTGGATGGAAGGCACAAACCATCATTTACCCAAAGACATCCGTTTATTGTGGATTCAACCCAGCCTGGATACTTTTCATGCGCGTTATAGCGCGACGGCACGCCGCTACCGTTATTTTTTATTCAATGCCCCCCGATCGCCTGCCTTTTTAAAAGACGCGGTGTCCTGGGATTATCGTCCTTTGTCTGTTGAACGCATGCATGAAGCGGCACAGTGGCTTGTGGGTGAACATGATTTTTCGAGTTTTAGAGGGGCAGGCTGTCAAGCGAAAGGGGCGGTGCGTCGCGTTCATCAAATACAGGTGGCACGTTTGCCATCTGGACTCATTATGTTTGATATCACCGCGAACGCTTTTTTATTGCATATGGTACGCAATATTGTGGGCAGCCTTATGGAAGTGGGATCGGGCGAAGCAGAGCCTGAGTGGATTCAAACGGTATTGGCCGCTCGAGATCGTCGTAAAGCGGGAATGACTGCCAGCGCGGCGGGATTGTATTTGGTAGACGTCTTGTATCCGATTCATTTTGGTTTGCCGAAGCTGGCGATTGGGCCATGGTGTTTTTTTAGCTTGGAAGATAGCTAAAATTTGTTAGAATGCCGACCTCCATAAAGATGCTGAGGTTTTCATGCCGGTAACAGGTGATAATATTAAGGGTCTGGCAGAGGTTCGCGTGCTAGACAATGCTGCCCTTCTGACAAAACTGAGTGCTGGTGCTGATCCCAGAACAAGACATTTGTTATCCCAGCTTTTAATGCCAAATAAGCAAGAATCGGCGCGCTGCGCTGCGCTTTTTGAGACAAGAAAGGATCCTTTGTTAAACTTTGCCAGTGGATTGGCAGAATTCTCTCGTCTTTTGTCCTTATTCATCAGTGAAGGAAAGCCGCTGGATCACAAATCAGATATTTTTAGTCATGCCATGGATCTGCTCGCCCTTTTTTGGATAAAGACTCAGTATGGCATCATAACGAATGATAATAAGTTGAATCAGCCGCTCCCAGCTTATCGCAATGCCACCATGCTGACACTGCTTGCGGCGAATAGAGACTGGGGTTTTGTCAATGCCTTGCTGGCTTGCTTTTTGGCGGGTGGCGCCATCCTGAAGAAAGATGATTTAGATCGCACCCCACTGAATTATCTTGCCATGACTCAGAATGTTGAGGGTGTGGCACTCATCCTAGGCGCTGCGAAAGCGGACAATCCAAAAACCGCGGCGGAATGGATTATTCACCCAGATTGTTACGGCATTTCCCCTTTGCAGATCGCGCTGCAATTGCCGAACCCAGCCATATTTTTTCAATTTTTTAATTTTATCGAGGAAACTTCAAAAACGAGCGGGGATGCGTCTGTTGCCATAAAATTGATGGAAAGGCTCAAGTGCGCGTACATCGTCTCTGAAGAGATGAAAAGATACGTTCAACAGGGCTTAAAGAATTCGTGGCTTGCCAAATCTGGAGCCTTGAATATGGCAGAGATAGCCCTGCCTGTTGTGGGCCGTTTTTTTAACCCGGAAAAGCTGCGAGTCCAATATGGTAAGTGCCAGCCCAATCCGGATGACAACAGGGTGCGTGACGCATTCAACGGACTGCTCAGCGGAGGATTTTGGGATCTGCTTTCACCTATATCTCCTGAGGCTGTGCTTTTTGACACGCGATTGCTTGAAGCTTCCAAAAACATTCGCCCACACAAAGTTTTGATGCAGTATTATTCGTGGAGCTTTGCAACGCTCAATCTCTCTACGGTGTCACCCACTCCGCAGTATCCAGGAGGGGCGGCGTTGTTGGGCAGTCAATTTGATGTTGTGCCGCTGCCCGATCTTGCTGCGCCTGTGCCTGTTCCTGAAGCACCTAAACCACGAAAACCTAAAGTAACGCTCGGTCAGGTTTTAGCCGCGGCCATGGCCGAACAACCGCTTGGAGCCGAAAGTGGACAGGCGTCTGCCTCAAGCAGTGCAGCGAGCATGCCAGAAGAGGCGGCGCGTCGACGGGCCATAAAACTCGCTGAAGCCAAGGCTGCAGCTGAAAAAGCAGAAGCAGCGCGATTGAGCGCTATCATGAGCTCGCCACCAGAAAAAGAAGCAGCGGCGCGTCGACAGGCCATAAAAGATGAAAAACGCGCCGAAGCCGAGGCTAAAGCAGAAAAAGCCAAGGCAGAAAAAGCAGAATGGGAGCGATTTAAGGTTTTACCTGATCGTCAAAAAATACAAGAGGTCTCCCGTACCGGGATGTATGCTTATTTTCCGAGATGGAAAAAGGGTCGTTTTGAAGATGCCGAAGGCAAAGTCTGTGTCTGGCCTACTGCTAAAACAAGATCAAATCAAAGCCAAGAAAAAAGAGATCGTGAGATCATTGAACGTTTGATCGAGAAGCTGCCTGCGCCTCCTGCCGCCAATCAAGCCATCCCTGTGCTAGAAAAAAACCTGAGTGAAGTGGGCGCGATTATTTTTCAATCACCCCTTTCAGAAGAAGTGCAATTGGCAAAACACATTATGGAAAATGTGCGTGCCGTTAAGCAGATTCGTGATGCGGGTATGCCTGATAAAACGCAAACTGGGTTTATTGCTTTAAGTTTCCAATTGAGTTTGTTGGCCAGCCGTATGAGCGCGTTATACGAAAAAAATAGAGACGTAAAACGCAGTTCAGAAGATGCCAAAGCCATCCAGAATGTGAGAACCTATTTCTGTAAATATTTTTCAATTCATCAATTGAATAAAAATAGTGCAGACGGTTTGCTGAATATAACGAAGATGTTTGCTTTATATCCAGATGATACTTTGCAGATCGTTGGAAGCAGTAAAGCGTATTCAAAAATAAAGGAATTACTTGAGAAGCGAGAGATCGATATTGATGTAGCAAAGGATTTGCATCATCAGCTTAAGTCCGCACAAGAAAGTTTGAAAATTTTGTCGCATCACGATGGTCGAGATTTGGCTGAACAATGCATGGATTGGGAAATTGCAAAATTAGCCGAACTGCTGAAACAGTCGCGCGATATATTAATGCTGAAACATCCTTATTTATGGAATACCCTAAAATTTGTTGCGGACGCTCGGAATGACATTGTGCATCACAATGTCGGATGGACACGTGCCAGAAGGTTTGCAATCAGCAAGCAAATTCAAGACTTAGACCTCACGCTGCTTTTGCCTGAAGAAACAGACTGTCCACTTCAAGTTCAGTCCGTGACCTGGACCGGATCGAGTTGGAGAGAAAAGGCCGTAGTGAATCCTGAGGTAGGGGAAAACGAAGCCGCAAGACTGGCTGCGACTCGTAAAGGCAAGAAACCTGCGAGGTGAAGTAGGGGTCCTAGAGGCGAGCGATACGCTTTTTTTGAAACAGTCTTGACGTGGCGATCCATCATAAAAATCTATCTGACGTAGTGCTGAGGCGCTTCCGAATTTTTAAGATGGATTGCCGCAGTCGCAAGGCCTCCTTCGCAATGACGGATCCGTTGCTATCGCTGGGGCTTGAATACTTACATCCGTTGTGATGTGTCCGCGCTGCGCTTGACCCATTGCTACAAGGCGTCATTAGTTCACACCATTGAGCGAACCGTTACCCGTCTTCTTCAAGATACTTGTCGCGTGTTGCCGGAGGAACGATGGCGCGTTATGCATTCACCACAATATTACTGATATCGCCCGCCCCTAAAGGATGTGAAGGATCCGAAATGACAAAATAAGGGGTGGGTGTGCCTGAAAGAACCGTCACATTAAAATTCAAAGTGCCGTTACCGTTATCAACGAGCGCACCGCTCACATCAGTGCTTGTCAAACCTAAGTGATAGTACAGCTCACTTAAACCAATCGTTAATACTTCTGTGTCGTTGCCGATGGTGCGCGCACTGGCATCCAAAATGATCTGATCCAGATCGCCATTATCATGCCAAGCAGGGAAGAGCTGTAGGCACTGGGAAGCGGTCGAATCATCAATGGTGAAAGTGTAAACATCATTGCCACTGCCCATTAAAAACTGAGCAGGAGAAATGGCATTCAGGGTGATGGTATCGTCACCGGCGCCATCAGCAATGAATAAGCCAAGGCTTGTGCTGCTTGCGTTGATAATCGTATCGTTCCCTGAGCCGGCATCAATGTAAGCAGTATTGGCGTAAGTGGCCTCAATCGTAATGGCGTCATTGCCACTGCCGCCATAGATGACATCCGTGCCTGCAGCAGAAGTTTCGAGCGTAATCACATCGTTGCCCGCGCCGCCGAAAAAGTTTGCATTTCCGTTTGGCGTGTTTAAGGTAAAGGAATCGGCTGCCGAGCCTGCAAAAAAAGTATCATGGCCCACTGGTTGCAGGATGGTTGTGGCGGTATCCAATAATAAAAACACATCATCACCATTTGTGCCTAAAGTGCTTAAATCATCTGTGGCAGAAGGCAATATCACATTCGGTGTATTTTGCGTGGGGTCGGTGATGTCTGTATTGCCAAAGTTGGAATCAGTATTATAACTGGCAATGTAAAAGAGATCGGGCGTCGTTTCGCCAGGTAAGAAGTTTGCTGGGGCCTGAGTGGCCGTGGATACTTTGCCTAAGATAATAGTTTGATCAAACACACCATTCACTCTGCCATCGCTCCTTGCGTTCACCTCTTCTGTCAATTGGTTCCCTTGTAGCTGCCAATTAGAATGTCCATTATCGCCATCATTGAGGATGGTAAAGGCATAGCCTGATTCCAAGGTCGGTAGGGTGAGGGCGACATGGGCGCCTTGTGTGGTGGATTGATAAGCGAAGCGTAAATGAATGTTTAACGTTTCTGCGCCGTTATCGGTGCCAACTGTGCTGTTCACCAAATTATTACGATAGGTGCCAATGGCGGTTTCACGTTGTGAGCTTAAGCTTTCATTTCCAAATCCATAATCAACATTGAACAGCATATCGGGTAAGGCAGCGGCAGGTACAATGGGGGAGCCCACTGCAAAATAACCGCCCGCTTTCTGTTGCATATCTGAATAAAAATAGCTGACACCATTATCGATTGAGTACAGCGGAAACATTTGGAATGTCATGGTGTTGTCTGCCACAAAAGCAGCATTAAGGAGCGTTGAGTTCGGCGTATAGCCACTCAAAAATGTGCTTAAATCTGAACCGGATAATGAAAAATAGAAGCGCCCCAATTCTTGCAAAGATGACGTTTCTAACGTTAGACCAGAAAGGGCTGCGCCGGGTGCATCGCTGGATTCAATATAAAATGTACCGTTTGAGGCTTGACCCAGTAAATCGGAAAAATAAGAGAGGGTATTGAGATCAAGAGAGCGAATTTCAAAAAGCAGTTGTGCATTACTTTGATCAGCAGGTGCTAAATCATTGATCACTGAGACCGCTTCATCGATGACCAGAGAACCGTTTGTTTGGCTGGTCGAATCAGCTGCGAAAGAATTATACCCTATGCTAGTTTCATCACTGGTTAGGGTCTGGTTTATGACCAATTGATCGTTATGGTTATTATTATACGTGTCAGGGTCTTGCAAATTTTCTATGTCGCTGATTTGTATGCTTACGCTGTAACTGGCGCCTTCTGCCATCACAAGTGAATCTAAGGCAAATTGCGGGGCTTGTACGATGACAGAGGTCGAGTCGTTTTGCCTTTGCAAGCTGAATAATGCTTGCATTAAAGATGATTGTGTATCGGGATCGGCCGCAGTGAATGCATCGATATCCCCCCCTGCGGCTGTGAATAAAGCACTAAATGAACCTGTGGTGTCAAAACCTAAGAGGGGCGTGCCCCCGAAGGCAGTGTCAAACATCGTGGTGAGGCCATCAGGATTATAAAGATCGTCCAGAGGGAGTCGACCATGCACCATCGCGCTTTCAATGACTTCATAGAAATCAGAAATGGTTTGGGAGGGAACGCCATTGTCGCCATCAAAATAGGCCAGTGTGATTTGGCTGTATAGAGAAGCCGCGTTGCTGTTATCTCCAAGTGGGAAAATTTGTTCAAATAAAGCACGACGATCGGCAAGAGAGGCTAAGCCAACCGTCTTCGTGGCAGTATTACCGCTTAGGCTCCACCCTTGATTTGTACTGAACGGAGAGAGTTGATATTGATTTCCGCCATCTAGGGTGGGAAAGGTGACTGTTTCTATAAAGGATTCTGATCCATCAGCATCTTGCGTGGCGAGCAACATATAAAGTCTCACAGGATCCGTGTTTATTTCAAGCATGTCATTTTGACGTATCAGGTACAGCGTGTCTTTTGGGCTGGATGTCAGCGTCGTGGCAGCTGGATCGACTTGAATATTTTTTGTCACCGTATCCAATGCAGTGAAGGTAGCGCTATTTAATGTGACACTAATGAGATCCATTTGATAATCGCTATCAGAGCCGATTATGCCTGATGCATATAAATAATTTTCAAGGGGTAAAATGATGCCTTGCGATTGTAAATTAGCTAAAAGCGTGGCGTACGTATCAGCGCTCACACTCAGCAAATCGGCAGCAGGGATCACATAAGCAATTTTATCAATGGCCACCATGCTGTTGGTGAGGGCAGTGTTTGTATTAATCTCGGTACGGCTGTCAATATGAAAATAAGACGTGCCACTACTATAATTATCGCCTGATAAACCGTTGACAGAGGAGAGGCTGGGTATATTAAATCCGTCCTGATTGTTCATTAAATTGACATGGCTTTCGCTCAGGTAAAGATCAGAACCTAAGTTGTAGGTGCCAGTATTGTCGTAATTTAAAAAGATTTCATTTGGTAATGAAAACTGAATCATGAGGTATTGATCGGTGGGATCGCCTGCATTAAATGCATTGAGATTTTCAGTCAAATCAATTTGGAATAAGGCGCCTTCTTTTTGGTAGGTGATCATTACACTTGAGCTTACAAATTCTCCGCCATTATAGGGATAGGTAGCATCAGTGCTCGGATCCACGACCACCCAATTTTCAGGCATACAATCAGACAGCGTGTCGATCACATCAGGGGCATCCCCCGTTATTAAAGCATTCTGCGTATCAGAAAGCACAAAATAGGTTCCATAGCTTGCACCGGAATCCGTACTGATTTGAAAATCAATATTGTTGCCAGCCTGCAGCCAGCGGTACTGGATCTGGCTGCTGAGAATCCCTTCTGTGTTGAGCTGTGCGTAAAGCTCTTCCAGAGAAACAATGAGCGTATCGGTATTGTTTCCAATGCTGCGAGCCGTTGAGTCTAAAATAACCTGATCCACATCACCTGACTGGTGCCAAGCTGGCATCAGGATCCATTGTTGTATGGTGGGATTGTTATTTAAATTGAATGTGTAGGTATCACTGCCACTGCCCATTAAGAAGTAGGTCGTGGGCCCGTATTCTGCCGTGATGGTATCTGTGCCGTCTCCATCTGCAATGTAAATGGATCCTGTGGAAAGCGTTGATTGACTGATAATCGTGTCGTTACCAGGGCCGCCATCAATATACACATTGTTGTTATAGGTGGCCGTGAGTGTAATGGTATCATTGCCACTGCCGCCATAAATAAAATCAGGAATGAGTCCTGCGGAAGACATCAATGTAATCGTGTCGTTTCCTGCACCTGCGAAAAAGTTTGCATCGCCCGTGCTGCAATTCAGTATCAATGTGTCGGCGCCCGAGCCGCCAAAAAAGGTATCGTTCCCAATGGGCTGTGGCAGCGTCGTGGGCGTATCCAATAATAAAAAGACATCATCCCCGTTTGTGCCCAATGTGTTTAAATCGTCGCTTGCCGTAGGCAATATGACATGTGGTGTATTTTGGCTGGAATCGGTGATATCTGTATTGCGAAAGCTTGAATTAATATTATAAGCCGCGATATAAAACAAATCGGGCGTGCTTTCTCCTGTTAAAAAATTCGCACGTGTGCCATCGGCTATGGCGGCTTTTCCCAAAATAAGCGTTTGATCAAATAGGGCATTGCTATTTTCATCGTCTCTCCAGGCTACGTTCTCCACTAAATGGCCGTTTACTATTTGCCACCCAGAATTTCCATCGTCACCATCATTCAAAATCGTAAATTCATAACCTGATGTCAAAATAGGCAAAGCGAGGTTAACATATTCTGCTTGTGCAAAGTTTTGAAAAGAAAAGCGTACCTGAATGCTTAATGTATCAAACCCTGTGTTGTCAGTGGACACGCTGTACGTCATGAGCTGATTACGGTAGTTTGCTGCTTCTGTTTCACGTAATGACGCTAGGTTTTCATTTCCAAAGCCATAAGTGATATTGAATAAGGCGTCGGGTAAAGCAGCCGTGGGGACAAGAAAGCCCACTGCCTGATAGCTCATATTGCCGATATCTGAGTAAAAATAATGCATTCCACCATCAATTGAATATTGCGGAAATAATTGAAATTTCATGTTTTGACTGGCAAAAAAATTCGCATTAATATCAGCATTCCCTGCTGCATAGTCGCTTAAATACGTTTGTAGGGCCGAGCCTGTTAACGAAAAATACAGCACACCCAATTCTTGTAATGAGGTAGGATCTATTTGCCTGAGTGTGCTGGACCCTACTGTCAGATAAAAGTCATTATTATCAGGGGCATTAGTTTGTGCTTGCTGATATAAATTTAAATAATTAAAGACACTATTCAAATCAAGAGACCGTACTTCAAAGCGAATCACGGCATTGGCTTGTTCCGTAGGCGTCAAAGCTTGAATCACGGAAACAGCTTGATCAATGTTGAGACTGTCAGTGGAGGTCGAACTGTTATTCACTTGTGTCCAATTATAACCGATTGGGTCGGTTTCGGTCACGCCTTGGGTGATGATCTGAGTGGATTGATTGTTGCTTGGGTTGTCATAGGTGTAAGGATCTTGAAGGGTTTCGGTGCTTGTGGTTTGCGTGACAACATTGTAATGCATTCCCTCTGTGATCATCAGTGAATCTAAAGCAAATTTTTGGGTTTGTAATAGGGCGGGTGTCACTGGGCTGAGATAAAACAATTGTTGTAGCAACTGTGCTTGTGCATCCGGTGTGACATTGCTAAATAAAGTAAAATTCCCCCCTGCGTTTTCGAATAGCGTTTGGAAGGCACCAGTGGTATCAAAACCGCTCAAAGGTGTGGCACCAAAACTGCTATCAAACATCGTGATTGATCCATCTGCATTGTAGAGATCGCTCAATTGCAGCCGACCATGAATCACAGCGGTTTCGATGGCATCGTAAATATTTTGAATGGCAGTGGGATCGGTATTCGAATAGGCAATGCCAATTTGACTGGATAGCGTTGAAAAGGGAAAAATATGTTCAAATAAATTTTTGCGATCTGAGAGCGTGCCCAATGCAAGGGTTTGGCTTAAGGTATTGCCATTTAGTTGCCAGCCCGCGGCGATACTAAGCGGCGAAAGTTGATAGCCACCTGAAACAGCAGGCAGGGTCAATGTTTGGCTAAAACGTTCCGACCCATCATTGTCCATGACCCCCACATCATTTAGCATGGATTGAATTTGTAACGTATCATTGAGACGCTCAATTGAATACAGTGACAGCGTCTGGCCTTCTGATTCATCGTAGGGTTCAATGAACCTGATACTGCTCAAACCCGAAACAGAAGGATCAACCGTTATCGCCTGCGTTAAAGTGTCTATTGCTGTAAAAGTCGCGCCATTTAATTCTGCGCTGGTTAATTGAATCGTATAATTGCTATCGCTCCCTGAGATACCCGATGCGTAGAGGTAATTGGCCAGTGGAGCGGGAGCGATATTCAATATCGTGTAAAATGCCGCTATGGTCGTGGACAGCGTATCTTGTACGCTCGCCATATTGGGATTGATAAAATAAGAAGCAGGAACCACATAGCTGATGGCATCGATGGCCACCATACCTTGTGAGTTTGGATTCACCACAGCATTTGCGTCGACATGAAACAAGCTGTTGAGAGACGTGTAATCACTGGGGGTGTTATTCGTTTCAACCAAGGATAAACCGTTGATTGCAAATAAACTCGGTATAAAACTTGAAGAGTTCAGATTCTGCGTATCAGCATATTGTACATAAGTATCCGATCCGAGCGTTTGTATCGTCGGGTTGTTGTAACTTAAAAAAAGCATTTCAGGTAAACTGAATTGCACCATGAGCACCGCATTGGCAAAATCAGGTGCGGTGTTGAGCGTATTGATTACAGTACTTAAATTAAATTGAACCAAAGCATTTTGGGCTTTGCTTAAAGGCATCAGCACGCTTGGATCCGTAAAGAGACTGCCGACGAATGCTTCTGTAGAATTGAGATCGAGAACAGTAAAGGGAGGCGCGGGGATACCGCCTGTCTGGGTTGCCGCTGGAATCTTAACAAAGCTTCTGGCGATGTGGATTTGAAAGGGATGTGGCTGTTCAACTTCAATCGAAAGAGAATCAATGCGAGGTGATAGGGTATTGAGCATGGAAATAGGGGCACTTTCTGCGGGCAAAATGTCCCAACCATGCCCCCCGTGCGAAGAGAAAGAAACAGTCTTTCCCTCTGCCTTGGGCGGCGCATTTTCTTCTGCTGGGATTGGGGCTTCCGCATTCGGCTTTTTAGGGTACGGTGTGGGGCTTGGTTTCTCTTCAGGCACGTTTACAGCAGGCGAAGTATCGCCTTCACGCCAGGGGGCGAGCAGATCTTTGATGATTGATGCTTCTTCCCCCTGATCCATGTGGGAACGATTCCATTCGGGGATCCTGTAACAGGTATAGTATCGAACTGCCTTTTTCACGAGTAAAACTTGAGAGGAGGTACAACCAAAATCCCTGCAATATTTGCATAACTCTGGCAATTCCCGCCATAACCTTTTAAACTTCCGCCCTTCGCCTACTTTAAGAAATCACCCATGAGCTGGTATCAAAAATTTTTGCCCTCTAAAATTCGTACCACCACAAATACAAGCGATCGTAAAAAGAACGTGCCAGAGGGCCTTTGGACAAAATGCCCTGAATGCCAAGCTGTTTTATACCGTCAAGAGCTCGATCGTAATTTAAGCGTGTGCCCAAAGTGTGACTATCATCACCGTATCAGTGCGCGTACCCGCTTGGGCTTTTTCTTAGATGAAGGATCGGAACAAGAGCTGGGTGCGCATATCGAACCTGTCGATAAATTAAAATTTAAAGACACCAAACGTTATAAGGATCGGCTGGTTTCAGCACAAAAAGACACGGGCGAAAAAGATGCTTTAGTGGTGCAATGTGGCACCCTACATGGTATGCCGGTGATCGCCGCCGCTTTTGAATTTGCGTTTATCGGGGGCTCCATGGGGGCCGTGGTAGGCGAAAAGTTTGTGTTGGGCGTGCATGAAGCGATCAAAAAGAACCTTCCTTTTATTACCTTTGCCTGCTCCGGCGGCGCGCGCATGCAAGAATCCTTGATTTCACTGATGCAGATGTCTAAAACCAGTGCTGCGATTGGGCGGCTCAAAAAAGCAGGCTTGCCTTATATTGTGGTGATGGTAGACCCCATGATGGGGGGCGTTTCTGCCAGTTTGGCCATGTTGGGCGATGTACATTTTGCTGAACCCAAAGCCTTGATTGGTTTTGCCGGCCCCCGTGTGATTGAACAAACGGTACGCGAAACCTTACCACCTGGCTTTCAGCGCGCTGAGTTTTTATTAGATCATGGTTTTGTGGATCAAATCGTAGACAGACGTGCCTTACGCACCCGCATTTATCAGGTTTTAGCCAAATTACAGAAATTGCCTGAAACGCTATTGATGTGATCCCCCTAAAAAGACAGTAAGCGTTCAAGCAATGGTGTCAGCTGAAGGAAAAAAACCGCGACGCCTGAGACAGGCGGGGATTGTTTACAGGGAGAAGCTTCTTTCATGCCTACGCTCAGCACCTGGCTCACTCACATCGAAACCCTCCATCCAGAAGTCATGGATTTCGATCGCACACGCTTCCAAGCCATGTTAAAAAAACGTGATTTAAAACCCCATTCATTTGTGATCACGGTAGCCGGAACCAACGGTAAAGGCACCACGGTTGCTTTGCTTGAAAATCTTTTTTCACGGTTTGGTTTGACCACGGGTGTGTATACCTCGCCACACCTATTGCGATTTAATGAGCGTATCCGTCTGAATCAAAAAAATGTGGATGATGACACGCTGATCGCGGCTTTCGAACATATTGAAAAAGCCCGCGAAAAGACACCGCTCACTTTTTTTGAATTTACCACCCTCGCTGCTTTTCACATTTTTGCGCAACAAAAACCAGATGTTTTAATTTTAGAAATTGGTTTAGGCGGGCGTTTAGATGCGGTGAATACTTGGGATCCCAATCTGGCTGTGATCACCTCTATTGATTTGGATCATTGCGCCATTTTAGGGGATACGCGCGAAGCCATTGCCAAAGAAAAAGCAGGGATTTTTAGGCCACATACTGATGCTGTGATAGGCGAGCTGCTGCCACCTGATACATTATTTGAAGCAGCCAAAGCGTTACAGGTGCCTTTATCCTGCATTCAAAAAGATTTTCATTACGATGTAGATGATTTGCATTTTCATTATCGTTATCAAGATTTTCAGATTACATCAGAAATACCGCATATTCCCAGTCAAAATGCGGCCACAGCGATCACGGCTTTTCAGATTGCTTTAAGCCGTATCGGTAAAAGCGCGCCGCAAGCATTCATCAAATCTTGCATTCAAAAATCTTTACACGAAACCAAACTTCTTGGCCGCTTTACCGAATGTGACTATAAAAATCGCAAAGTGATTTTAGATGTGGCCCATAATCCGCATGCAGCAAAATACCTGCGCACACGTTTAGCACAATTGCCTGCACCCAAAACGATCATTGCGGTGATGGGCATGTTAAAAGACAAGGACATGCGTGCGGTGATAGCAATGCTTTCGCCCGTGATTGCCGATTGGTATTTTTGTGCCTTGCCGGGGGAGCGGGGTACCAGCCTGGCAGATTTAAAAAAGCGGATTCCTTTTGAAGGCAAACACTACGACAATCCCACAGCGGCCTTTCACGCCGCCCATCAAATCAGTCATCCTTCAGACACCATTTTGGTGCTAGGATCCTTTATCACAGTGGCAGAGATTTTGACCTTGGGTGTATACTCAAGTAAGTAGACAACAGCGAGGAGCCATCGCTCATGGAGACGACTTTAAAACAACGCCTTTTAGGGGCCAGCCTTGTCATTGCGCTTTCTGTCGTGTTTGTCCCCATGCTGATTGATACCGATGACACATTGAACCTAGAAGATAAATCGTTACCCAATCCACCGACTTTTAGCACCGATGATGAATTACCCAATCTGAACCAAGCGCGTGAGCGCGTGGCGGCGCTGCCTGCCAAACCTGTGCAACAAGTGGTGCCAGAAAATGAGGCGATTGATGATGAGCCCGTTCAAGCCAAGAACGCCCCACAAGTGCCAGCGCCCACTCCGGCACCGAATCCTAAAACAACGGCTGATCAGGCGCCAAAAGCAGACGTGACAACCGCTGCCAATCCTTCAGCCAGCACAAAACCTGTTGCAACCGCTTCGGCTGTTGTGCCTAAAGTTGAAACAGTAAAAGCAGTGCCTGCAGCCACCATGCAATCAGCCGTTACGCAAGCAGCCATCCCACCCAAAGTAGGCGCCGAGGCTTGGGCGGTACAGGTGGGCACCTTTGCCAGCAAAGACAATGCCCAAACTTTGGTCACAAAACTGAAGAAAAGTGGTTTAACCGCTTATATGCGTGAAGCATCCGGAAAAGGGCGCCCCTTGGTACGTGTTTATTTGGGGCCAGAACTGGATAAAAATAAAGCGGCTGCATTACAAGCGAAGCTTGAGTCGGGCTTTCACTTAAAAGGCATGATTGTTTCCTATAAAACAAATTAATTTTGACGCGATATTCGGTTTTATCGTTTGGGCGTTTCAGCCTGCCTGCGGCGCGCCCTCACCCGTCCTGTCTAATCTCGCAAAGCCTCGATTGACATGACGCCTCTCCCATTCGCAAAGCCTCATGGGAGAGGGAATCAGATCTTGAACCCTCTCCCGTGAGTACACGGGAGAGGGGGCAGCTCATGCGAGGCTTTGCGAGCATAGAGATGTCGGTGAGGGCGCGCCGCAGGCAGGCTGAAACGCCCAAACGATAAAATCGAACATCGCGTTTATTTAGAACACTACACTTACAAAAATAAGGTGCACCATGGCAACGGAACCCAATGTTGTACAACCTCCACAACAGTCCATCTTAGTGGCCGCGCCAGCGACAGCTCCAATACAATCTGCTCCGGTAACCGCACCTGTGCCAGCTGCCGCCCCAACACCCTCAGAGCCGGTTGCAGTGCCTGCACCAACAGCCACAACACCAGCAACGCCAGTGGTGACGGCGTCCATGCCCGCTGCGGCAACCAACACAACAGCTGCACCGGCAGCAACCGCCACTGCGCCAACGCCAACCACAGAGACGCATGTTGTGCCGACGCCAGTCAGTCACATACAGGCCACGCAAACCAAAGTCATTAAAATGCAAGGTCAATCCGAACCTCTTTTAGATTTAAAAGGGCCACAGTTGCTGAGCAGCGTGGATTACGGGATTTTGTTTGTGATTGCTTTTTCTGCCCTCATCAGTTTATGGCGTGGCTTTACGCGCGAAGCGTTTTCGCTTTTGGTCTGGTTGGTGGCCATGTGTTTGGCCGTAAAATATGGTGCTGTGTTTGTGCCTAAATTCACTTTTATTCCTGAACCTATGGTGCAGCAAGGGGCTTCTTACGCTTGCGTATTTTTGGGTGCCCTACTGGTGGGCGGATTCTTGAATATGATCGTGGGGCGTTTTATCAGTGGATCGGGTTTGTCTGTGGCCGATCGTTTTTTTGGGATCTTTTTTGGAGCGGCACGTGGCGCTTTATTTGTCGCCGTCATCGTATTGATTGCCGGCTTTACGCCCATGCCGAAAGAATCTTGGTGGCATGGTTCTACGTTCATTCCGCATTTTGAGCGGGGTGCGGTGTGGTTGCGCGCGTATCTTCCTGATAACATCAAGCAGATGATCGTTTTCCCTTCATGATGTAGGCGGTAAGATGTGTGGAATTGTTGCAATCGTAGCGCAACGTGCGGTTTACCACGATATTTTAGATGGCCTATTGATTTTGCAGCATCGAGGGCAAGATGCGGCAGGTGTCATGACCTTAGATGGGCAGCGTTTGCATCTTAAAAAAGGGAACGGACTGGTTCGTACTGTTTTTTCTGATTCAACCGAAACGCTGCCTGGCAATATGGGATTGGGGCATGTGCGTTATCCCACGGCCGGCACCGATTCCTCTCTCGAAGCCCAACCCTTTTATGTGAACACGCCGTATGGCATGGGCTTGGCGCACAATGGCAATTTAACGCATGTCGACGCTTTAAAAGCCTTATTGTTTAAAGAAGGGCTGCGGCACATCAATACAGATTCAGATTCAGAAGTATTGTTAAATGTTTTGGCGCTGGCCTTACAAAAACAGGCTAAAAGTGAACCCAGTGTGGCTGATATTTTTGATGCGGTTCGCACGCTCAATTCACTTTGCAAAGGGGCCTATGCGGCTGTCACAGTGATTGCGGATGTGGGTTTACTGGCCTTTCGTGATCCGTATGGCATTCGCCCCTTAATTTTGGGCGAAAGGGCAGGCGAAAATGGCCAAGCCGAATATGTGGTTGCATCAGAAAGTGCCGTGTTGCATGCCTTGGGTTGCACAAAATTTTCTGATCTCAATCCCGGCGAAGCCATTTTTATTTCAAAAGCAGGCACTTTGCACCGAGCACAATGTGCCGAACAAGCGATTCTGACACCCTGTGTTTTCGAATATATTTATTTAGCGCGACCTGATTCTGTGATGAATGGGATTTCTGTCAATGAATCCCGATTAAAATTGGGTGAAAAATTGGCGCAACAAATCATTCAAAGTAATCTGTATCAAGATATTGATGTGGTGATTCCGATCCCAGAAACCGCGCGACCTGCTGCTTCCAGTTTGGCTTTTACGCTGGGCAAACCCTTGCGTGAAGGTTTTGTTAAAAACCATTATCTTGGGCGCAGTTTTATTATGCCGGGCCAAAATAAACGGGCCCGTGCTGTGCAGCAAAAGCTATCGGCGATTCCACAAGAATTTAAAAATAAATGTGTGTTGCTGGTGGATGATTCCATCGTTCGTGGCACCACATCACGCCATATTATTAAAATGGTGCGCGATGCAGGGGCTAAAAAAGTGTACTTTGCATCAAGCGCGCCGATGGTGTTGTTTCCCAATGTGTACGGAATTGATATTTCTCGATCAGATGAATTTGTGGCGCATCACCGTACTGCGGAAGAAGTGGCACAGTGTATTGGGGCGGATGCCGTGATTTATCAAACCTTAGACGATTTAATTTCCGCCTTAAAATCCCTGAATCCCAATATTCTGCAGTTTGAAACCGCTATTTTTGATGGCCACTATGTGACAACGGGCGTGGATGATCTGTATTTAAAACAAATCGGTGGCGCACGCCTGTCTTGTGGGTAAGAGAATGAGAGGGGCATTTTGCAAGGTCGTCAACTTAAGGGCGTCTTGTAGGATGGGTTAGCGCTTCTTAGCGCGTAACCCATCATTCGTATTAGATGCGTCGCATCTTGGGTGCTTTACCTTGCGTTGTATTATTCTCTTCGCCTACCTGAACTGGTTTTTTTTTCTGAGAGCCAAAACCTGTTGCTAAATAAGAGGTACCAGAAGAACCTGTGATGATGGGAGCGCCAGCAAGGGGAGTATGTGTACCATTTGCTTTCTCTGCACTTGCCTTTAGAAGAAGCGCAACGATTTCTGTGAGGCCTCGCGATTCAGCCAGGTTCAGCGCAGTCTGGCCTCGTTTATTTGTTATATCTACCGCTGCGCCTGCCGCCAATAAGAATTCAATGGCTGCGTCGTGCCCATAAATAGCAGCCTGCATCAGCGCGGTATTGCCATTATGATCTTGTGCATCCACCGCTGCGCCTGCATTCAATAAGCGTTGAGCGATGAGAAGGTGATCATGAAAAGTAGCCAACATCAGCGGGGTCTTGCCATCCTTATTTCTTGCACCTACCGCTGCGCCTGCCGCCAATAAATGTTGGACGCCGTTGATGCGCCCATACATAGCAGCCCGCATCAGCGCGGTATCGCCATTACGACCGCTTGTACCCACCGCTGCGTCTGCAGCCGAATCGAGGCTGTCTCGTTCCATGATGGTTCTAGAGAAATTAAATAAATGTAGTTAACTATATCATAGTGCGATCCAAATGCACCACCGAATCTTCAGTTTTATCACTCCGTAGAACCTGAAAGCACGCCATTGAACGTTCAATCAATGCTGTCAACTTAAATGCGAATTAAGCGCTAAAAGAGGTTGAGCAATGACGATTAAGTGAGTCATTTTACAAAAATAACCGCTTGCTTTGCTTCCCCCTGGCAAAGGGGTTGTTTCTAAAATGAGCAAGAAGGGTGTGATGTTATCGCCTGCCAATAAACAGCCCCTCTCACTGGTATTTTGACAGACCCTGAACACAATATTTGTTAGTCAACGTGATTATAATGTAGAATCCCGCGCTTAAGAAACAAGCCCTCTTTTGCCCTGGGTGCCACTTCATGTCGAACCATGTTTTTTATTTTGCTTCAATTGACCTTACAAATGCTTGTGACAAATACAAGGACTTACTCCTATCCATTGCAAACGGAGAGGCGTCAAACGGGGCCAATGTTGAACCAATAAATGACTATTTA
>Ga0302307_10000244_pt1 | contig 42490 bp, 84 predicted proteins | sample III_Palsa_E3_2_FD_200530 | JGI IMG/M metagenome (GOLD analysis project Ga0302307, IMG submission 200530) | Peat permafrost microbial communities from Stordalen Mire near Abisko, Sweden - III_Palsa_E3_2 | ecosystem: Environmental > Terrestrial > Soil > Palsa > Peat permafrost | place: Sweden... | reverse complement strand
AAAGATTCGTAAATGGCTTCTGGGTAAGCCGGGTCGTGATGCTCAGAAGCCCGCGAATCCATTATTGGATTCGAATGATACTGATTCGGAGAATGACAATGAACATTCTTGAACAGGATCCTGTGTTGCAGCAGGCAATCGATTGTGCTGGACCGCACTTGGCGAAAGTCATTCGTACAATGGTAGAGGGTGTTGCATTTCCTGTACTAGGCAACAACAAGCTGTATATCTGTTTTTCACATGAGGGTGAAGAGCTGGGTCTTCTTCAGACCCAGGACGTCAACTACGCAATCTCATACATGAAGCGTAGAGGACGCGCAGTTGGCAAGAACCGGGGTTACGGACTTCCAAACCAAATGCCAGCATATACCTTCGGTTGGGTCGGATGGGATTGGGAACGACCGCAGAACTATGGCCACGCAGTTCAACAAAATTTCCTCAAAGGGGTAGGGCAATGAAAGGCATACGCATCGAGCAAGGTTCCTGGCACTATTGGTTGGCTGAAGCTTTCGGCTGGAAGAAATATCGACGTGAGGAAAAGTATTCCATCTGGGAGGATGGTAAACCTCACTACGAAGGTGAGGTGTCAATCGAAAATGATTTCTGTTCATACGTGCGACGTGTCATTCTGGGAATCTTCTGTTCAGTAATGGTTACATTAGCATGTATAATGCTCGTAGCAGTAATCATGTTGTCGGAGTATTATGCACTCAAACACTACATCCTCTGTACATTCTTCAAGGAGTGTCACGATACACCTTGGTCAAACGCGGGTACCGTGTTAAACATTTTCATTGTGGCTATGTATATTTTGTATCTCCTAATCGACGCGCTACCAAAGTATCTCAGGCGACGCGCGTATAACTATAGAAGTGGTTATTCTTTGCTTGAAGCAAAGCAGGAGCGCAAGAGGTTGAAGAGGGAAGCAAAGTTGCTCCGCAAGCTTCAACGACAGAATCGTGAGACGTTCTTGAAGATGGCGTATCGTTCGATCAAAGATCGGGTTTGTTACCGGGTTGACATTCAATAGGAGATCAACATGGGAGGAGCTACCATGGTAGTGTTGATAGCAACGATTATGTATAGTGGTTTTCCGGTCTCTTCGATGGTTCATGTTGAACATGATTATCCTTCGGTCGAAACGTGCCAATCTGCTTATGCAGAAGTTTACAAACAGGCACACGAGCTGGAAAATAACGCAAACGTCACCGGCAAATGTCTAAAGGTGAAATGATGAAGATCAATTTCGAAAAAATGTTTCCGCAGGGTTCGAGTGGGCGGTCTGATGACGTGCAGTTCGTCTATGAGTTCGCTATCGATCAACAGAAGAAAGGCGATCTGTCAGACGAAGAGATTCTCAAGCAATGTGTATCGCACCTTGCGGATCAATCGAATTTTGAGGAAGTGACTAAAGTAGTAAAGCTCAACGATGCAGCGGCTTCCGCCATCAATGGTCTTGTTAGTTTGCGTAGACATATGAGCCTGCGAGGCATCGCGGAACACGCAACGGAAGAGCGAGCAAAGCTTTGTGAAGCTCAGCTTCAAAGGGATACAAGCATAGGTATGGGAATTCATCTAGACCGTGCAGCTAAGTCAGCACGTTTGAGCCTTGCTGTCATGCAAGGCGGTACCGATGCCTACGGCTCTGTCTTTACGCAAGAGTTTTTAACCAAGCATGGTTGGGTGGAAAATGTTTCGAATCTTCAAGAAGATTGAACGCACGGTTGGTGGCAGAACGGAAACCACGAAAACTGTCGAAACCCGAGAGATGACTGAGGAAGAGGAAAAAGCATTCGACGCAGGATTCAAAGAGATGGGCAAGGCGTTCGACCATATGGGCAAAGCATTCGAGAACTTTGGTGATATGTTCAAGGAGAAATGACATGTACGGAAACTATCGTGGCCAGTGCATAGGACGGTTGCTTCACTTCCTGTATGAGTATAACTTCAATGGTTACGACATTGTTATTTTCCATGGGGATACCAAGACGATTACTCTGAGGGACAAGCTTGTAGCTGAATACTCATGGGACAAGACTGAGGACGGGAAGGAAACAGATATCCCAACCTTCGTGTTTCATGGCGAGGACAAGAAGTGGTGGGAAGATATACAAATCCGGAACAAGGCCAGGGTTGTCGGGTATGACAGGATTCTCAACCAGGCATACAAGCGTTCTGATTGGGAAGCCTCCGTATGACCTGCGATTCAACATTAGGAGAAGTAGAATGAAGGTAGGTGACGTAGTTGTTTCGATGTCAGAATCACATCCTCTTCGTTCCGGAGCAGAGTGGTACTCTCATGCAATCGTTGGTCAGGTCGACCCCCTGATACTCGTAAGTGAGCACGGTGATATGGTGTGGTCTGCGACCGTTGTCGAAAAATTGCCACACCTTCGTGTTACGTGTCAGGCACATCCTGATATTGTTGCTGTTGTTCTTGCTCGTCTTGAACGAGATAAGGTGCAGCGCACGGTGGTAGAGACGGAGAAAACAGAAATAAAAACGGAGGGAAGCAAAGTTCCGAGGCTTTTACTTTTACATCGTTGTACCTGGACAGAGTATGAACGTGGATGTGGTCATCGAGCCGATGGCTACACCTACGCTATTTCCAAGGAAGCTTTAGATCGAGAAATAAAACGACAGGAATCACTAGGGGATTATGATGAATATTCCCGCGCATCTGATATATGTCGTGTTTTCGTGACGGATGAACTGTACGATTCACTCGAGAATGCAGGAGGTGGTGTTAGGAATTCGTTTCGGCCTCACGAAGGAGAGATTGGTAGATTCGATCATTGGAGAAGTAATGACTAAGAGAGAAATCTATGATGCGGGCTTCCTTGCATTTTGCGAGGGCAAGTTGTTGAGTGACAATCCACACCGAATGCTCGACCATCGCATGGTGTGGACATGGTGGCGACAAGGTTGGGAAGAAGCACATAAACTTAATTCGGGGAATTAAAATGGCACTAGATCTAGTAGAGATTGGAGTTGTAATAGCATTCATCCTGGCTGGTGGTGCGTTGGGTGGCACTGCAACGTACTTCCTCCCGTTTTTGATTGCGATGAAACGTAAGCATCAATGTGTAGGACAGGTGTTTGTCTTGAATCTTGCAATTGGTTGGACCTTCATCGGGTGGTGCCTCGTACTCGCATGGGCAATCCTGGGTGAGGCAAAAGAGAAGGCGGACCCATTCTGGGTGCCCAAGCAGAATCGTTACTGGTAGAGGTTGTAATGTCGCACCAAGCGTTAGATAAGTTTGTCAACTATCACAGGTTGAATGCAAGCGACCACCAAAGGTTGGGGCAACGTTTCGTCAATATGTTCTTTCGAGGTTCCTCAGATTGCGAGCCAGTACAGCTTTACTTTGAGAGGGACGAAGAGAAAGCAATCGAGATGATTGAGCAGTGGTTGGTCGATAACCAATACACCGAGGATCTACCGACACCCAACCAGTCGTACATCAATGCTATCATCTCATTTAAGGAAAGTAAATATGGATGATATCAAGAAGCCTAAGGTAATAAGGAAGTACTGGTTGCGTCAGGATGATCTCTCTGTCATCATGGTTCATGTTGAGGCTCAGAACTACCGCACGACAATTCTGAAGGAAGTTGCGGGGTTGAAACGCGTAGTCATTGAGTCCGGGTTCACTGCAAACTCGCACCGGCATGCAATCCGAAAGTTGAAGGGATGGATGGACGAACGTTATCCTGTCAAGAAGAGTGTTGAATCCCGAATGGAGTTAGAGCAAATATTCTCATGAGGTTATGATGCCCACGACAGCGAAGAAAACGACGAAGGTGGTTAAGAAAATTAACATCGTTCGAAAGGGTGGTAAGCTGACACCCGAAGAGAAGGCCCGAAGAAACAAGATGAAGATTCGCCTGTTCGATCTGCTGGTTGAAGCCCGGCGATTGAACCTCCTGGAGGATCCAAGGTGTGAGGAAATAGGTGGCCATATGATTGACTTTGGGTTCGTAGAAGGTGCAGAGGATGCACTCTACAATAACCAGAGCGGGCCTTGGGGCAAATCATTAGGAGTATGGTTTGATCTACCCAAGATCATAGACAAATCTAGGATCGTCAGAGGAGAGCATGATAGAGTTATACTGAACATCGAAAGTTCAGAGAATACCTGGGAGCACGTTGTGGATCTCTTCAAAGCTCAGGAGATTGTGATCTTGGCCGAACAAGAAGAGCGAAAGAAAAAGGAAGCTGTGAAGAACAAGGCGAAGGAACTGCTGACCGCCACCGAACGTACAATGCTTGGTCTACACTTTTGAGGATTCAACCATGGCCGCCACAACCAAATTGAAGTTGAGAGATGCATCGATCCACGTTCGGATCGACTCGAAGTTGAAGTCGGAAGCAACGATCGTTCTGATGGAACGAGGCATATCGGTGACAGAAGCAGTTGAGTTGTTCCTCAAGCAGATAGTCGTGTGTCGCGGTCTACCATTCCAGGTAATGGATCACGGTCAGAAATTTCTGCAGGACTTGGATGGTATCCAGAAAAGTCTTCAGGAAAAGATCGGCGACATTCCTCAACTGTAGAGGACCATCATGGAACCGGATGAAGTGTTGAAGCTGGTCAAGCTGTTCAACCCGGCAGTCGAACCACAGCTGTCATCGAAGCTTGCCGAAGACCTGAAGTTTGATTCGATAGATATTTTCGAGCTTGCCTCCTTGGTGGAGGACGAATTCGATTTCCCCAAGTACGGCCTCGCGTTCGATCACAATATGATTGAAAACTGGATCACCGTAAGTGACGTCGTGCGGGATGTAATCCTAGTCCTGAGGATTGGGAAGCGTGCCCGTGATTCTCACTTCAACATGTGAGTGTTGTATTTTTACAACAACCGAGGATTCGCACGGATCGACAGTTCGCACGGTTTATGTTACAATTAGATGCGCCTCGCGCATAAAACCAACTTCAAAGGAACGCTACAAAATGGACATCCTCGGCATCGAGTTGAACGAACAACAAACGAAGGCGATCGCACATCTGCATCGCCTCTGCGCAGGTCGTATGGCGGTGAAGCTGCCTGAGAACATCAACAGCCCACGTTGCCCTGAGTATGAGCAGGTGCAACGTATCGATGCAACCATCGCAGAGTACGCACCGAAACTTGAACTGCAGTACGTCCGCGAATCGAAGGTGAAGAAGGAAGAAGGTGTTTTTGAAGACGTGAAGGAGTTCACGCCTGTGCGGAACGAGGATGCGGCACGAATCGTCTGGCAATACTATTTCATCGCCAACCCGTATCGTTTCCATTAAGTGGTAAAGATGGGGATGGCATGGGTCGTCTCCAGTGTAGTTCATCTCAAACTTAAGTTGATCGAGGATCAAACATGGAACGTATTACCTGGACGAAGCAAGACAAGTTTGAAGTTGCCGAACTGAGCTTCAAGATTCGTCAGAATCCAGACTCAGCAATCTCCGACATTGAATGCGTCCGACGTGCTATGGAAGCTCTGTTGCCTGCAGAGAAGCAGCGCAAGCTGATACAGATGCAACAGGTGGACTTTGTGAAGGAGGCATGGCCGAAGCTCTTGCGCGGCGAATCAATCCGTCCTCAGGAGAAAGTGCCGACAATCGATCTGACAAAAGAGCAGGCGACGGTTGCTGAGGCTGACGAACCTCGCACCGATCTTCGGGGGAAGGAACCGGAATCGTCGCCGGTCTATGGCACAACAAAACAATGGCCGCGAGCCATCAACCCTGTGGCGCCACCTCAGCATGAATCACAGCATCAGAAGAAACTCAACCTCGAAGATTTGACAACCGAGATGTTGGCGCAGGAGTTGGTCTCACGTCTCCTCAGAGCTGTTGATACTTCGACACTGAAGAACCTGATACGTGAAGAAGTGAATACGGTGCTCGAGCGTCGTTTACCGGGTGTTCTGTCCCCGGATGAATATGTACCAGAGAAAGAAGAAGTGGTGGAGCGCATCACCCTTCCGAAGGTCTGCATCATTGGTTTAATGTCGAAGCAGCGACATATGCTCGAAGGTGAATATAAAGGCAAGCTCAATCTTCACTTCCTGGAAGGCAGTGAAGGTGGGACGCGGATTAAGAACACGGTAGGCATGATGGATCTGACCATCGGAACGAATTGGATAAAAGGCACTATGCCTTCTATGAAGGGCGTGCCGAACTACGTACATGCGGATGGCATGACATCGATTCGCACCCTTATAACAGGGCGGTTGGGAATCAAGGTAGCCACCAATCTCAAGTTAGCATAATACGGGTAGGGGATCGAGGTCCCCTTCAAACAATGAACATCTTCTGGCTGGATTTGGACCCGCGTAAGAGCGCAAAGTATGCGTGCGACCAACACTGCGTTAAGATGGTGACCGAGCATACACAGCTCCTCCTGTCACAGTTGTTGTATCACGGGCATGGAGTTCAGGAGATGAAACCCATTCCTCCGGGCAAGCAGTTGATGATCTGGTTGTCGGAGGACTTCTCTAATTTCGTTGCCCTTCTTGAGTTGACCGTCCAGTATCATGCGGAGTATCAGCGTCGGTTCGGTCCGAAGGATCACGAAGGTTGGGCAAAGTTGGTCCGCGCGTACGATAACGTAGGTGGCATCAAGGCTATCCGAAAAGTCTACCGACAGCGCGGTGACGACAAACATCCGAAGATCTCAGTGGCCGAGATGAAAGCGAACCCGTGTTTCTATATGACGGAGCCGCCTCAGTACCTACCTGAAAATCTCAAAGTGAAAACGAAGGGTTCATCCGAACAAAGATTACGGCAGGTCGTGCGCGCGTATCGCAGAGCGTATAAAGAAGACAAGTCGCGATTCGCACGGTACTATCACTCCAAACCACCGACCTTCATGATCGGACATTGCGTTACGAGGTAAGTTATGGATAAGCAAACATTGCTTGGAATTCAGGCAGCGTTACACCAACGCGCGGTGATCGCCAATCTAATTGCCCTTCAGGTTAAACACACGAACCTGATTTTCAAATATGAGAGACTGACACGATCCCGGCGCCTTGATGCGGAAGAAAGGATGGAGGATCTTTCAGACGAGATTGAGCACACCTGCAAGCAAGTGAGCGATCTAGTACAGAATATGACGTTGCAGACTGCTGGCGATCAGGAAGAACTCGTTGCAGGTCAGGACTATGAACCCGGAACCAAAGAAGGAGTGAGTGATGAGAATCCGCAGTAGGTTCAAGGATTATTACGACTACATCCAACATATCTATGGTGGCGGGGATCCGAACCTCGTCTACAACCGGGAAATCATTGAAGACCCAGACGGTAAGAAAGCCACGTATCATCCTCGGGGTGTTGTTTCAGGTAGTGGCTTCTGCCTCCCGAAAGAGTTCGACCAGGAGTCTCTCCATCATATCCCGAACGATTGGTCCTCAACGGGATCCTATTTGCATGTCAGCTTCATTAAAGAAGGTGAAAGCGTAAAGCTGTACAAGAGTTTAGCCGTGGCAGGACGAATGTTCATTCTCCAGCAAGAGAAGCTTGGTGTACGTGACGTGGACAGTGTCTATGGTGCCTATGGCAAAGTAGTTCACGACTGGCACGTTGTCGACCGTCTGGAGATCAAACATAGTTATGGCCCTCCTTCGATCTATCAATCGGGACATGAAATCCCGGCATTGATGGAGTTGAGCAAGCACGTTAAGGCGCCAGTGTTTGTGTACGATCAACACGACCGGACTGTGCGGGTTGAGGTTCGAGTACCTTCGCTGGGGGATCTCGGGCTGGCAGCATTTGTCCCTGCTGACCAACTCTATCAGGAATTGGCCATGTTTATGGGTAAGTTGTACTCTGATAATCCTGACATGATGCCTGCCGTCGAACAGACGAATATCCAGAAGGTTGAAGCTCATGGCTTCGACAAGAAGCAGTCGTTCCGTCACAGGAAGTAACATGCCCCGACCTCCAAGAGAAGTTAGCAAGGTTCGGGTAAACCTTGATCTTCATCCTGAAGTGAAAACCCTGTTGGAAGAAGTACGGGATGAGATACACGCCGATAGCATGAGCGAAGTTGTCCGTCGTGCTGTTTTGGCATATCGAAAATTACTTGATGAGGGAAAGGAGAAAATCGAATGAGCAAGATCGTGAAAAGTTTTGTAAAGGTCAGTATCGAGACTGACACTGGGTATGAATCGAATGAAGAGTGGGGACCCAACCACGGATCTCAACAGCTGAAGAATGCACTGGTGGAAATCGTTCGTCTTCTGACCTTCAACGGTGAAGGACAACAGGCATGCAATCTTGTTCGTAGAGCGCATGATGCAGCACAACAGGATGCCGATGCTCGCGCAGTATCTGCTGAAGCCGCATGCGGCGGGCAGGATTAATATGAAGTTCGCTCTGAAGGACAGGGTTAAATTCTTGCCGCCACAGGCACAAGGCGAAGGCACCGTCGTATCCGTCGATGAAAAGGATGACCTGTACCCGTATCGGGTACTAGCTGATGGAGGCGCCATATCATGTTACTACTCTGAGTTCGAACTTGAACTCATCGAAGACAAGGAAGAAAAATGATTCCTTTACGTGGAATTCCCGTTGACCCCGCTATTGCGGGTGATATTCATGCAAGTTCAGATACAGACGTAGATTTGCTGTACTACTACTATGATGGTCCACTCATGTGGATTCATACATTGCCGGATGGGCGGAAGGCGATCGTATCGTGGGTTGACTGCACCGAAGAGCGTCTGAGAGATCATTACCATATCTACGTTTATGATCCCACGAAGTTCGAAGCAATAGAGAAAGCTATTGTGGAAGATAACGCGTTCCTCCTGCCAGAATTCAAGAAAGCCGACACTATCTACTGGGCTGACTGGTTGATGCGCGCCGAGGATTGTCGGTGTTTGGAAATGACTGAGGTTCAGTGGGATCAGTTGGAGGAGCAAAATCTACCAGATGCATTTGCAACATTGTGCGCACCAGAGGAGGATGCAGATGGAAGCGAAACGCAGTCCGCGTAAGATCAAGCAGGATGGTAAACTATATAGGAAGCGAGAGAAGAATTTGCGCGAGACCTATGCCATCCGGGTAGTACCATGCGAGACATGCGGGAGCCCTCGTAGATACGAGTACACTTGTTTATACTGTGGGGAAGAATGATGGCTATCGGGATCTCCAATATCGAGACTGCGAAGAAGAAGTACGTGAAGGCTAAGGAAGCTTACTACAACGGTCAACCTGTCATGACCGATGCAATGTTCGATTCGCTGGAAGATGAGATCAAGAGAATTGATCCGAAGTGGAAAGAGTTGAAGAAGACGGGTGTTAAGGTCGCGAACAAGAAGACCGAGGTTCCTCTCGAAGAGTTCATGCCTAGTTTGAACAAGATGTATCCGGAGGACGTGACGAAGTTCTATAAACGTTCCAGCAGTAGAAAGGTGGTCTACTGGATCGACATGGACAAGCTGGACGGCACAAGTCTTCAGTTGATCTACCACCACGGTGAACCTGTGAGATTGATCACCCGGGGTGATGGAACGAATGGCGGCGATATATCATTCTTCATACCATGGCTGGTTAAGCTCGGACGAATTCCAGAACGTATTTCGGCACGGAATCGTGTCGTGTTTCGTGTTGAAGGTGTGATGCAGAAGAGAGTGTTCCAGAAATACTGGTCATCTAAGTATGATAATGCACGTAATCTGGTAAACGGTATCTTCAACAAGAAGGAACAGCACGAAGCGTTGAAGCATGTCGATATGGTTGTCCTTGGTGTGTATGGAAGGGCACTGTCCTCCGGGTTGCAAGATGCAATGGAGTGGGGACATCAAGTAGTAGATCACATTGTTACGGAACTTGAGTTCAACGCCGAGGATCATAAGGAGTTTCTCGAGATTCGTCGTAAAGTATCGCTGTACGAGATCGATGGCACGGTGCGAGGTCCTTCCAATTGGGTGATGAAGTACGCCAGCGCAGACAAGCCAAAGGAAGTGATCGCGTTCAAGTTGAATGACGAAGAAAGTGCAGCGGAAGTAGAAGCGCTAGAGGAAATCTGGGAGAAGACACGACTGAATCGTTGGTCATGCAAGATTCGAATCAAGCCGACGGTGATGGACGGAGTTACAGTCACTTATGTGACTGCGCACAATCCGGGATGGATGAAGGATATGGGCGTCGGCCGAGGCGCAATACTCAAGGTATTGCGTTCGGGTGGTGTTATCCCGAAGATCGTTGGTGTGGTGAAGAAAGCAAAGTTCAAGGGTCCACCGGGTGAGTACGAGTTGCGTGGTCGGTTCTTCTACGCAGCAGAAGAGGACAAAGCAACGCGGGTACAGAAGATTCATCACTTCCTGACGACACTTGGAATCGAATTCCTGGCAGAGAAGACAATCGAAAAATTGTATGATGTAGGTTACATCGGCCTGTACAACTATATCGAGCTTGGGAGCTGCAAGACACTCGACTGGGGAAAGTCTGGCATCAAAAATGCCAAGTTGGGTGACAATCTGAAGATCAAGATACTTGAGGAACTTCATCGAGTACTGAGTAGGCAAATCAATCTGAAGAAGTTGATGGTTGCATCTGGATGTTTCGAGAACGGCATCGGTGAACGCAAGTTGAAGTTGTTGGAGGATGCAGGGATTTCGATGAGTGATTTATTACTCGGTAAGTGGAACTCGCAAGCAATTCTTGCAATCAAAGGATTCTCAGATAAGACGACGCGAGCTTTGATTGAGGGCTTGATCTTCTTCAAGAAGTGGTTTGAACCCTATCGGAAAACGTTGTCGGTGGACGGATCACTACCTACGGTTAAGAAGGCGAAGGCAGGGAAACTTGCAGGCGTGACAGTTGTGTGGACTGGTTACAGAGATAAAAAGGAAGAAGCACTAGTGGAGATGGATGGTGGCGAAGTTGCTTCATCGTTCTCAAGTAAGACTACGGTCCTTCTCTATAAGGAAGGTGGTAAGGCATCAACGAAGGTAGCGAAGGCTGGGGATCGTGCAATGACATGGGAACAATTCCAAAAGAGGTACAAACTATGATTCACTGTCAGGTGACATGGTTGTGGGAAGATCAAATCTTGATGACGTTAGAGCCAGATGTTTTACCCATCGTTGGTCAGGAAGTAACATTCACAACACTACAGGGTATTGGGGGTCCGCATGAGAATGTGAAGTTGGTAGTCGACTCAGTTTCGCATGAGTATTACCTCGACAAAGATAAATCGGACGTATTCCGTAAGATCAACAACCAGGTAATCTGCGTGCGGCTAAAGTTGCCGAAGCAGAAAAAGATCAAAAAAGAGAAGGACAAGGAATAACGTATTAGAGTGATGTACGTGGAATGAGCAATGTAGTATAGCGCGGGGCGGGGTTCGTTGTACTTTCGTATTTCTCAATCACACTTTAGCTATTGGACCTGAAAAATGAACAAGACCATTTTCGCAGCAATCGTCGTCCTGGCATTCAATGCAGCCGCACACGCACAAGTTAGCCAGTCGACGGGCTCCTGTGATACTGGCGCAGTATCGTGTTCCGAATCGACACAGAACGTTGGCAATCCTTCGACAACGAGTCAAGCTTCGAACAGCACGAACACTTCCAGTTCGAATCAGTTGGGCAACTCAGCCAATTCGAATGGGAACAGTTTCACGAACACGAACGGTAACAATCCACAGAACACGATGTCGAACGGCGCGAACACTTCGAGCAATTCGGCAAACAACAGCTCACAGGGTGGTGCGGGGGGCTCGGCGACAGGTAATCTGTCGAACAACAATAACAGCACGGGTGCTTCCACCTCGAATAGTGGTGGTAACAATCTGTCGACCGGAGCATCGACATCAAGTGCAAACAACAATAACAACAGCGGTGGCAATGTCAATTCGTCCAACTCGGGCAACGTTCAATCCGGTCCTGCATCAACCCAAGCTGGTAACTCGTCGACAAATGCCGGCAACTCGAACTCATCCAGCAACGCGGGTGCAGCATCCTCCACTTCTGGCGCGGCGACGACGAACGGTGGAACTGCAAACACCAAGGGTGGAAATGCAACAAGCGGTAACGCTACCACCACGGGCGGAACTGCGAACGGTGGTACTTCGACAACGAATGGAGGCACCGCATCAACCAAGAGCGGAAATGCATCCACCACGGGAGGCAATGTGGTGTCGGCTGGGAATGGTGACACAAAGGGAGGGTCGGCAACGACCAATAGCGGAAGTGTCAACACGACGAGCAAGGGTGGTAACTCGAGTCAAGGGCAAGGCCAGTCTTCGACTAACAAGATCGCATCCTCGAACACGGGTGGGGCTCAATCCCTGACGGGTGGCGCGCAGTCGAACGCAAACGGGCAGAACGTTGGGAATGGTTCGTTGTCGAGTGGCACGATCGTGAATGCGAATACGAACTCAAGCTACAAGGCGATCTACATCCCGCCAGTTGTTCCGGCAACGCCGCCTTCTGAACTCGCAGTTGGCAACATTGTGAAGGAAACGATGGCGTGCGGTCCGCTTATGCAAAAGACGTCGCAGACGGTGGAAGGCACGTACTTTGGTCTGGTGATCAACTCTAAGTTCGAGCAAGGTCATGAAGATACGGTTGCTCCCGTGTTGGATGCGAATGGCAACGAGATGTATCATGATGTTCCGTTCGTTGATTACCGCGGTACAGGCTATCATCGTTTCGGTTCGCAGGTGGTGATGTTTACGGCGATTGTCGGTCTGGCGGGCGCACGTAACATCGCAATCGGAACCGGTGGTTCGAACGGGGGTTGGGGTCAGGGTGGTATGGGTGCATCGGGTTCGATCCAACAGATGGTGACGACCGTTCAGATTCTCCCGTGCGATCTGGGCTCATTCATCACGACGCCGAATGTAGCGGCCGATCCGCTGCCGCTTATCAAGACCCCGGCGCACGAGTAAATAATGGATACAGTGGTTGTGCATCTTGCAGCTGCTGTGATCTGTTGGGCCAATCATTGCTACCCGGCTTTGGTTGGTCCTCGGACTCCAGTGGGAACATTCGTGTTGCAGCATAGTCGGATTTTGGCACCGGGTTACGGAGGAGATGTTTTAGCCTTTGCTAGAGATGAGAGTGGTGTGTACGCAGTACATCGAGTGTGGTTGTTGAAGCCCAAGCAGCATCGTTTGGAACGTCTTCATTCGGACAGCGTTGAAGACAGGAAGTCGATCACGGATGGTTGCATCAACGTGGACCCTGAGGTGTACGAGCAATTGTTGTCGTGTTGCTCGAGGTCGAAAATCGTCATTGAACAGTGAGGTCGAAGTAATGGCACATTTGATTGTACCGCATCCGGGTGTTAGAAATCCTTTCGAGGAATATCCGGTACTGGAGGAAATCTGGCCTGATCCTTATCGTGCATTTGCGTATGAAGCTTCGAAGGAAGACTGCCAGACAGGACAGATTCTGTTTATCATCAACCGGTTCAATGTGGTTGGCATCACGGGAATCTTCTTCGAGCCGGAGAATGATGAAGATGTGTTCCTTCGTTGGACAGGGATCATGCCTGAGGCTCGTAAATTTGGGATAGGCAAACAAGCGATTCAACAGGTTATCAGTCTGTGCAAAGGTTGGCTTCCGGGGCGTAAGAGGTTGGTGGAACTTATCCCGGATAACGAGTACGGAGATCGTTTGGTGGAGCCGTTCTTCTACCGTTGTGGTTTTGTTCCCAGCAAAATTGGAAAGCACGAAGTATGTGATTGGCCGACCGTTGCATACGCGTACGACCTTAAGGTTCAGAAATAAGTGGTCCGTGGTGGGTTACATGAAGTCGAAAGATATGTTATACGTTACTCTCTGCAAGAAAGATACTGTTCAACTTCTATAAGGAAATCCAAAATGTTTACTACAATTAGAGAACTTCGCAAATCTACAGCGATTCAAGATCGTGTTGATTCAGTAGAGAAGCATCTGCTTCGTCTCAACCCAGACTGGAAAATTGATTATTGGTTCCCCGTGATTGCAATTGGCTTGTCTAACGTAAATGACGATGTCGACTGGGTGATGGGTCGTGGGGATCTCCTGCTTGGGCACAACACTTCCGGCGCTCGAGTATTTGTTGGAGATCGCTATCGTCAAGCATCCTCTGTCCTTGCGGTCGTGCGCGACATCTCTATGGACATTCCAGAGCGGGGTAAGACTGCATTTATCAGTGAACAGCTTCGACAATACAATGTAGCTCTTGGCAATCTATATGAGTACGGCGGGGACTATTCCTGGTCCCTGAATCCTTTGATGGATTCACCGTACATGATGGAAGCGGTGATTCCGCATCGAGCCTCCGCAGGGATAGTCCAGGTGGAGGATCACACACAGGCCGAGAAGTTGATCTTGTTGGAAGAACTTGCACGTGCTGCGTTCATTAGACTGAACAATGTCAAGGATTGGGGAATGGCACTGTCGGAGTTTACGCCAACAGGGAAATTTGCAAGCGAACGCGCGGAGACGAAATTCAAAGGTTTCCTGTCAGCAGTCGAAGCGTTCCAGGAAAATCCGAATTTCCTCAACGGCGACAACCAGTAATAACAGAATCACGTAACACAGGGCTTCCTTCAATTTAGAGGAAGCCCTTTTCCATTTGATCGATTCGGAGATGCAGGATGTACACTACTCTAAATTTCCTGAAACAATGCAAGGCGTGTGTTCCTGGGTACACACGTATGGTTACATTCTTTTCATTGTCACCTAAGATGAAAGATGTACCGATCCCACTGTGGTTGATTAGTTTGGTCTGTGGTGTAGAAGATGTCGGTTGGGTAGCCCGCAATGCCTTGATAGTTGACTCGCAAGAGATGGACGGGTTGAAGAAAGCATACCTGAACGGTATGCTGAGATATCTGTACTGGACCAACTACGGGACATCGCGGGGTATTCAGTATCATGAACCGAAAGTTAATTCCTTAACCAAGGAAGCGATGGGCGCAATGTTGGAACTTGGTTTGGGTTGGGAGAAGGCCCAGGCGTATCTTGATACCTACAGACCTTATAATCTGGATCACTGGGTATGGAATGAGGTCGTGCACCAGCCGGCGCTGAATCTGGATGCGGCGTTCATACTCGAACTCGTCGCAAACTTCAAAGGGGTTCTTGGTTCCGAGGAAGAACGGGTATTGGAAGCCAAGGAATATCCGGCCATTCGAACGCAAAGACTTGGGTACAAAAAACCAGCTCGTCCTAGTAGGTTTGGTGATAGTGACGAGGATAGTGATAGAGAGGATGATCTCGATAAAGAACCCGAGGAAAAGAATACTTATTTATTTGGTAAGAATTATGCGGATCGCAAAGTGATTCCTGAGCAGGAAATGCTTGCGAGGATCCTCAGCATGGATGACAACCCTCATGCTCTGGCAGTTGAGTGGATGGCGAAGCATTCGGTGATGGAGAAGAGTAAAGTGAAAGGTTTCATGTTGAGTCAAGCATCGGCTGATGAACCGCCTGCATATCACATGACTTTCAACTCTGGCGATTCTCGTGTCATCTTCGACATGTTTCGACTGGTGACGGCAAAGAACGCAGATTTCTCTGCGGTTATAAATGCGACTAATACCTTGGCTGGTCAGATCGAGGAAGAAGCAACGATTCCTATCGTGTCGTCTCAGGAGCTGGACGAGGTGGCTATGACGGACAGAGGTCAAATCCGAACACGCGAGATCATGGAACGCAGCCGACGACGCCAGGATGCTACTGCGGATGAGTCTGAGGGTCCCATTGAAACCACCTGGTAGGTGGTTTACACGGTGTTGTTTTTATACAACACGTCGGATTGACATCCATGTTACAATAGGGTGTGGGTCCTTGCCCACCTCGGGCATCGGCCCATGCAAGTCGACGTGCGCAAAATGCGCACGTCGAATTCCTCCTAACGAAACGGAGTTAGCATGGTCGTTAAAACCGATTGGCGTATCAACAAACACGGTGTAAACGTACTCGACCTACATGCAGGTCAGTGGGTGGAACTGTGGTGGAACGATTCGGACAACGAGGTTGGACTGATTCTGGAAGTCGAAAAACTTCCCAAGACTGCAAAACGCGAACGTGACCTGAAGATGTTGTTGAAGGACCGAAGTGGTGTTTTGTACATCATGACTCGGGCAACGAACTATCAAGTCGTACGTATCCTGCCCGATGTTTTGGAATTCCCAAAGCTGTAAAGTAGAGACGAGGGGCCACCGGGGCCCCTCTTCGCCATTCCCAACGAAACGGAGTGCATATGTTACCAGCCTTGAGACCGGAGTCTCAAACACTCCGTGAGTTTTTGGAGGAATATTTCTCCATAAAGATCAGTGGGTCTGGGGTGACCTTCTACACTGACACGTTGATTCTGCCTAAGAACGGTAGGGTGGCAACAGTATCGATAGATTTCCTAGACAAAACTGTCCATATAGGAGTTTACGGAGCTAGGTCTAGTAAGACCTACCTCAAAGTAGAAAGCATAGAGGACCTGTTAGCAAAACTCAAGTCAGTTCTATAACTTGTATCGAGGACCGGACAAAATGAGCAAGATGATTGAAGCATATCGTAACTACCTGGCTGACTGGCAAGCAAAACACCCGGCGATGCCTGAACCTCAATTGATAAATCTTGGGATGTCTGAGGAGATGCCGGAGGAGATCGCGGCCGCATCTGCACGACACGAGAAGGAGCTCTGCCGTATCTGCAAGGTGTGGGATGATTTTGGTCTCGTCGTGCAGGCAGTGTCCGGGCGGGTGTACGAGGTGTGCTGTCGAAATAATCGGACACTTATCGCCGTGTTTGAAAACGAGCATGACTGGCGTACTTACGACCATCCGCAGACCATCAATCGCTATTTCGAACAGTGGTAAATAAAGGAGTCGGACATGACTAAAGAGTACGAAAGTGATTTTCGGAAGTCTAATCCCGGATTACACATCCTGTATGTAAAGTGGGCGTGCCGCAACCTGGCAGTACTTGACCGGTGTATTCATGATATGGATAGGCTTTGTAAGGTATCTATTCTGATAGGGCCTATGGCCGCGCTTATCCAGGAGCGACAGAAATTAGTTGACACTGACGCCGCGTATGCAGATGCGGATGAGATCATTCGGATGATGGCGGGTACTAAGGAGTATGGTCATGAGTCTAAAATCGAAAGCGAAGGCTGCGAGGCAGAGATCGAAGAACCAGCAGTTGAGGGAACAGGAGATCCTGCAACTTTCATGCAACGCAGAGAGACTGAAAACACTGACTTCTGGATTCGCTCGGACGGAGAGAAGCAAGACTGACATTGAGGCGTTCAATAGGTCTAAGATGCCTCAGTATCCTGTGGTGCGACGTGAAGTTCACCATGTTGAGAAGCGATTCGTTGCACCGGATCCGGAACCACGTCCATATCTGAGTCCTGAGATGGCAGAACGTGAAGCCAGGGCGCAGGAGCATTTTCGACAATTGCAGTCACGTATAGGTCCATCCTTCAACAAAGGACCACTACAACTTCTAACCGACAGTGAACTAGCTGCCGAGAAGCGCGGCGAACTAAGGAGGAGGTCATGAGTAAAACATTGCAGGAATTAGTGGATAACTTCAATGTTAAGTATGGTGACTACGCGGGTGCTCGTTATAGGAATCAAGATAGATCAGAAGAAGCAGCTTTTGCTGCAAGAGCGCTTGTTGTTTTCCTTGTACAAGAAGGCCAAGTGAATGATTCTAAGTTTGCGGAGGCTTACAAGAAGGCTCAAGAGGACGAAAGAAGACAGGATCTAGAAGATTTTTAGGAGAAGATCATGAGACTTGAAATTCCGAAAGACCACTCTTTCACTCAAAACCAACTGGATAAGTTGGCGCCTTATCTGGGCAAAGAAATAAGTTTCGAAGATTTTGTAAAACTTCCATCAAAGATTGGGGTCGCGATGGCTATCAATAGCACGGACTCTAACGACAGGATAGTATCAATCGATCACCCAATAGCCTGGTGAAAATCATGAATGAAGAATACAGAGAGCTATGATGGGCGAAGCAGATTTTGAGGAAGCTTTATATCTCCTGAGGTGTGTTGATGACTACGGTGTTCGAAGGCAGATGCGAGGTAGCCGGTGCAATAGACTCGATACTTTGTTGATGAAATATGATGAAGATGAGGCGGCACCGAAGACGGCAGGGGGAAAAGACGAGGAATAATTTCCCGTTCCGAACGACAGGCGTGTGGCGCCGACCCTTCCAGCGCCACAACGAATATGGAAACAAAGCTGGAGCAAATACTGGGGTCAAGAAATGACGTTGCCCATATGGCGCATCGAAGCAATATGCCGTGAGATTTTGAAGAATGATCTCGAGATCAAGGTTGAAGAGGGTGGATTCACAGATCCCAACGGACGCTCCGTAATCCTCTTACTTGAAGGTAAAGAGATTTCCCGATGCAGCATTGATATAAAATCTCGAAGAGAGTACGAGGGCTAACATGATTACATTTGTCTACCTGAATCATACTGGGGTGTACGATCAACGTAGTCGAGTGGTCACGTGGCAAGGCAAGAGTTTCAAGTATGCAGAAGTGGTGCAGGATATGAGAGTCGCAATTGAAAACGCAAGCTGCTAGGAGGTGGATATGAAAGAATACACCAAAGCTGAAACAAACAGAATGTATAGCGAAGCATACGACGCAGGTGTGGATGGAAAGCCCCTACCCAACATAACGGGTTTAGAAGGTGAACCTCTTGCGGCTGTTGAGTATGGATGGGCTCGAGGAAAAAGTATCAAAGCTGAATGCGACCGCGCTAATAGCGAAGATCCGTCGGGTCCATTCCTGACAAGAATGACCGTGGCAAATATGAAATGGAAATTTTGAGGAGTAGAGTGTATGAATCATGAAAACAAGATTGTCGTTCTGAAAAATATCGAATCATCCATAAAAGACGACGAGATGAGGTTGCCGTGGCTGCTTATTTGCCGGATGTTGGAATCCCACGAATGGGAAGAAGCCGCGCTTGATTTGGGCATGGTTGATATTGCCCACATCCACTATCGCACGTTGCAGCACCTTGAGATGTGGTTAGACTCCAAACCGCAACCACACATACTCATCGTGGATGAGTATGATCCTGGACTGCGAGGAATCTTGAAAGAGATTCTGCCGAAGATTGCGGAAGGTGGGCATCGTCTTTTCATGGCTCGACCCCACGATGCAGAACAACCTAAGCCACAGCAGATCAAGGAAACATTGGACTTCATGGCACGATAGGACAGGAAATGAATATAATTCTTAGTATCGAAGATTACAAGGTTCTGTATTTTGCGGAGGATTGCGGGGAGCTGGCACAGGTGTTGAACGAAAATGGTGCAGCTAATTGGACGGTCTGCCCTGTATGCGGCTGTGACGATTTCTTTCATGAAACAGATTGTTCGTTGCAAGTCACACTTGAACGTGAAATACATCTTAGATAAATTAGGGAGAGACGAATGAAAACATGGCATCGAGGTGTGTTGAAAGATAGACTGTTTGATCTACAACGTGGTACAGTGGTTGTGATGATTGAGTCGACCTTGCAGCATACGTCGATTGACCGGACTTATTGGATCATAAGTCCTGAGTATAAGAAAGCATATCACGTAGCGGATAGCTACGCGGGGCGTGACTGCAAGCAGCTAGTGGCAGTCGAAAGAAAGGTAAAGGACGAAGCGTTATGTGTTGATTTGGCTATCCGTTGTTTAGAAAAGGGCCAGTACGGTCCGAAGAATCAACACATGATCTCTGAGTTATTAAGTAGAGGTGTGACATGAATGACACGAACGGAATCAACGAGGTAAAGAATGCGAGCAAAGAAAGAACTATTCTAATGGTTGACATGAAAGGCAATGTAGCGATAATCCATACGGATGAAGTCTATCGGTTCTTCGCAGAGAGAGTGTCTCGACATGCAATGGGTGCGTACATCATAGAGACTGAGACGATTCTGAAAGATTGCCTGAATCTACATAGCTACATCCGCTGGTTGAAAACACCTGACGTTTTTCGCCCGCCCGTCGCACGACCGATCTTCGGTTATCTAAAGAAAAGCAAGGAGCTCTACGGTGACAAAGCAATCCGATTCAAACTTGGCTACAAGGCCGACAATGGTTTCTCGGTTCCTCCTGCTGATACGCTTGACCTCCTTTATAGCGTGGATAAAGGCGAGGGATAGCGATCAACGGTGGCACATTGTAATAACTATCGTTCTATGTTCTTACATGTGCTTTGCTCGACCATGGTGGATGATGTTCCTAGCGCTATTCGGAATGGTCATGTCCTATCCGATAGATGAAAAACCTGAGGAGGTGAAAGATGAGAAAGAAGGTAAAGGTTGAGTCTCACCTGGTCGACATTCCTATCGACTGGGTGGGCATGATACATAAGCTGGAACAACAATATGGAACAAATAGGTTGTACGAGGATTGCTGGAACTTCATAGTTCCCTGCTCACCAACAGGTCGTCTTAACCAGACTAAGCACAACTCTTTGCTTGATGATTTTCAGAGTAAGGGTCGGATTATGCGATCTAGCAAGACACCAGAGGTGAGGTTCATTTCCCTAGAGATGGATTTTTCGGAGATAGAAAGACGTGTCTCACAAGCGACTGACAATAAACGATTTGACGATGCAGCATAGAATCATCCTGGCGTCCTTTGTATTCGTTCCCCTGAGTTTAAAAACCAGAGGACGCCAGACCCGCGACATAGTGAAGACGTGTCTCCCAGTTTTCCGCCAATCGTTCAAAGCACGTAGTAGTAGAAATTGGACGCTTGGTGTTTCAAGCTGCTGTCGCGTGCTCGTCCGTCTGGGCCTGTTGCAAGTGATAGGAACCATACGTAGGACTTGGTCTCCACCTAGAGGTGAGATGCAGGAGTATGATAGTCCTATCTATGGTTTGACGGAATCGGGCTTTACATACGTTCTAGGAACGATGGATCACAACCATCTATGTAGCGCGAAGCGTGCGTTTGATGGTTATGCTAATTACCCCTATGTTAACGATGCTAAGGCTATTGAATCATTCACAAAGTTCTCGGGACTATCAATTCTTAAAAGACACGAAGATTATGATGAAGAATATTCGGGTGACTAGTCATAGTATCCTTGATGATGGATGGCAGACAGGACTACCTACAGAGACAGGCGTCTATGAACGCGATCTTCTTGGTGAGTCAAGTAAATGTTATAGTAGGTGGACTGGAAGATTTTGGTGTATAGCCTACTTTGAGGTTGAACTAGCTAGAAATACTAAGGTAAAAAGCACCTGGCAGGATAGTGCCAACACGCCTTGGCGAAAGATCAAAGGAGAGACCTATGTCTAGGAACGTAAAGGTTACTTCTCATTCCGTTGAGAACGACAAAGAGTATGAAGAGTGGCAGGTGGGTAGAAATCCCAATTCCAGTGGAATATACGCTCGGGACATCCCGGGATGGGGTACTCCGGTGTACGCTCGATTCCGAGATAATGTTTGGTTGCAGTTTTGCAATGATGTCGAGGAAGCTTTTAGACAATCAATCCCATCCTTGATTCAAAACCAAAGTGGTAGTGGATGGAAAAAGATCCGGGGTCAAAAGTATGTCTAAGAAAACATTTGAACTAACCGACACAAAAGCAATTCGTATTGAAGCTGTCGAGATCAATGGCGCTAACTTTATATCCTTGCGTCAGATGTATAAGACAAAGAAAGTAACAGAGTGGCAGCACGGTAAGCAAGGTATCACGATTCCTGCAGATGAAGCTGCACGAATTGCCCGGATGATCTCAAAGTTTGCCTCGGATGAATCCACGGTTTACAAGACGCTTGATCTTGGGAGGAAAGATGAGTGACATTCCGGAAGGTTGGGTACTTGTGAAGGTGGAACGTTTAGATGCCATCAAGAAGCATCTCGACCTGGATCTTGATGAAGCGTATCGTGGCCGTGGGCTTTACGAGGAAAGGATACTAATCCGAAATATGCATAGGCTAGAAGAATCACTTGACTGGATCAGTGATGAAATCACGGGCATAGAATGGGACAAGGAAGAACTTCAGAAACTATTGAAGGACAAAGAAGATGAGAGATAATCTCAGTTGGATTGAGAAACTGAAACACGAGTTGTTGATGTCAAAGATGACTCACAGCTTTACGTTTACCCGGGACGAAGTGAAAGAACTTCTGGAAGCTCCTAAGGACGAGTTGCTGAAACTTCAGAGAATGAAGTACACCGTCGGTGTCGTACTGGAAGGTTGGAACATGCCGGAAGGATTACGCAAAGTCCTCGAAGCTGCGTACTTTCACGACATTCATCCACCTGGAGACTAAAATGGATAATTTTGGTTTGAGTGAAGAGCAAGTGGCAATACTGCTTAGTGGTTGCATGAAGCCGGAAGAGATAAACGGTGCTCAGGATGTTCAACATGAGAGGGTAGTAGAGTTGCTGCACTGGTTTGCACGTTATGCCCTAGGTCATGCAAATCCCAAGTGGCTGGTAGAGCATGCCATGGAGCTCGCCTACTATATCGCGAATCAGGGTGTCAATCGTCATCTTGACATGAAAGAGTTCAAGCAACAGTCTTTCCTGGAAGGGGTAAATATCACCGACACGGATCGAGGCATACTCGAACGGCTTGGTGTTGTTCAGCCGCGAGGAGAGTTATAGAAATGAATGAAGAACAGAAGAAGCCGTACATCATTGGGTGGGATTGGTTTCGGAAGGATTATTCCGAGCACAAATACGAGATCGGATTCTTTGGATCCTGTTTCGGTGTTACGCTCGGTTGGAGAGGTGCCGAAGATCCACATGTTGTGTTCACCATCGTTTGCGAAGATGATGGTAACTGGAGCGTGAAAACTGAGGGCAGTGCATCAACTGGATGGTTACACGAAGTCATTCGGAAGCTAGAGGAAGCCCAGGCGTGGTGTGATGAACACTGCGTCAAGGAAAAGTATGGATACGTGTTCAAAGGAAATATGGAGGTAGGTGATGAAACGACCTGAATTCTCTGCTACAGAGTTCAAGATGTTAACGGAACTCCCGGGAGCTTTAGAGGCTCTGGCCGACTATCACTCATATCAGGAGACTTGTGCGGATGCTTCTGATATGCCGAAGGCCGCACATTATCATGAGAAGCGCCGAGAGTATCTTCTTGACTGCGCCGCCTTCATACGTGGTAAGTGGGAGGATGGTGAGTATGCTAAATTCGAGGGAGAGGATCATGTTGGTTGAAAGACCAAAGTCGCCGTATGAGCTTGGGTACGAGGCAGGTAAGAATGGGAAAGCTATGTGGGCATGCCCTTACATCCCAAGTCAACATCAACAAGACTACAGGGATTGGGAACGTGGCTGGGCAAATGGATATCGCGATCGCCGCCTCACTGGAGGCTTCAATCCCTATGAAGAATACTAAGGCCAGAAGCTTTACTACAAATATCTAGAGGACGAAGAATGACTGACAAGACCATTGAGCAGCTGAAGGACGAGATGCTCCACAAGATGTTCGAAGAAGTGTGTAAAGCTAACCACGGCAATACGGATAGTGATTTTGTAAAAGACGAGGACGGCGATTACGAAAGGCTTGATTTGCAGATAGGGTTCGCGTTCTTCTGCGAAGGACGAACTTTAAGTGATCTGGCAAATGTTGTCAATCCGAAGACTGGTCTTAAGGCATGTCCGTTCTGTGCAGCAGAGGCTGAACGTTATCCCGATGGTGACATGGAAGGCTATTCTGTCATGTGCAGTGGATGGGTGAAGAATGAAGAGTGGTCCTTAAAGGACAACACCCGACACGTTTGCCCTATGGGTATCTTCGGATACAAGTCGCAGGAAGATGCGGATGCCTCGTGGAATACTCGAGCATAAGGAGAGTTAGATGGTTAGAATTCCTCCGGAGTCAAAGTGGAAACCAGATCCACCTCCCCCGCGTAGAGCTCCTATAGAAAAGTGGGTACATAAGTTCGCGGGATACATAAACCATAACTCACACTCTGGTTGGTACTTCCAACCGTGCGTAGGTTGGGAAAACCTAGGTGCACACCGTCCCCTCTATTTCCTGGAAGAAGATGTGACGATGCTGTCCCATATCAAAAAGATGGCGGAGAAGTCGGCAAAAGCGTTAAAGTTTAAAGAATATCCCAAGTGGACTGAGGAAGAATTCGATCTACATTTCTGGGGGGACGAGGGATACATTGAAGAGAAAGAGAAGTTGATCGAGGAAGCAAGGTTCATCCTCATGCACGCATTCAACCTCAAGGAGTAGCAATGACCAAAGTTAAAAATGATAGACTAGTGAATCTTCTTACTCTTACAGATGAAGAGCATAAAGCTATCTCAAGCTTCGCCACCTGGTGGGCAATGATCGAGGCGCAGCAAGAGTTAGCTGAAGATGCCATGGAGGACGGAGACATCGCTCTTCACTTCATGGGGTCTGGTGCCTCTACGCAGGTCTCAGTTGGAGATTTGAGAACTGTGATCTCCATACTTACCGCCGTACAGGTTAAAGCTGCAGCTTTGGATGTAGAGAACAATAGCCCTAAGTGGTTCGCGCATCCTATCGCGGATATGCTTGATCGGCATGAAGAGTGGAAGAGGAATTATCCGGATCAATATATCTTGGTTGATAAGTTTGAGGAAAAAGTTGTCTGTACATCCTTGGATGAGACGGATATTCTTGTCTGGCTATTTGAAATACCTTTGGTTGATCGTGGCAGATATTTACAGGTGCATACGAGTATTGATTGGTAGTTTCTCATACAGTAAATATTAGGGTAGTTCAAACCTAACATCACTGTATGAGGAATTATGGATCTGGATAAATTCACAAGCCTGGTTGGTCGTCTCTCGAATGAGTTTGAAGAGTCCGGCGTACCCGCGTCGTCGTACTTTCTGTGGGCGATCAAGAAGCAGAATGAGATTTACGAACTGCCAATCAACTCGGCTCCGACGCTCTCTGCCGAACACCTTAACGAGCAACCGCTGAAGCGTGTGCAAGGCTTTCTCAAGACACTCGAGAAGGAAATGAAGGAAGGTAAGGAAATCGAATTCGTGTTGGACAAGCGTGAGATCGCACTCAGCACAGAAAGCGCGACGGTGTGGGACGGATTGAATCTTCAACATGACGCCATCACAGCTGGTATCGAACCGAAACGCGCAATTGAGATATCAGACATCCTTTCTATCGCGTGGGAAGATGGTGGCATAGATGAGGTGGATCGTCAGATCCTGGTAATGCTTGCCGACTGGCTTGGTGATATGAATGTCTACATTCGTTCTGAAGCGCTGAAGTTTGGCCTACCGCACGAACAGAACCTGGCCATCATTATGGGTTCGAATTTCACCAAGCTGGGTGAAGATGGTAATCCTATTAAAGACGCTAACGGAAAATTCCTGAAGGGTCCGAATTTCATCCCGCCGGAAGAAGCAATGTATGCCAACATGTTTGGTGGACCACAGCTGGATCAGGAGTCTGTAGAATTTGAAGAGAAGGTGCAGCGAGTAGGTATGGTCATGAGTGTTCTTGAAGACCCAATGGATTCCATTCTTACCGGGGATGATATGGATATGTTAACCGATGGTAGCGAAGATGAAGTGGAGACTTGGTGATGAGTAAGCCGATTGATGATATCAAGGAACAGTTGACAAAACTGTTTGATAGCGCAGAGGACGATGAACTGGAACTGTTCTATTCCGATCTGGATGAGCTGAAGGATCACGTTGACGATCTTCTTAACGAAGTAGATACTCGTCTTGATGAGATTCAAAGCGAGGAATCGGAAGAAGAGGACGGAGACGAGGAAGAGTAAACAAAAAGACCACCAGCAGTAAGGGTGGTCTTTTTCCATCTCTGCGTCGTTTCGAATGCAATTTGATGCCATCGAATCCTGTCATTCAGAATTAGAAGGCACAATATGAACCCCATCCTCGTTACTGCATCACAGCTTGTTTCCTTGCTGGAAGCCCTCTACACCTTGAGTATAGACTACAAGGACAACGGTGCTGAACGCCGGCCGGACGAAGAAACCGAGCAAGAACTCAAGCATCTGCAGAAGCCTGTGATTGCCCAATGGGGCAAGGAATTGCCTGCCCTCCGCAATGCATTCAATGCCGCGTTGACGGGACGCTCGAAAGCAGAGCAGCTAGCGCTACTCGGAGAGGAACTCAAGCAGGAATTTCAATCATTCCGTTCGAACGAACGCTATACCTCAAGAGAGTTGGAAATTCTCAAAGCTCTCATAACATATCTACGCACCGACTCAGAGATTGCCCTGAAGAAGATTGAGAAATTTGCTGGTATGATGAACAACCCGTACATCTCCAAGCGCATGGCACCAAAGGTCGGTACACAAAGGAAGACCAGCGAATCCTTACGACAACTTGTGTACGAGTTGGTTGGTCGTGACGATACTGCACTTACTCTAGATGAAGCAAAACAGGTCAAGGACCTGAAGCCGGATGCGTATAAGCAATATCTGTTGTACCGCAGGGAACACAATCAGATTTGGAAAGACGCAGCAGTGAGTTATGTACGTAACTCTGGTCATTCGACTGTTCCGTACGAAGAGCTCCTGGCATTCCTGCACGCGAATGGTATCGATCACATGCTTCCTCTTGGATTCACTGGGCAGGTAGATGATCTGCTTAGGATGTACACTCACGATGGTCATCTGATTAACGGCGTCCCTTCCGTTATCACTTTCCCCTCGGTTGAGATGAACCCGAAGTATGGCAAGCCCGGTGGTGCAGATTACGTATTCCTGGCAATCAAATCTGATGGTCAAGGTAGCGCTCCGTTCTACACCATGGATTACAAGAAGGCGCAGGCAAGGCAGAAGTTTAGCAAGGTAGCCGATCTGTTGCCAAAATTGCAATCGATGCAGAAGAAGTGGTTCAACCTGGTCCGGAAATTCAATCCTCAGGACATCCGTTGCGTTGCTGCTGTTGAACTGGAAATCCTCTACGAGTTTTCCGCTCGTGTTGGTTCGATGGGTAATGCAGCAGGTGGTCAATCGACATATGGGATATCCACTCTCCAGGTGAAGCATGCCTCGGTCGATTCTGGTGGTAACATCGTCCTTCGCTACAAAGGTAAGGATGGTGTTAATACCGTGCACAAGATTTTGAAAGCAAATGCAAACCAGAAGTATGTGGCTGCAGCAATCATTCAAATGCTACAAGGTAAGACCGCTAAAGACCCGCTATTCACCTACGTTAAACCTACGGGTCGTCCGATTCGCGTTACTGGAACACAGGTAAATGCATTGTTCAAGTCGATGGGTGCTCCCAACGGAACTACGGTCCACAAACTGCGTACAGCTAAGGGAACACACGTCTTCCAACAGCTTATGCAGGAAGTCTTTGAGAAGAAACCACCTAAGGACGAAAAGGCTGCTATGGTAGTGTTCCAGAAGATGGCTGAAGCTGTTGGTAAGATTCTGAACCACGTTCGTAATGGAGCTTCAGGAACCAAGGTGACCGGGACAACAGCTCTTAATGCATACATCGATCCCGCTGCACAGCTCATGTACTGGCAGACTTTGGGATTTAGAATCCCTGCCTACCTTGAGAAATTCGATCAGATGAAGGAAGAATGAGTGATGAAGATAAACTCAGTCTTTCGACTTAAAGCTACCGCTCACGATACTCTTCCGGAACTTCCAGGTACTTCGAAGATCAAACCTGGTTATGTAAGGCTCTACCATCAAACGGAATTAAGTAACGTGCCTTCTATTCTTAAGCATGGCGTTCAAATGAGTCACGCTAAAGGGATTGAAGGTCCTCGTGGCATCTATGCGGATGAGAAGGGATTCTACGGTACTCCTGGAGAAGTCCCTACTGTTGAGTTTCAAGTACCCAAGAGGAATTGGGATAAGCCGCTTGTTCTTCAGGACGAAGTGAAGCCCTCGGACATCATTGCGGTACACTTGCCTTGGCACGAGCACGCGCGGTACATAGAAAATGACCCAGCTATTCTAAAAGAGGTGTTGGATGGTGAGCAGGATGATCTTTTAGACTCACCTGAGTATGGTCCAGCCATAAAATATCTTAAGTCAAAACATGGTGGCCACTCCGTCAAAGCACATAAACTGGACGAAAAATGGGTGCCTGGTATTCGTGGTTATCACGCAGCTACCGGAGCTCTGATTATCGCTCAAGACACCGGACGTATCCTGCTTCAGCTAAGATCCTCGACATCGGCCATGCCTAATACCTATGGTCAGTTTGGTGGATCAATAGATGGCAATGAGGAGATCGTCCAGGCGTTGCGTAGGGAAATTTTAGAAGAGACAGGTTACCAAGGTCCGATGAAGCTACGTCCCTTGACACCATTCAACGATCAAAAGAAATCGTTCGTCTACTACAACTACGTGGCTCTGGTTCCTCATGAGTTCGAACCTCAGATCAATGAAGAATCGGGAGGATACAAGTGGTTTCTACCAAATGAATTCCCACAGCCACTGCATCCAGGGATCACCTGGTTACTTAAAGATAAGCCTTCAACGAATACCCTACGTTTCTTTTTGAGGAAATGTAAAGACACCGTACAGGCAGCTGCTATATCAGTAGATAAAAAGCTACCAGCAGGGTGGAAAATCGAACGTTGGTATGACAAAGGGGCGCGTAGTTGGGTTGTCCAGCTCATCGACTCCAAAGACAACCAGGTTGGTGAGGCAAAGTATGTTCACTCAAAAGGTGAGGCTTTGAATATCAATTCAGAGGACTGGTCTAAGCGTGAGATTGAAGAACACCAAGAACGACATATGGGCTAGCTATGATAAAGATCAATTCTGTCCGGAGGTTGATCGCTACTGCCTTCGAGATAGATGCAGGATGGTGGGACAACCTCAGTAAGGAAAAGCAAGAGCAGTACTTAAAGAGACATCCTCGTAGTAAGTATGGAAAGACAGGGGTTGCAGAACCACAGTCAAAACCCAAAGTGGTACCGAGTCCTGAAGTTGAGCAGCCTGCGGGGAAAGTAGCCAAAGGTAAAGCAGCACACAAAGCGGCTTCAGTTACACTTGATCCCAAAGAAGTGCAGGCGCTGAAAGAATATACTGGTGTGATGTACCAATCGGTTAACAAGGCGTTGCGTGCGGGGAAGAATATTCCTGCAGCAGATAGAAAGGAAATGAAGTTGGTTGAACAAGCATTCGATAAGGCCAAGACAACTGAACCTCTTGAAGTCTATCGTGGTGTTGGTGCAACTGAAATGGATATGTTCAAGGATCTGAAAGTCGGCGAGTCCTTTGAAGATCGTGGATATGGATCGACGTCAACTGACAAGGACACCGCGGACAACTTTTCTCGTGGTGATAATCCAACGATACTGAAGATTCAAGTGCCGAAGGGTAGCAAAGCAATCTCCGTCGATAGTCTTTCCGTTTTCAAGAAAGGTGGGCACGCAACCCGTTCGGAAAATGAGATTCTGTTGAACAAGGATGCTAAGTATAAAGTAGTGGATATTAAACCAGGTAAGCGAGGTCAGCCTCGTATCATAACTGTCGAGTATAGCAGCTGAGGTAGAAATGATTAAAATAAATTCTTCGACGCGTCTAAGCAGGATGCAACACCTGATGATGGCGAAAGGTGAAGCGGGTCCTACCGAGGATATGGTAGAGACCTTGGGCGAGTGGCAAAATAGTGCGCTACCCGGTGAAGCCAAGAAACTCAAAAAGCAACCCTGGCCAGCAAAATTCAGACAGTACTCTGGCACTCTCTATCGAGTGATTGCCTTATCTGATAAAAATCTCATGAAGTGTATTGAGAACAAGATGGTCGGAGCAAAGAAACCTTCGTCCTGGACAAAGGACATGAAGGTTATTCGCGAATTCATGGGTGATTACTTTTTTAGCAACTCCATGGGTGACGCAGGAGATGATTCCAGTGCAGTTCTCCTTACCATAAAACCAAAACATTCCGACATCATCCTGGATGTTGATTCTATTTGGAAAGATAAATCCTGGTGTGCCTGGATTGAACACTTCAACGATCAAAGAAAATACTTCTCGGAAGGATTAGAGTTCCGAGATTCTCAACAGGAAGTTATCCTGGATATAGTGAATGTACCCATACACAATGTTCAGGTCATGACAGGGTGGTCGAATCACAAATTTATTTCCACGGAACAGTATGTGAAGGAGCGAGAGAAACAGCTCAAGCTACTTCATCCATATGGACGTTGATGGAGGTTGAAATGCCGACAAGCAAGATCAATAAGGATGCCCGCGAGGGCAAAGGGTCGAAGAAGACCTTGGAAAAGAAGTGGGATGAGTCGAAGTCTGCGGCAAAAGGTGGCCACGGCAAGAACAACTGGCCGTTGACCATGTATATCTACAAGAAGAAAACTCACCAAGCTTCATCCACTCTTGCTAATGCGATTGTCAGACTTCAGACTACTAAAATGACCGCTATGTCAGAGAATATGTCTCCTGAGGCTGACCACGTAGTACACACCATAACTGAGAAATTAGGTAGTGGCCTTCCGGTGAAATTCCCTAATGAAGAAGCCGTACAATGGATGGTGGGCAAGAATGTTACCCTGTACGTTACCTACCGCGCAAGTACTGATACTTTAGGCTTTCATATTGACCTGTACGGGGTCTCTGCAGCCTATGCGACTCAGCATAATTCTGGGCAAAAACTAGTGTCCGCAATACGTCAATCAGCAAGTAAGTTGATTAGCTCCACACGTCCATCCGAGCACGCATCTCTTCAAAAGATCGCATCGATCTAAAGTATAAGATTATGATGAAGATTAACTCCGCTCTACGCTTAGCATCAACTGACGAAGATGGGATGGTAAGAGAGGCTGATTCTTTCGATAACTGGCTACGTACTTTGCATTTTTCCTACGACCGTCCGGATGAGTACGCAAAGTACGCTATCCTAGAAGCTACACCACACGAAGTAACATTGTGTTTGCAGAATGAAGGTTGGGAATTTCGAGGTAAGCCGGAGAATCCTCCGTACAGATTCTCCAAAGGTAAGTTCGAGATCGAACTGGAACCTGCAGATTCCAACCGAACAAAAATTACGTCGCTTGAAGATCGGAACTAACAGTAGATAGTAAATATATGGTGTACCTAACCACTGAGGGCAAGATGAACCCAGATATAGAGGATGGGCAAAGTCTAACGATTGCCATGCCATATCTTACCGACAATGAGAATGCACACTTCGCCAAAGTTCTTGGGAACGAGATAACAAATAGAAAGTTGGCAAAATCTCTTCTGAAGAAAAATCCTCAAGAGATTTTTGATCTTGGTGACGGGGTAAAAGTTTACAGAGTAGGAACCAACAAGGGTTACATCTTTATGTACAATCCAAAGGAAGATCTCATTGGGTACTACGTACAGCTGGAAGAGCAGAAGAGATCTCTTCTAGGCAAGAAGGTAACACAGACTGCGGTGTGGCGTTCCATGGAAGATGAGAAGGCAGATGGACTCACCTACAAAGTGGTGTTTGATTATCTGCTTAAGAAATATCCAGCTATCATGTCGGACAAAATCCAAACACAGGACGGAAAGAATTTCTGGATCCGCCTAATGTTTCGCGCACTCAATCGTGGAAATAAAATAGTACTTGCTGATCTTAACTTGAGGTCAGTTGAAGAGATCGATATGCGAGCCGACCTCAGGTTGATAACAACTAACCCACCAAAGGATAATCCGTGGGGTCAGATGTTGAAGCACAAGGCAATGAGATTTGCTATCTTCGCGAAAGAATAAACCTAACCAGGTGAGATAAAGATGAAACACTTTAACGGCTACTATAGCAAAGAGGTTAGTTCTAACCTCCGGAAGGTACAGATCCATAGTGCATATTTTGATACGATTGAGTATCGGAAGACACAGATTGATGCGGGTTGGAAGGAACTTAAACCACAATTGAGTAAAAACTGGGAACACATTTGGTTTGATCGCTCGATTTCCATTCACAACCACAAGCTGGGAATCAACATCAAGGTCTCGCTGTGCAATGAGATATTCATCGACCGCAGGATTGGAAAGTTTGAGTTCAAGTCGGACAAGTACTATTCCAAATCGGTAGACGAAGCTGTGGCAAAGATGAAAGAAGTGTTCGCTCCCTACATTTACAAGAAGCAAGAAGTAGATACTCCGCAACCTGTTCTGGTTGCCTGAACTTCGAGTTCAACTCAATGAGGCTAGCCTCTCAAATTTCATCGTAATAGAACGATGAAAGAAGGGAGGTCCCAGTGCCCTCGATTTACCGCACCAATAACAAGATCACCCCAGCAAATAACATCAATGCCGATGTCGCAGAACGTGCTGTCTCCGAGATAGTTCCAACGTTCCAGCGTCGCTACTACAACGCGTTCCGAATTCAAGGTTTGGAATGCGTTGCGTACAACCGTCTCACTCAAGGTCGGAAGTGCAACTGCCAGGCTTCACGCAAGCAACTCAACGGCTTGTTGAACGAGGATGGCAAAGCCTCGGAAGGTACGATCAACCGTATGCTCACCGGAGATATGAGTTTCGACATCACTCCTTATGGGCAAAACTACACCGCCAATCATCCTGGTCAGTCCGGCGCGAACGGCGAGACGTCACCTCACAACTCTGGCACACAGTTCAACCCAGGCAACAAGAATCTTGGCGTCTTTGATATCGTTACACCCGATCTTGAATTCCCTTTCGCAGATGTCAACCCAGACGAAGAAGCCTTTGGGGACAATGGTCCGTCCAACCCGATCGACATTGATGATCTAATAGGCGACTTCGATACGTCTGTTCTTGGTTACTCAGACGTAGCATGTCCTATCTGCTTCGGCAATGGATTCGTCGGAGGATACGCACCGTTCAATTCGAATCGTCAGGTCTACACCGTGGCTGACCTCGCATTGATTGACGGAGATATTGATGTCACGGAACGTCCTTGGGTTGCCCGGGATGTTCGGGGTTTCAATCAAAAGATCATCCTGCCTAGAGGTGCCTTGCTAGTCGATGCATTTAAGGTCTGGAATGGTTTGAAGGTCGTACCTGTTCAGTACCAGGTCGATACCCAAACAATCACAAGCTTCCCGCAGCTGCTTGGCTTCTGCGATGGTAAGCCCCACCTCGTAACTGCATTGTTCTCAGGTGACTTTACTCACTTCGAGATTCAGTTCACCATGACGCACGAACAACTCTACTTTGAGTTTCCGAAGCGTCCTCGCTCTGCTGATACCTCCCTGCTTGAGCAGATGGAACCGTTTCAGATTATCATGAGCCCAAATATCCCACATATAGAATCAATGGACGTGATTGTCGAATCGCAGTTAGGAAAGGTCCTTGTGGTCCAGAATACTAACCCTTGGGTTACGAGGCAGAGGAATATCTTGGGTCCTGAGTGTCAGGTTCGGGTCATTCAGCCTCAGGAAATATTCCGCATACTGCCGCATCGTGGTCGTCTGCCTAACAAAGACAGAACAACTCAAGCAGTTCGCGACAATGGTTATGGTGCTTCGGACCGCGCTTAACATTCGAATTTCATTGTATCTAATCTATATCACGTTTCAGAGTGAGAACAAAAATGCAGATCAAAGCTGGGTCACGACTCAAAGCTACAGAGACTAAGGGCAAAACAGTTCAGGCCAAAACTAAACTGAAAATCAAAAGCAACAGTATCAAGCGTATCCGTGCGTCCTTAGCTGAGCGTAAGACAAAGGTATGTGCGGTTGAACTACCGAAATTCCGCTATATAGATGACGTCACGCGATTCCTGGATCAGATGGCGGGCGAGATTGATGAGTTGGATCAGATTATAAAGATCCAACAAAAACAGCTGGCTCACCTCCGTAAACCCCGGGAATGGATTCAGGCATCACTAGTCAAAGCCGCAACATTCGAGTTCAACATTACTCCGGACGCTGGTGCAAAACGTTCTCACCTGAAGCGCAAGATTGATCCTGAGTTGACCAAGGTTGTCGTCCCCCAGATCGAAAAGCTGAAAGAGCAATACGGATTGTCGGAAGATCTGTATGAGAAACATCGCACACTTGAAGCCATCGAGACCCAACTGGCGATGCAATTCCCAGACAAGCGTGGTCCTGCCTATGAGGAAGCGATCTCGTCCTTACGCGCGTTGAAGGCCAAAGTAGCAGATCGTCTGAAAGAAGTGCTGGGCTTCCTGAATGAGGTGGCTGCAGAACATTTGCCTCGGACATTCAAACGTTACATGGAAGCCATCGTGCAGGAAGTGCAAGAGCATGTACTGTTTGAATCAAATCAGGTGTTCCTCTACGTATCCGCTACTCCCGAAGGCGCCTTGGCATTCACGTATTACCTTATGCTGCAGAATGCTACGAATGATGAAGGCAAGGTAACGCCTCATCTGTACATCTCTGTGCAATGGATTGTTGGTGAGTCAGTGCATGTTCAGATCAACCACGAATATGAATTACCAAATGCTCTCATGAAGGATCCTGGTACTTCAGTTGGTTCTGCTGGTGAGGCCGTCAAGGCAATCTCTCATCTACTGGACATGGAAGATTTTGCTACTGCACTTGGTACCGTCCCTCTTGCAACCCAGTTAAAGATGGACCCATCGAAGATCACTGAAGGCATGTTCACCTATAAGTCATTCATCAAGAAGGTATCGATCGATGCCGATAAACTGGTGTTCGATCTACGACCGGGTGTGACTCCTGAACAACTAGATGAGATCAAATACCCTCTCTATCAGGAAGTGAAGTCGCTGTTTAAGAATTCTCGTTCTGCCAAACTTAGAATGAAGCCCTCAAAGAATTCGATTGAGTTCAATGTGGTGAATGTTGCACAGAAGGGTGAGGTAGATTATGGCGACGCGGAATTCCTGAAGGACAAGTTTGGCATCAACGATACACAGTTGCGTAAGGTCGTGAACATCCTGAATCAGGGTGAAGAAGAACCCAAGAAGAAACCAGAACGTCCTGGTTTGGAAGGTAACCCCTGGAATTTTAAGCCAGGTGAACGTCCGGAGGAAAAATGATTAAGATTAACGCTGCGCGCCGCCTTATGGCTTCATGGTTTGATTCCCTCTCTGAGATACAGAAGAAGGAATACGTAAAGGAACATCCGAACTCTAAGTATGCCAAAGGTTGGACTCCTAGTAGGGGAGAGGACGTAGACGACGTTGTGGATAGTGTTGACTCGCCTGAAGAAGAGACATTCCTATCTAAATTACGTAGTAAGATAATCGAAAGTCTGGGTGGTACTTCCAATCGCAAGGTATTGAAGACGCGTAAGGGATTCCCTTCTCAGGCAGTATTTGTTGGTTCGGATGGAGTTGAGAAGGAAGTCAATATCCAATATACTCCTGAGATGCTAAAGTCTGGTGACAAAAGCGTGGACTATGGGTATTGGAAAGATGAGAACACCTATGTCCAGATGACCAAGAAGCAATTCAGGGCGTTGAACAAAACGCAACTGAAGAATCTCCTACACCGTCAAGAGATATACGGTCTTAACTAGGAGCAGTTATGAAGATTGCAACGAATGCAGGCGCACGTCTTCTTGCTACCTCAAAGTTGAACCCTAAACAGATTCAGATGGCAACGGTGCTTTACCACATGAAACAGCACAAGCTGAAGGCAGAGTTCACGGACGATGACAAAGACATGGTTGTTGTTAGGTCAAACATGGCTCAGGTGTTGATGGCGTTGTCTGGTCTAGGTTGGGGTCATGAAGACGAAGAAGAAATAGTAGGTGGTCTGTATTGCTCGGGCGTCTCAGTTAGGGTGCGGGCACAGCAACCACTAAAGCTTATGCAAACATCTGTAGAGCGGGTGATAATATGCCTCGACACGACACCTCCGTCAACCATCCAGTCAGACGAATAGTGAAAGACAATTCAAAAGAATCATTCGAACTATATCAGACATGCAACCGAGGATTCCCTGTTGAAGCTGGGGACGAAGAGTTGTATGAAGATCCCGACGCTGAGGATATCCCCATCGGAATGTTGCCCGGGGCCGGTGCCTCACAGCACAACGTCAACACGGTTACGCAACCTTCGATCACAGTTCAGTCTTCGATTCGTCGTCTCAAAGCTACCACCATAGAAGCTATGGATTCTACATTGAACTATTCCAACGCTGAAGGCGAAAGAGCTATGAGTTGGCGCTGGAAATTCCTTGGGGACGACAAGAAGATTATTGAAACTGAGATTGACGGTGTATATCTTGTGGTTGGAACTGATAAGATGGACTATTTTGTCTTCTTAGTTAAAAATGGTGGGCCTCAAGGCTACGTACGGTTTCAATTGGGGCTAGCGGTACCTTCTCATTGGCAGAAACTAGTCTTTACCCCACACTCTTATATAAGGACGGCCTACCGAGGTAAAGGTTATATTTCATCAATCTACAAATGGTTTTTGAACTCAGCGGGTCGTGCTCTCCTATCCTCGGATAAGCATTCAGCGAAAGCTTCCGCTTTATGGAAAGGGTTGATGGGAAAGTATCCACACCAGTTCCTTAACCCAGCGCCCGCAACTCCTTATGGATTTGTCCCAGCCAATGAGGATGACAAGACGGATAAGACAGTAATGTTGATAGCCAAAGATCCACTATTGAAGAAGTTGCTTAAAGGAATAAAATAATGGCCTCAACACTACCATTTGTTTTCTGGAAAAGTCCGTTCATTGACTCAGTCATCCAGGCAGATATCACATCTCTTGTTCTTCAGGGCGAAACAATCACCTCGATTATCGCCCTGACAGTCAGTCCTACCTCAGTAGTTCCTTTGGTCCCGACAATCACGTCTGGCACAGCCTCAGTGATTCTCATGGATATAACTGGCGGCGTGGATCAAACCTCGTATGGATTTCAACTGCAGGTCACGACAAGCGCCCGGGTATTCCTGGTGCAAATCGCTGTCTCAGTTTACACTAGCCAGGAATTTGATCCCTACACTACGCAGAATCCTCAGGCATTCCAGGATCTGGTAGATCAGTTAGAAACTGGTAATGCGGCAATCGGCACTGCGATATTTTCCTTTCCTCCTCAGATAGATCCGCGAGGAGGATTCGTTACGTATGAGCTTCTGGCAGACGATGGCACTGTCTATGCAGCAGGGAACGCCTATAACTATCAGGTTGTTTCCAATGGGTTAGCAAATACTGTCAAGGCGCAATGCGTTATCGTTGCGCCTTCGACCATGCCACCGTCGTTAAACAACCAACACTATCAACTCCGCTACACCCTGGAGCTACCGCAGGTCTCAGGTCTGCCTACCGATCCTCTAACAGGTCAGGTTAGTCAGAACACGTTCTTCCAGTTTGAGAACATCCGCATAGTTGGATTGAATACGGTTCCTCTTGGCGTTCAACCGACCGTAGAACTTCAAGGTGCTCCCGCAACCCTGGCTCTGGTTACAGATCGTCTGTACGATTTTGTTACCGTGGAACTGTGGGCAAATGGCAACCAGTTGGTTATGCCTGTGCGCATCACAGAGTATCAACGCACGGCAGATGGTTGGTATTGGGCGGGTGTTGTCGACACCTCCGGCTTGATGGTTTCCTTGGTACCCTACACCGTCATCTGGAAGTACTGGATGTCGGCGAATCAGGCAATGGTTTATCAGGAACACACTGAGCTGTACGTAGTGAACGCATCCATCATGTCTGCTATCAACGATGTTCGTGCCAAGGTAAACAAGGCGTTGACAACGTTGTATGGAACGCCCGATTTGCTCTATACGGATCCTACGGTGATGACCTGGCTTCGTCGTGGTGCGGATGAGTTCAATGGTGCTTATGGTCAGTTCTCTTCGTTCACCATGACTAATGCCTTGGGTGTCGTTCGCGAGTACTGGTTGCTGTGTGCTGAAAAATATGCTCTGCAGGCTCAATACCTTGCAGAAGGAATGAAAGCGTTCAACTTCCAGGGTGCTGCGATTTCACTGGACGTCGATCGTACTGGGTTCCTCGAGACGATGATTGGGAATATCCAAACTCAATTGGATAACGAACTCAAACTTGTGAAACAGAATTTGATAATAAAAGGCAATACAACTGGAGATGGTTCTGTTGGTGCCAATGCAGGTGCTCTACAGATCGGCGCCATTGGGGCGGTAGGGTTAACAATTACTGCGGCTAATATGTGGGGTCGTAACTATAGCATCTCTCCACTTGGCCCGGCCTTTGTCAACGTCTCTCCTCAGTGAGTCCTATCGATGAAGATCAATTCAGCAACAAGACTATATGCTACCGAAGATGATTATCGAGATGAGTCTTTGATATCATTCAAAGCCCAAGGTGAAGCGAAGTTCATTATCCCAAAATTACTTAGGGTACTAGCCTATCTTGGGTCAGCCGGTGCCTCTCGCACTATCACCGTGGAAGATGTGCCTGCGTCCTCGCAACTAGGACTTGAAGAAGGCGACATGAAGTTTGGATTTGATGGTGATGGTGCGGATAAGATTCACGATATCATGGTTGATGGTGAAGAATATACTATCGAAGATGCATTCAAAGTTCAAGCCGACGCTAAAGTAGAAGAAGTCAAGGAAGACAATCTTGATATCTCGGCAGGAGGGAATAGTTTCAAGTTCTCTCATCCTTCAGAGGCATATAAGAAGGCTGCGGAATTCATTGATCGTCTTACACACGATGGTTACAAGTTCAATCCTCGTGGTGCCATGTCCTCGAAGATGGATGTGTTCTCAAAAGGTGGAACCGAGATTTCTATCAGCGTCAGGAATTCCATCCTTAACATAGATTTGTGGTGATTTCCATGTGGACTACCATAATACGATACGTACCTAGATTTCAATTTCCTCGCACCTTCTTTCGTCACATCTTAACAGAGTCGGATGGCGAGTCGTATGACCTGATTCGCCTACTTGCCCTCTGCTTTGGTACAGCGTTTGCAATCGGGGGTTTCGGCGGCTTCGGAATTATCGTCGCCTGGGGCTTATACCAGTACAACCATCATGCACTTGATATCAGTGGATTCTCCACAGCTCTGGCAGCGACGTTCGGTGCATTCTCCGCTGGATGTTCCGCCTTGGTTCCTGCCATCGGCTTTGCCCTAGCTAAGCGTGCGTCGGGTGAAGGTCCTTCCAAACCAGACTGTCCTCCGGGTGGTCCTCAAGGTCAATAGTCTAATTTGATTCCATGTTAGTGTGGTAAAGATCAATCCAAATCGAAAGAGGTTTTAAGATGGCTTATTCTTATGCAGAAGCAATTGCAACTTTGCAAACTCAAGGCTACAAGGTTGATGGCAATGGCGAGTGGGGTCCGGTGTGCCAACAATCGTGGTGGTACTACATTCGTTCTGTCGCTTACACAACTGGTCTCCCTATCGATGAACAAAATGCTGGGTATGGTTTTGCATACTCTGGCGTGGTGAACCCGAACTTTGCTACTGCGGTTTCGTCTGGTAAAGGTTACACTGCAAATCCGGCTGCTGCTCCCGCAACTGGTTCATATGCCACGAGCTACCAATGGAACTTTAGCGTCACTCAAGCTGGTGGTGAAGCTACGGCATTCGATTGGAACTACGGCGATGGCGGCACGGGTACCGGCAATCCTTCCTCGCACACGTATAGCGCTCCTGGCAAATACACTCCGTACGTTACCACGACGTTCTATGGTTCGTCGGTTGGTCCGTTCTACGCTAGCCAGATCACGGTAGTCTAACCATGTGGCAACGTCGAGTTCGAACAGCGCCTCGACGTGCTTCTGGTACGGCGTCGATTCGTCGTGAGTCTTATTCCACGGTCAATGGTATGAACACCAAGACTGGTTGGTATGAGATTCAGAACAAGGTTGCGAAGAGAAGTGGTGGAAGGTGTGAAGCTCGAATAAATGGTGAAAGATGTGGTGGTAAAGCCTGTGATTGCCACCACATAATTCCCCTAAGTCGCGGAGGAACTACGACCATGGGAAACGTCATACATCTTTGTCTAGGATGCCATACTCGTAGGCATCATCATATGCAGAGGAATAAGAAATGAAGATCCAAATCAATGCAACGAAACGCTTACTCGCGACCGAGGGAATTGAGATTGAGGCTGCAGGGAAAGAAGTAGCGACTCCTCCGGGTGCCAAACCAAAGAAGCCAGCTAGAAAACCGATAGCAAAACCGCCTGGTGCAGATTCAAAGAAAAAGAAAGCCCTCGAACGAGATATGAAGAAGATGAAAGGCGCTTCCTTGGTTAAGGCTGCCGGTTTTGGTTCTGCAATAAAGCAAGCTATAGTCTTGGGTGAGAAAGCGTGTAAAGCTGCGGGTGTCACCGTGAAAGACGTAGACATGCCAGAAACTACTGCGCTTATGTTTACTTTCGATAAGAAGAAACAACCCACCGCACAGCAAGCTAAACAAATAAAGAATGCATTCGTAACTGGATTTGTAAAGGATCCGTATAAGGTAGGTGACTTTAAGAAGGATCCGGATAGTAATGACATGGTAGATGATCCGAAGACGGAAGTCATCTGGACCATGGTCTTTTACCACAAAGACGAGGGTTAAGTATGTTCCAAATCAACGCTGCATTCCGACTATTCGCTGACGCGCACCACGAAGCGGGTGTAGCGTTGAAGGCTATCTCTAAGATCCTTGGTAAGAATTTCGTCATTGATGAACTTAAAGATCATCAAACAGTTATATGGCGCTCCTCGTTGTTCAAGGCTCAACTTGATTTGGATACCCGAGAAGATGTACTAGAGTTCAACTTCATGGACAAGGATAGCGCAGGTGGATTCTCTGCCGAAGGTTACAATGCGCAGACCTTGTTCAAGGACATACGCTACAACGTTTCGCAGTTCAAGCCTACCAAGAAGGTCAAGCCTGAGATCATGGATCTGCGCAGCCAATTCGGAGCCATACAATGATTGAGATCAATTCAGCATCGAGGTTGAAAGCTACTGAGGTTGAAGCTGCACCATCTAACACCCAAGGTGGGATCCAGGCAGAAGTAGCGGATCAGTTACGAAAGGCTAGGTATCAGGTGAAGATGTCCGGCAGTTCAATCCAGGTATTGAACGGTACGATTAGTAACGTCACTTCCTTACTGAAGAATAGTGGATGGACGTTCGACAAAGCAAAGTCACGGTTGACTCATGGGCAATTAGATTACTACATCAACCTCTCTATGGTTGGTGGCACTACGACTCTAAGTGTTAGAGACTAAGGATAAGAAATGAGGATCAACTCAACTCATCGTTTAAGAGCAGACCCGGCGCAAGCGCCAAAACATTTCGAGGACGTGGGTAAGACAGCTGCAGCATTGGAGAGTGCAATGGCCTCTCTATTTGGCAAAGGTCTTAAGATGGACCAATCAGTTGATGGTGCTCATACTTCCCTGTCGTTCTTTGCTCCATCCACGACCCATGATATTGGTGTCAACGACCTGCGTCGTCTACAGACTGCGATGTTGGAAAGCAAGGCCCTGTTAAGTATTCATGTTGTGAGTGGCAAACCAGTCTTCACCTTTGAGATTGAGAATTGAAATGGATAAAGACGAAAGCAAGCTTCACGAACTGATTGTTCTATTCCTCCAGGTTAATCCAGAACCCTCAGACGATCAATTCCACGCGTTGGCACATTCGTTAGGCGTTGACAAAGAAACACTCGAAAGCCATGCATACGAGATGTTGGGTGATGAGATTCACCATGAGGAAGACGAAGGTGACGACACGCAACTGAATGAACTAGTTGAAGGTGTATCGACTCACTTCCAGGAAGGCGAAGAACTAGGTGGTGGCGAATATGGTGAAGGCTACCCTATTGAAAAGTCTGAAGCCTCGTTCTCCATCAATGCTGCGTATCGTCTGACTGTGACCGCAGAAATTACTGAGTATGATGACGGTGGTCAAGGTGAAGAAGGATTAAGCGAACAGCAAGAAGTTTTGCAAGGTGACGATGATCCTGCGACAACCAACACGGACGACATGGTGCTGAATGACGGTGCACCTGTTGGTCAGTCGACGGATGATGAGATGCAGGACTCCGCATTGGTTGATGGAGTAGGGCCGGACGATACAGGGATAGGCTTCGAGTCGGATAAGTCGATGCTGTTGAATGATGGAGCCCCAGCACTTCAGTTACAGAATGCTTCGGCTAGGCGGTTGACTGCGGCCCAAAGTAAAAAGAAACCTCCACAAAAAGTGGAAGATAGACCTGGTAGGTTTGAACCAGCACCAAAAGCAAAGGCTCCATCTACCAAGCGAGGTCAAGATAAATGGCTTCGTATGAAAAAGACTCGGGACCAATGAGGCATTATGGCGAACCCTTTCCTCTCCTCATTAGGTGTGCCTCAGCTTGACCAGGCCCGATCGCCTACGGTGAAAGGGTTTCCAACGGGCATGAACGCAAACAACATAGCTGAGTGGACGACAGCAATCCACGAATTGATTCCCTGTGGCGAGGCATTGAGGGACTGGGGAATCGCTATCAAAAACTACGTACGCTTGTGTGAAAAACGTCAGGTCTTCCCTTTCTCGAATACGAGTGTAGATAGGAACGACGAGATAGTTGACATACTAAAGATAGCACGAGAGGATTTTGTTCGCTTCGTCAACAAGAACCACTTCTTCCGGGACATCAAGATCCGGACGACACTTAGGCAAGTACATTTGACTGAGAATG
>Ga0302307_10000238_pt1 | contig 43059 bp, 56 predicted proteins | sample III_Palsa_E3_2_FD_200530 | JGI IMG/M metagenome (GOLD analysis project Ga0302307, IMG submission 200530) | Peat permafrost microbial communities from Stordalen Mire near Abisko, Sweden - III_Palsa_E3_2 | ecosystem: Environmental > Terrestrial > Soil > Palsa > Peat permafrost | place: Sweden... | reverse complement strand
AATTTGGTTTTTCTGGAAAGGGTCTAGTACCACGGCCATATTTTTGAACATGTTTGCCAGTGCTCATTGTGGGTTGTGCATCACAAATAATATCGACCATTGGGTTATCTACGCCAGTAGTCAACATATTCATATTAACAGCATGTTTAATCTCGCCAGCTTTCCAAGCTGACATCATTTCATCGTTATGTTTGTCACCCATCTTAGAATGCAAGATGGCGCATTCTTCATGAAACACTTGCTGTATCATTTCTTGCAAGTGGTGAGCGTGTTTAATACCGGCGGCAAAGATCAATCCGCATCGCCTTGATGCGGCGTAAGTCATGTACTCAGACAACATAGAATAGTTGACATCGTTTTTATCAACAGCTTCTTCTAGCTGGCCTTGAATGAAATCACCTTTGCTAAAACCAACCCCTGAAATATCCAATTGAACAGCCAAACGCGCCGGTACAATGAGTTGGCAAAGAAATCCTTCGGCAATAAGCCGGGCGAAACCATCAACATTACAGAGATTGTATACAATATCAGTAGCAATAGGGCCATTAGTTAAAAGTCCCATTCCCATACGATATGGGGTTGCGGTTAGCATGATAATTTTAAGAAACGGATTGCGCATCTTAAGTTCGTTGATGAATTGTAGATAACTACCGTCATCACCAACTAAGTGAGCTTCGTCGATTACTAAAAAGTCCACATGACCGAATTTGAGTTTACCCACCATGGATTGAATACCTCCAAAGATGATAGGCTGGACATGGTCATATTGGTGCAAACCTGCGGAATAAATACCCAACGGTGCAAGTGGCCAATATTGTTGAAGCTTTTCGGCATTTTGTCTAATCAATTCCTTTACGTGAGTTGACATTACAACTTTAGTATTAGGAACCATTTCAAAGCATCGCTTAATAAACATAGCGATGACTAAGCTTTTTCCTGTTCCAGTTGGTAAACAAACAACTGCATTCTTAGGTTCTGGAAATCCATCGACAAGCTTGCGATCTACAGAATAGAAATCAAACAGCTTTTCAACAGCTTCGTGTTGATACCATCTTTCCTGAAATGTTATTGGTTGTTCAAGGATCATGCTATTCTAGTCCAGCTATCACAACCAACAGGAATTATATGTTTAGGTATGTTTTGACAGTATAGTTCGCAAAACCATTCAGCATTATCGACCGGGATTGCTCGGACACAACTTCTACAGTTTTTACTTGGAATGTCTTTACCGTGGCAGAGGTCCGCAAAGTCGCAATATTTGCAGTCAACATAGGTCGCTGTTTGTGCAATTTTAGCAGGTCTTGTTTGGCTAAAAATGATTCCATCAGCTTTGCGGAACAAATCATCAGCTTGTCTCACATCTATTTTAACTATTTCAAAATGCAACTCATCATTATCTTTATTGACAGCACAATACAAACCCCATCCAAAACCATAAGCACGGCCATAGCTACACATTTGTCTAAAGTGCATTGGCTTAGATATCTGAACACCGCTTTTCTTAAGCTTTGTAAATGACTTGTCATTGTGGGTTTTAAACTCCCCCAATAGAATTAGATCATAAGGCAAGTTGTAACGCTCTGGCGCTTTAGCCATTGCATCTAGCGATCCTCCAAAATGACCTTTACAGCCACTTATTCTAAATTGTTTTTCGGTATCGGGATCAACTTCTCTTACCTGAAATCCAATACCTCTAAGCCAACGACAAAATCTAGTTTCTTCTTCATGTCCACGATTAAACAACCGCAACATGCGACCTTCAAAGTTCTCAAACTTCAACCAACGAAACGTATTCCAAGCATAAGCTTGACAATCGTGGCCAATGATAGAAGCTCCTAAGTGCGTACGTGGGTCTTCTGCAAACTCTTGTTTACAGAACGCATCGATATCATCTTGAATACGCTTGACTAACTTTGCACGCTCAAAAGGGTCTTCTAAGTTAACTATCATTTTACTCTAGATGTCCAAACAATACTATCTGCGTCAATACCACTAAAAGTGAAACATCTATCTGCTTCTTTTTCAAAATCAAAACAACGCAAAAACCATTTTTCTTCAGGGTGCCATTCGCTTTGATCGTAATATTCAATACAAATTACTTTTACGCTTCTGAGAGTTTTTTCTCCACGATAGTTAGTATATAGAAATGAAACAATATCATCTTGTAGAATTCTGAATAACATTAATGTTTCCTTTAGTTTGTTTCATCCTTAATAGTGGTAGGCCTTGCCGGAATTGAACCGGCACGTCCGAAGACAACAGATTTTAAGTCTGGCGCGTCTACCAATTCCGCCAAAGGCCCTTAAACTTAGTTTAGAATGTCCCTCTAATTGCGACTGGCTGAAGACAATCAAAGGGACAAACAAAGCTAAGTTATTTCTAACTTAACAATTAGCGCGCACCCCATCCGCCAGGAGCCGGGGCGGTCGGTGCAACAGCGCCAGGGGGAGCCCATTGCGGCTGTTGAGCGGGTGCAGGGGCCGCTTGAGGTTGAGGCGCACCCCACGCCTGCGGAGGCGATGCTTGAGGCTGCTGAGCGGCTTCCTGCGCAGGAGGAGCCCATTGTTGCTGCGCCGGAGCGACTTGGGCGGCTGGCGGCATGGGAGCCGGGGCCGGTGCGACTTGAGCACCAGCGCCAGACTTACCCGGCTCATTACCGTTGATATCAAAAACTCCGCTAACTTCCGTATAGTCGCCATTCTTTTGCTTACGAATTTCAACTTGAAACGGAATATTACAAAGTTCCATACTATCATTAACAACAAACTTGCCAGTCACATGGCAATAAGCTGAGAGTTGCTTATTGGCAATTTCAACAGCCTTTTGACTAGGGTTCCAAAGGTTCAAGTTATCGCTTTGCTTAACACCTTGTTGAGGGCCTTCAATGCAAGTAAGCTCAAAAGCAAGATAACCACCGTCGCCCTTACTTGTGGGCTTTTGTTCAGTATTGCTAATCACAACCTTATATCGAACCGGGCCACCATCTGGACCGGCTGGCAAACCACCACCACCGCCATATTGCGGTTGATATTGTTGAGCGTTAAAATTCAGAGCAACCATAGTTTTAAATTCCTTAAACGTCTCTGTTCCAAAGATCGATACCACTACTATTGTAAATGGCATTAGCAATGCTATTCCATCCGTTTTCTTTAGGAATTGGAATAGTACCAGTTAAACCGTATCTGTTTTTAGCAACCCATCCAGGCGTTCTATCTACAGCTAACACTCTCCCTTGATTAGCAGAAATACCTTTTACCAAAGACTGACCTTTCTCGGCTTTCTGTACAAACAAAGGTTCGTGCAGAAAACCAATCATGTCGGCCCATTGTGTGATTAATTCCCTTTTACCATAAGTCTTATCGTTTTTAGGACTATGCAAAAGTAAATCCCAAGAATTATATTCCCCATAAGCACTATCTTTAACAAGACTTGGGAATACGTGGCATGTAATAACAATATTAAGTTTGCCGTAACGAGCCAATTCATCACAATAACGTGTGAAACGCGAGAAGTAATCATTAGCCAAATTATAAGCCTTACCGTAACCACCGTGCGCTGTTTCCATGGTGAGGTTTTTCGGGTCGGGTTGTTTGGCCAATCTTGCTTTGACGACATCAGGATCAGTTTCCAAAACTTTAGTATGAATAAGTCTTTCAAGTGCAGTTGCACTATCAAAACTCAATGTCATGAACTGATTTCTGTTAGACTGAACTGATAATTTAATTTCATCTAATAGTGTGAAGACATCGTCGTAAGTCGTCAGCAGCGGCGTCTTGGGCGTCAAGATGGAAGCATATCCAAGTTCCATAGGCACGAACAACGCACGCGGAGCATTAGCCACAAGCGTTGACTTACCAACCCCTTCAACGCCAGCGATGATAATACGTTGACCTTCGCTAGATGCGCCAGCACTGACGTTTGAAAGAATGCTCATACTTCTATATCTTTCTCGGCATTTAAAACATTTCTAAATAATTCTTGCACTTCAGAAATAATATTAGCTCTTTCTTCAGCATCAACCCAAACCGACATGCAACCACCTTCCATTGCACTTTCATACGCAACAGAATAACGAAATTCACATTCTTCTTTAAAAAGTTCCGAAAGTTTCATTCTGGAACCTTTTGAATAGCTTCGTCTACTTTACTTTGAAACAAAAACTTAGCTCTATTATAAGCACTAAGCGCAGCAAGGTAAAAATCTCTGTATTGGATATCAACAGCTTCGCCGCGCAACTTGGCTTCTAAAGCATCGTGCTTATTTTCTTTTTCAACAATGATTTCCGCACGATTTATGATTTCGAACTTACCGTTATATCGTTCAATTGCAACTTGTCGTGTATTGTTTGCGCCACTGTTTTTAACAGTTGCAACTTCAAGACCTTCGTTTGACCTAAATACAATATAGGTTGTTTTGAAAGCTTGAGTAACTTCTCCATCTTTATTAAGAAAGCGACTTTCAACACATACACCGTCAATACAATCAACGCATTTGTGAGCGATGAAAGATTTTCCACTTTCAATTAGAATATTTTTACAAGTCATCATTTCACCTTCGGTTCTTCAAATTCAAGTGCAGGTGCAGCGGGAGCGACTGTTAGAATACCGTCAATCAAGTTCCGCAATTGCAGTTGCACTGGATCGGACAAATCAAGCTTATCGTATTCAGTTACAGAAAGTTCAGGTGTCCACTTAATTAGCCTGTCAGTTAGAACGCATGCAACTTCGCCTAGCGCAGCCATCTTGGCTTCAAGTTCGAAAACTTGATCAGCGCGAGAAACTTTACCGCCTTCGCCGTTTACCTTATTAGCGTCGCCAAGCGTATAGTTCAGCTTATGAACCAGCTTGATCGCATAACCACCACCAAGGGGAAAACGTTGTGTGCCTTTAGAAGGATTGGGGAAAAGCATCTTAGCGACGCCAGTCCGCGCCACCATTTCAGTCTCTTTGATTTCAACCAACTTCGCGCGACGATCAAGCCAATCTTGAATAGCAGCGTCGCGATTGGCGATGATTTGTTCAGGCGTCAGTTCGGGTTGAACAGACGGTTCATTTGAAGGCCAGCCAGCCATTGTAGTCTCCTAATTTTTAAAAAAGTTAGATACCGGCTCGACGCCGGGCTAAGACAGAGCGCATGTTTCCGAATGATGCGCAAGCGCTAATTTGTGTTTGACACACATTTTTTGTGGCTCTAGGCTAAGCGCTCATTTTTCGAGCAGGTTTAATTATGCCCACAATGATGATTAAAGATAACCATGCATTGTTAGTGCGTGAACGTTTATTAAAAAGACCCCGTAATGTATTTCTTAGAGATATCGCTGATAAAATTGGTGTTAGCGAACGTTGGCTTCAGCAATTAATTGCCGGTAAGTCTGAACAACCTTCCCCTGCTTATATAAAACTTCTAGAAGAATATTTAAACGAAAACAAAATTGCTATTTAGTTTCGGGGTAACAAGTGTTTCATAATGTTCCTGGCGAAATGCGCCAATATAGGCAATGGGTTGTCTGGCGTTTGGAGAAAAAACTAAATGGAAAAGATACGAAAGTTCCATATAATGTTCGTACTGGACATAAAGCGTCTGTCACTAATCCTGGCGATTGGGCTGATTTCGCTGACGTTGCTTCTATTGAATTTACATGTAGAAGTGCAGTTGACCCCTCAACACCTGTCGGAATTTCCGGTTTCACTGGTATTGGGTTCGTGTTTACTGCTAACGATCCTTTCACTGGTATTGATTTAGACGATACTCACGGAGTTGCAGAAGATTATGAACGACAACTTAAAATCTTCTCGGATTTTGATAGTTACTCTGAACTCTCACAATCTGGACGAGGACTTCACATCATTGTTAGAGGAAATGTTCCACACGGACGTAGAAGGGCAAATATCGAAGTCTATTCAAGCGAACGATATTTTTGTATTACCGGGAACGTACACTCTAATAAGTTCGTCATTAATGACCGACAAGAAGTCCTCACGTCATTGTGGGAACAAATGGGCGGACCAGCGACCGAATATTCCGTTGAGTATGAAACAGAAGAAAAAGAACCGGATGCGGTTATTATCGACCGGGCGTCTAAAGCGTTAAATGGTGAGAAGTTTGTTAAATTATGGAATGGAGATTTCAGTGATTACCCGTCTCAAAGTGAGGCTGATTTTGCTCTTGTTGATATTATTACGTTCTATACTAAAAACAGAGAACAAATTAGAAGGCTTTTCCGTGCTTCTGCTTTGGGACAAACACCCAAAGACAATTATGCACACAGAGGCGACCGTGCGGCATATGTCGAATACATGGTTAAAAAGTCGTTTGACAGGGAGTTGCCTCCAATTGACGTGGAAGCTCTAAAGATAAAATTTGATGAAGTTATTAAAAACAACCAACTTAGCGCAATTGTTGAATTGCCTGTTGATGTTCCAACTTTGGGATTGTTTCCTCCCGGTTTGATTGGCGAAGTTGCACAATATATTTATGATAATTCTCCTACTCCTATTACAGAGATTGCTTTAGCTGGCGCTATTGGTTTGATTGCTGGTATAACCGGACGTGCTTATAATATTAGCCGCACTGGCTTAAATCAATATGTTCTTTTGCTTTCTCCTACTGGATCGGGCAAAGAAGCGATGGCTAACGGCATTGCAAACATTATGAACGCTGTATGTACTAGCGTTCCCGCTGCGGCTGAGTTTCGAGGTCCTGGTGAGCTAGTGTCAGCGCCGGGCTTGATCCGTTGTTTTGATAAAACTCCAGCTTTGTTTTCTATTATTTCTGAATTTGGTTTGAAGCTAAACAACATGTCGAACGATCGGCATTATATGCATACTGTTCAAGCCGCGTTACTTCAATTGTTTAATAAAAGCGGTAAAGGCAATGTGTTTGATTTTACTGCCTATAGTGATAAGCAAAAGAACATTCCAATTGTTATTGCTCCTAGTTTAACATTGATTGGTGAAAGTACAGGAGATGAATTTTATGCAGCTTTAGACGAACGTATGGTCAAGTCTGGTCTATTGCCGCGTTTCTTGATTATTGAGTTTAAAGGTAAAGTTCCGTATTATCGAGAAACAAATGTAAAGCCGCCATTCTATTTGATTGAAAAGCTTACAACTTTATGTGCAGCTTGCTTAGGCGCGCAAAGTCAAAATATTGTGCATGATGTTGCGATGACGCCAGAAGCCAAACACTTAATGGATAAGTTTAGTTACGAATGCACAGATAAAAACAACAATTCTGAATTTGGTGTAACTAAAGAATTATGGTCACGCTCGCACGTAAAAGCGCTTAAATTAGCCGCTGTCATTAGTGTGGGCATTGATTGGATTAATCCGATTATAACTGTAGAAAATGCTAAGTGGTGCATTGAATTTGTTTCTTCTCAAAATGAAAATTTAATAAGTAAATTTACTAATGATGAAGTTGGCCAATCTGTTAATGGTTCGAGTGAGAGAAAACAACAGCAAGATTTAATCCGTGTGATATCGGAATATTCCAGCAAGCCGCTTAAGTTCTGGGAAAAGTACGGCGTCAGCATGGAAATGTATGAAGCTGGCGTAATTCCATATGCTGCTATTAATCGCAGATTGATTGCGGTTGCTTCATTCCGTCTTGATAAGCTCGGATCAACGAACGCCATACAACGCCAATTGAAGGTGTTGCTTGATGGCGAGGCCTTGCGTGAAATGTCTAAGTCTCAAATGCAGGCTTTGTTTCATACCAGCCAAAAAGCTTACGCCGTTGCCGATCCCAAGCGCTTCAGGCCCGAAAAGTGACCGCGTAGGACGCTCGTCTGACACCCTCGGAGCACCTGTCAGCTACCCATATAGCCCAAACCCCTCAAAACGGCCGTAGCACCCCTTCCAGGCCCGCTATCGCACGTTCATTCCTTGTTCACGGCCAGGGCTTCGTTCGATCGGTCAAACTGTTAATTTATTACACCTATTGATTTAGTAGGAATTAGGTTTAAAAAATAGCCAGTTAGAGTTTCCCCTAACCGGCTATCTATTTGAAGCGGAAGTCCGGTATCGAACCGAAATATCAAGATTAGGCTATCCAGCGCTTTCCTTAAGCTACTTCCGCAAAGTTATTACGCCGTGCGCCAGATACGAGCGCCAACGCCTTCGGGATCGGAAGCATCAACAGCCGCAGCAACGAAAACGCGCGTCGGCTTAGTCTTTTGCTTTTGCACATTGGTCTTAGACGCAATGATGCGCTTACCGTCAGCGTCCTTTAGAATTTTACCAGCCTCATCCTTAGAATAAACAGTTTCCGTAACCGTTTCCATAACCGGCGTAGTGCCGTCAGCTTCAAAAACAGGTTCCGAATACTTTTCACGCGCCAGAGTCAAAGACGACTGAACGCTAGAGAGCGGGTTAGTATCTTCAAGCGAAGCGCTAATGTGGAAGCTGTCGCCAACTTCCATCGTATCAAACGGATACTTAGAACCGCGAGTGCGACCCTTACGGCCAGTAACAGCCGGAGGAGCAATTCCCTTAACAATCGCGCCCACAATGGTTGCAGTACGCTTTTGCGCGGGAGTAGCTGCGGCGAGAGCGGCTTCACCAACAGGCGTTAGGTAGACCGGAGCCGTACCGTCAGCTTGAGCGCCATCCGTGTTAACAGTGGCTTGACCAGCGGCAACGATAGCCGCGCCTTCAGCTTGCGTCAGCATCATATAGCCAGCGGGAGACGACTTAATGCGCGCCAGAAGTGCAACGCCAGTTTCAGTAACCGGAGTGCGAGCCGGGGCGGTTTGTTCCGAAGTTTGTTCAACAGTAGTTTCAGCGACCCTAGCCATGGTGTAAATTCCTTTAAGAGTGATGCGCCTCAAAGCGCGGTTAGAGATTGGGTTTTAGATTGGTCGAGTTTGAAGTGTCAACCCATAAAACATATGGTGTAGAAAATTGCGGTAACAATCCCTCCCGCAATCATTCCACCTAAAAAAGCGTCAAGCGTTTTTATTTTCTGATTTGTTACCTGCATTCTCAACACCTCTAAATTTAGCCGCATATTTAGAAATAAGCGGCGCTTTGCCTTGGCGCTTTTCAGCCTTCAGCATTTGGTTTTTGATGTTCCGTTTCGACAGCTTCGTAATCAACCTCTGTTTGGGAAATCGTTTCCAGACTTGTTTCCAGCATTCCAACCAGCCTGATAAATATCAGAACAGTCAATTTGTAGAAACCAAGTTCCGTCTTCGTTTTCGCACCACAAACCTACTTGAAAGCTGTCACCTGCCATAGTTTCAGCTTCGATAAATCCAGGACTTACAGGACCTGGACCTTTATCAAAGCGCAAGTTAAATTTAATCGGCTTCATGTGTCACCTGTTCATAAGTGATTTCGATAGTTACAAAATCCCAACCTTTGTATTGTTTACATTTATTTAAACGAATTTTTTCAGCCCTTTCTAAATCTTCATAAGTAGCAAGATTTGAAATTGCATTAAGTTCAGTAGTTTTTAACGCAACAGCATATCTAATTCCTAAATGTTTCATTATTCTACACCGTCAAAAATTTCAACAAACCACTTTTGTTGTTTTGCTATTTCTTTTTGTCTAGCATAAGCAGCATCAGCAGCAGCATAAGCAGCTAACTTGCGGTTTTCCTTTGTAGGGTTGTTAATCCAAGCTTGTGCTGCATCAATGGCCGCTTGAACGCGCAGGTCTGTATTTAGATAATCTACAGATTGCGCGCATTTCAAAGCAAATTTAACAAGCAAATCTTTGTGACCTTTACGAGCCGCAACCCAAGTCAAATTTTTAATAGTAAAACCAGCTTTGAACGCTTGTTTAGCGTTCATGCTCTTAAGCTTGCCAAATCTAGCAAGTCTTTCTTCTAGATTGCACGGATCAAGAGCTATCAATTCATTAACTGTAAGCTTAACCATTTTCATCTCCTGTTTATTTGCACTAACATTAGGTGAAACCTCACTGACTTGCGCCAGTGAGGAAACAGCTAAGGTTAAGCAGCCATAGCCATAATTGCACCACCCTTACGTTCAAGTTCAACACGTTCATCTTGGAAGTTAATCGAACGCGCATAAGCCGTAACGCCAGTGGTAGCATCCCAAAGAGTTTCAATTGGACGTTGTTCGTCTTTAAAGTGAGCGAGATTAATAGCCTTCACTTCAGACTTAGAGAAGCGCTTAGCGAGAAACTCGTTAACATCGTCTTGATCGCCGATCCGCTTTTGCTTAGCAGCTTCAATGCTCTCGACAATCGAAAACGTATCTTCGTTCGCCATACGCATCAAAGCCGGTGCGGCTTGCTCAATGAACCTATCTGGAGCGCCAGACGTATGACGCAAACGAATTTCCTTGAAGTTTTGAGCACCCCACACAATGCGGTTCATGCAGACGTAATCAAACAAAAATGTTGCAATCCCGAATGTAGAAGCGCCTACCTCGCTATTCCAGACAAAGAAGCCGCGCGCCATTTCACCCGACTTGCCATGGCGACGATTGGGAACAGTAATGCGATTGGTTTCATCCGCCAAGAAAACGAACATGTCGCGATCACTAGCGTAGAGAGTGGTATTGGCCTTAGTCACTTCGACTTGCTGGCCAAACTCACCCGGAACCCTGAAATCGCCTGTAATGCCATCGCCGAAACGATTGACCAACGATTGAGAGATTTCGTTGTTCCAAATACGCCCATAGTTAGGGCCGGTTAGCGCGCCAAGGTCGGCGAATTGTTGACCTTCATCCTTGCGAAGCAAAACGCCAACTTCCTCAATATCACGATTACGCAAACCCCAATTTATACAGTCAGCGGCAATTGGGGCCGGAAGACGACGCATATAGCCAACAGGACAATCGGCGCGACCAGCCAATTGACCAAATGACCAATTGCTAGGCGTAACAGGATTGCCGTTAGGTCCAACAAGCATCAGACCCTTGTTGTCGGTATCCTCAACCGGAACAGCTTGCAGCTTACGGCTCGATACAACCTTTTGAAGCGAGTGTTCACGTTGCGAACGAACAAAGTCGTTTAGTTCAGTCAGCGAACAAAAACGTTGATCATCTGGACGGCTCGCCCATTGATTGGACGCCTGCATCAATTCCATGTTTTTAGACTTTCGTTTGCGGGACAATTCCCGATCAGTAAGCGTTGGCCTACTACACTAACAACCTAGAAAGATTGTTAGGCTAGAAGGTCAATCAACAATCACTGTTGACAGTTGCAACCATAGTCGCCGCTCGCGGATCAGACGGCGTTAGGGAATAAAAGCTCATGTTCGAATAGCAACGATTGGGGTTGTGAGCCTTATATTGTGGAAGTGTTTGAGCATAGTTGTCATAACTAGCACACGCGCTAAGTGACAAACCCAACACAAGAATTAGAATTTTACGCATATTGGTATCTCCAAACCTAAACCCAATTGGCTTAGTACGCTGATCACTCAAAAAGAATGATCAGACTACTAGGTCAATACCACCAATATTCCAACCAACTTTGTCTTGAGTATAAACTAAATGGAAGTAAACAATCACCATATTCACCGGGTAAATAAACCCAACAATAACCAAATTGATAGAAATCTTCCTCTGCAACGTACATCATTTGACCAACACCGTAGCATGTTCACGCTTGGCAACTTCAATTGCCTTAGCAAGTGAGAAGTAGATTTTACGATTAACTACATACATTTTGTTTTTCCATTTGTTTTAACTTTACAAGTTTCCTAACCATATAGATTAGGAAGTTTTTAAAGTTAAAGTTGTTCGATTTTATCTCCATGGTCATTAATTGCATAAGCAACAAAACCGCTTTCTTTCCAGTAAGCCAATTTCAAGATTGCATCTTTTTTCTTAGCGTAACCTTCTAAGACGTGGCCCGCACTGCAAATTCTCCAAATACCGTAGATCATTTGTTGTTCTCCAGTTTAAATAAACCCACATTGATTTGTGGGTTTATCTAAACCGTCCGGCGCTTCTGAGCACAGAGCACGTCTAAGCGTATGTCATATGGGAGTTTGTCACCGGGGTTTAGCAAACGCTCTAAACCAGTTCCGCAAGGAAGATGCACCGATCCAAATCCGGTACCTGTTCCAGCGCGTTCCTAAGAGCCGCTTGGTCAGTGGCGGGGACCGAAGTCACTTGCGTCGCTGACAATCAACATAAACATCATTTCAAAAATCAAAGCAAGCCCCAAACCAAAATTTTTTTGAAAAAAGTTTGTCCCTTATAATGTGTGAGAGTTTTTCAACGGAACAAAATAGGAAAACGCGCTACAGACCTTCGAGAAGTTTTTTCGTACCAACATGGCCGAGCACCATCAAAACCCCTGTAGCGCGCTCTAATTGGCTCTAAGAGCGTCAAGCCTATTAATTGAAGTTTTTATCACGTTCTTGTGAGGCAACGTCTGGAACTTCGATAGGAATATCATTTTTAACGCCAGCGTAAAAATCAGCCAAGTTACAAGATAACATTTGACCTACCATATATTCAGCAACCAATTGCGTATAATCCTCCGGTTGCGTTTGAAGCCACAACGAGCGGTCAATAATGTGACGCGGTTTAACGCCAAACACTCTCGACAACATTGGCCCATATTCAGGCATTTGATTACGCACTAAACCAAAAAACATAATAGCTGCATCAAGCTTTATGTTTTGAGTGTGTTGAATAATTTCTTCAGTTTGAACTTTACGACGTTGCATTATTTAAGCCTTCCAATTGCAATATATCTAGTATTTCCAGGAACGGTAAAGACTGTGAATTTTTTACCATCAACACTGTTACGATAACAAAGCGTAATGTAAGTAGCTCTATTTACATCAGGTTTGTCAATAATAAACGATTGACCAATAGAAAGATCATCAAAAGGATATTTCTTCTTTCTTTTACCCACATTATCAAAAGCATTAGGTGGAGTTTCAATTATTGGGTATTTTGGATCAGTATTTGCCATGTTATTCCTTTCGCAAGGGCTTGTGTTGTAGGCGAATGTCTATGAAATGGTCAAACGATATTAAAGAGTAATGGCCATTAAACCCGTAAGTGTCTGAAATCGTTGAGGAAATCGGGTATAATCTAATCTAATGGATAAATGAAAAAAGGGGATATAAATAGATTTTAAATAAATTTGAAATGATTGAATTGTTGGAACTTTGAAATTATGCTTTGAAATGATTGTTCAATTGATAAATTAAGAGAAATACTTACTGTATTAAAGATTATATTTATTATATTTATTAAGTAAGTAGAGGGAAAATAGGGGTTTAATCGGCCTATTTCTCTTTAACAATTTTATAGACATTTGCCCATAGACATTGGGAAATACTGTAGTATTTGAATTGCTGCTATTGTTAGTGCTCAAACTATAACTATTTAGAAAATTAGGTTTCGTTTGGCGTCGGTCGCGAGACGTGCTAAATTCGCTTGCCGCTTAATGTGGGCAAACAAAGGTAAAACAATGAAAGACAAACCTTATCGTATTAGTTTCAAATGTAATGAATGTGAATTGTTACATCAAATTATTTGTTTTGAACAAGACATTCAATATAATGTAAGTCATCTAATACTTCATCAAACAAAACAAATACTTATTGAAGATGAAGTATTTGCTAAAGAATTAGATTTAGATGATCTTGAAAATAATGTTCAAACAGCTATGTCATTACATGAGTTGTTTGGAACTAAATCAGAGGATTTTAAATAATGGATACTCAAGCAATTTTAGACAGTCAACTGACATTAGCACTTCAAGTTAAATCATTAGAAAATGTTGTTACTGGTCAAGGTGTATTTATTGCTTTGATGGTAATTGTATTTTTCATTCAAACTGCTGGTTTGTTGTTCTTAATTGGTAAGGTGAAAAAATGACGCCTGATCAACTAGCCAAATCTGGTAGCGAACACGCACATCAACGAGCTTTATTTGCTTGGGCTAATATGTGTGCAAAGCATGGTGTTCATTCTGCAAATCAAGATAGTAGTTATACAATAAAAGGTGCAGCTTTATGGAATAGAGATAATTTACAATCTTCAATTCCTGAACTTGAACTATTATTTGCTATTCATAATCAAGGTCACGGTGATGCAATACGTGGCGCTAGAGCAAAAGCTGAAGGCGTTAAAGCTGGCGTTCCTGATTTGATGTTGCCGGTTCCGGCATTTTTAGAACAAGGTGCTATTATTGAATATAATGGTTTATTCATTGAAATGAAGAAACCAAAAGTTGGTATAACTTCAAGTAAACAAAATGAAGTTTTTGATAAACTTGAACAACAAGGTTATAAAGTTGTTGTTTGTTATGGTTGGCAAGATGCTCGCGATACAATCCTTCAATACTTGGGGAAATTATAGTGATTAATAAACTAACGCAAGCAGAGTGGGTTAATAAAATTGGTTCAAGTTGTAAAGTTGATGATCATTCGTTTGTATATGTGATTACTGGTATAATGTATAGAATACAAGATGTTGTAATTCACCCACAAGTTGAAATTAGTTATCTTAATGATATTGAACCAAAATCAACTTGGATTGAAGGTTGGAGAATAAACTTTGACTAAAACAATTGAAGACTTCAAACGCGAACAAAACGAAAAACAAAAACAATATGAAATAGATAGATTGTTATACCGCGAACAAGTTGGTTTAGGTAATCAAAAGATTGGTCGCGGTCCACAAACAAGATATAGTGGAAAAGATAAGTTATGAGAAAACTTACAAAACAAAGACCAACATATACAAATGCTTGGTTGATTAAAGTGGAACGCTATCATGGTCCATTTATTCGCAAACATAAAAATGCAATAAGTGCTGTAATAGAAATTTGTGAAATGCTTGGTGTGTATTATTTATACAATAAGTTTGAAGTTATGGAGATCAAATGTCGAACAAGTGTTTTATAAAAGTAACTGTATTTAAAGTTGAAACTGATGATATAGTTGAAGAATATGTAATCAATTATAATGACAAACAAACCGATAGACCTCGTTATCTTAAAACTTTTCATGGTGTTTTGAAAAATAAGAAATTAGGTATTGAGACGAGCGTTGTTGACAAGCCGAGCGACGCACCCTAACGCTACGGTGTGATCCCGGCAGGTTGCGAGGGAAAAGCCTCTAGCTGACGTTTCACGGACGTTGGTTAGAGGCTTTTCTTTTGTCATGAAGTGCAAATAATGGCTATAATGAAACCATTACCTGATAATCCGACTATATCGGATATTGCACAGGGTCTTGATCAATTACATGCTTGTTTAGAAGAACATCGTACTTTTACAGCTAAAAATCTTCTAACGTTGCAAAATCAAAGTAAACAATCAATTCGTAATCAAAAACTTATAAAAAAGTCAGTTGAAGAAATTAAAACAACTGTAGGTAGTTTGCAAACAAGTTTTATAACTGAAGACCCAAAACACAAACCATTCATATTAATGGGACAAAAAGAAGCATTGTTTAAAATGTTTATTACAGTTGCTGGTGCATTTGGCGCAATAACTGGTTGCTGGAAAATCATTGGATTTAGTTTGCCGTTTGTTTGGCATTTCCTAATTGCTTTGAATAAATTCATCATAGGATAATAACAATGTTTACAGTACAGGCAAAGTTACTTGCTAAAGCTTTTTTAAAGAAAGTTGAAAGTTATCGTTCAGTTCCGTACCTTGACAGTGCTGGTATTCCTACTGATGGTTATGGAAATACTCACAGTGTTCGTATGGGAATGGAAATTACTCCAGAAGTTGCTGATAGTGATTTAGATTTTAATATAAATACTACTTGCAAACAACTATACAAATGCATTTCTGATAATGCTATTCTTAAAATGCCTGATCATGAACAAGCTGCTTTAATTGCATTTTCATTTAATGTTGGTGCAAATCCTACTTGGACAATTTGGAAACTTATAAATACTTATAAGTTTGATCAAGTTCCTGGCGAAATGATGAAATTTACTCATGTTCGCAATCCAAAAACTAAACAACTTGAAGTGTGTAAAGGTTTAGTGAATAGGCGAAGTGCAGAAGTTGCACTTTGGCACTTACAAGATGTAAATAAAGCTGTTGCAACTATTGATTTAACTGAAATTGCACCAAATACTTTAGCAGTTCATAAAGAACCTGATCAACAACAACTTTCTAGAGCTAGAGATGGTGTTCATCTTACTTTAGCTGCAACTTTACTTGGCGGATTATATACGATCGGTCAAAAATTCGGAATTTCCCCACATTTGACGCTTATTATTGTGGGAATTGTAATAGGCTGCGTTTTTGTATTCGCAATTGCGTTAGCTCTATACTTCTATGAACGAAAAAATCCTAGGTTTGTTCATGGAATTTCTTTAGTTCAAACTCAACCCTTGCAAGGATTTGATAATATGACGCCTGATATGCAAACTGCTATTAATAATTTAGTTGCTGCTGCGAATACTTCAAAGGCAAATGCCGTTGCTGCTATTCAAACTCAACTTGATGCTGCAAATGCTCAAGTGACTCAACTTCAAGCGCAAATTGCTAACGATCCACTTTCGGCTCAAGTTGCTACTTTGACGCAACAATTGACCGATGCTAACAATACTATTACTACTTTGCAAAATACTGTGAATAATGGTGATAGTGCAGATGTTGCTGCTGTTAATGCGGCTCAATCTCAACTTATTTAAATAGGTGAAAAATGAACGTTCTGTCTGGTTATAAGACTTATATTACTGCTGCGGCTGGTATTGTCGGTGCAGTTGCTTTGTATGCAAGTGGTCAAGATAGTTTAGCTCAAGCTGTACAACTTGGCATTACTGCTTTGCTTGGTGCGTTTATTCGCGCTGGTGTTGCTACTTCTTCTAATTCTTAAATTCAAATGTTAGCAACAATACTTTCGTTTGTTGCTACTGTTTTGGCTGGACTGGCGAAAAGCTGGTTCAGCCAAAATGCTGCAACAACTACTGCTATTCAACTTGGAGCTTCTCAACAAGCTCTTGCAAGTGAAAGTCAAGCCAATGCAGTTATTCAAACGGCTCAAATCGCTAGGGCTGGTTTTGTGCCTTACACCGCTGCTAGCCTGTCAGCACTTAAACCCGGTTCCGACTCCAATTTCCGCGACTAATGCTGCTTTTTGCACATCGTTTAAATTCGTAAAACTTAGTAGAACCGATACTTTAGATACAATTAACCAAGTCGCTCCGAACAATTCAGTGTGGTTGAAAATGTGTCCCACTACACCGCATTAAAGTCAGTTTACTTAAACGCCAAACGCGGTTAGCGTTACAGTATGTCCGAGACATTTTCGCCAGTATTGATTTTTGAAGATGAAGATGAACAAGCTCTAAAGTCTGAGTTTGTTCGTCTTATGGCGAAGTGGCGTGCCAAATATTCTACTTATGAAGTTTGTACTTATATTTTTAGAGAACTTAGAGAACCAACGCGCGCATTTGCTGCTGCTCAACATTGGGGTTCTGATCTAGAATTATTAGATAAAATTGATCGTGAAATAAATGTTCCTAAGAATAGTAATTTGGATAGTCGTGAAGAACGTTTGTTGATCTTAAAAACTATTTATTCTGATATTAACGAAAGCGCTAGAGAACGTTTAAAGGCACTTGAATTACATGCTCAAATTGAAGGTGAAATTATTAAACAAGTAGATAAAAAGACTACTGATAATACTCCAAAACAATTACCTGTGTTTACATTTACTAGGTATCAAGATGACTGAACCTAGATTAATTGAACTTAGTAAACCTCAATTTGAGCTTGTAACTTCACCTTGGCGTTATCCTGCATTCGTTGGTGGTTTTGGCAGTGGTAAAACAGAAGCTTTAATTAATCGTGCTTTAAAGTTAAAATATGAATTTCCATATAACGATATTGCTTATTACTTACCAACTTATGATCTAGTTTCAACTATTGGTTTTCCAAGATTTGAGGAAAAACTTGAAGACTTAGGTTTGCCGTATAAATCCAGAACAGGTACAAAACCGCGCATTATGTTTGAAGGCGCTGGAGATATGCTTTTTCGAACAATGGATAATCCGGCACGTATTGTGGGTTATGAGGTTGCTGACAGTTTAGTTGATGAATTAGATACTTTAAAAACTCCAGACGCTAAACTTGTTTGGCAAAAAGTAGTTGCTCGTAATCGACAAAAGAAAAAGAAACTTGATCTTGCTACAAATAAAATAATCGAAGCTGAAATTTCAAATACTATTGCTGTTGGAACTACACCTGAAGGTTTCAGATTTGTTTATGAACTATGGAAGAAAGCACCGCCAGATGAACAATACAAAATCATTAAAGCATCGACGTATAGTAATCTTAGGAATTTGCCTGCTGATTATATCGCTGACTTATTGGCTTTGTATCCTTCAAATTTAATTGAAGCTTATATTAATGGTGAGTTTGTAAACTTAACTTCTGGTTCTGTTTATCCTCAATTTGATAGAATTTTAAATGGTACTACTGAAACGTTACAAGATGGCGAACCGATCCATATCGGCCAAGATTTTAATGTTGCTAATATGGCAAGTGTTATTTTCGTTATACGTAATAACGAACCGATTGCCATTGATGAACTTACTAAAGTATTTGATACACCTACTTTAATTGTAATGCTTAAACAGCGTTATCCTAATAGACAAATTTTTATATATCCAGATGCTTCTGGCAATGCTCGTAAATCTAATAACGCTAGTGAATCTGATATTAGTTTATTAAAAAGTGCTAATTTTATAGTTATACATAATCCGGCAAATCCGTTAGTTCGTGATCGTGTTTTGTCAGTAAATGCGATGATTTGTTCTAATAAAAATGTCCGTCGTTTAAAAGTTAATGTTGATAAATGCCCATCTTTTACTACAGGTCTTGAACAACAAGCTTACGATAAGAATGGTGAACCCGATAAGACTTCTGGTTTAGACCATTCTGTCGATGCTGGTGGTTATTTTATTACTAATCGTTATCCTGTTGTTCGTCATAATGCATCTCATATTAAAGTTACAGGTATTTAGATGGTTCCTTCGATAAATACTTCTCCGCTTTCTGGCTTAGCTGGCCAAAAAGGTGTGCGTACTACTTATGAAGGTTACAACAACGATTATGTTCAATGGACACGTTGTAGAGATGTTGTTGCTGGTAGTGATCAGGTAAAAAGTAAAGGTGTTTTATATTTACCTTTGCTTAGCCAACAATCTGTAAAAGATTATAATAGCTATGTGATGCGAGCTAATTTCTACAATGCTACTGCTCGTACTGTATCAGCTATGGTTGGTATGATTTTTCGCAAGCCTGCAACTATTCAAGTTTCAGATAATGTTACAAATCTACTTAAAAATGTAGATATGGCTGGAACTACTTTTGATGTGTTTAGTCGTAAAACAGTAAATGAAGTTATTGAAGTTGGGCGTATTGGCATTCTTATTGATTACCCACAATCTCAAACTAATGATGATGCACCTTTAACCGTGGCCAATGTTCAGAAAATGGGTTTGCGTCCGTCTATGCAAACGTATACTGCTGAAAATATTCTTAATTGGGACTTTACAACTTTAAATAATGAAACCGTTCTTTCTAAAGTTGTATTGCAAGAATTTGTAACTATTGCTGAAGATCAATGGACTAATAAACAAAAAGCTCAATATCGTGTTCTTGATTTAGATAATCAGAATATTTACAGAGTTAGAATTTTTCAAATTGATGATAAAGATGGAAAAGATATTCAAATTGGTTCTGATCTTTATCCAGTAATGAACGGACAAAATCTAAACTATATTCCATTTATGTTTATCTGTCCAGATGGCACAAATGCAGATTTTGACGAACCCCCTATCTTAGACTTAGTTGATGTCAATTTGTCGCACTATAGAACAAGTGCTGACTATGAACACGGTTGTCATTTTACTGCATTACCGATGCTTTGGGTTGCAGGTATGAACCCGCTGAATGAAGATGGAACACCTGCTCAAATTTATCTAGGTTCTCAATCTGCACTTGTTCTATCTAATCCTGATGCAAAAGCTGGTTATATTGAATTTACTGGTGGTGGTTTATCCACACTAGAAAGCAATATGGATCGCAAAGAAGGTATGATGGCTACACTTGGGGCCAAAATGCTTGCTGAAGAAAAGAAAGCTCCAGAAACAGCTTTTACTACAGCTATGAGTAAAGTTGGCGAAAATAGTATTTTATCATCAATTTCACTTGCCGTTTCGTTAGGTTTAGAAAAATGCCTAACTTGGTTCTCAATGTGGGCAGATGCAACAACCAACGAAGCCGATATTAATTATGAATTAAATCGTGATTTCTTACCTGTTGCAATTGATGGTCCTACTTTAACTGCGTATGTACAAGCTCTTCAAGCAAATGCTCTTACTCAAGAAGAATTGTTTGATTTATTCCAACGTGCTGATTTGATTGAAGCTGAAGTAACTTTTGAAGAACATCAAACTCAAGCTGCTAAAGAAAAACAAGAAGCTGCTGACGCATCTAAAGCTTTAATGCCTCAAATTGATCCTGCAACTGGTCAACCAAAGCTAATTACTGAAGCGCCAAGCAATCCAGGCTTAGAAAATCCTAAGAACAAATCAACAGGCGCTTGACAACTCGACCGAAGCAATCCAACCGTAATTTTTGACAAGGCCTAGGGCCTTACTCCCAAGGGGAATACTAAAATGGCTTACGATCCTACCGATGCTGCTGATAAAAAGATTGTTGCTGATTTGATTAAAGTGGCTCTTGCTGAACAGGCTACTGAACATGAGCAAGACATTCAGGGTCTCAAAGACAAGAACATTGAACTTCTTGGAAAGCTCAAGAAAGCTCAAGAGGGACAAACAGATGCAAAAGAAGTGGCGCGATTGGAGGAAGCTCTTGAGAAAAATCAAACAGAGTTAAAAGAAGCTAATAAATCTCTTAAGTTGGTTAATAAAGAACTTAATGAAACTAAAACTAATTTAGAAAGTGAAGCCGGTATTGTTAAAACTCTTCTTGTTGATAATGGCTTAACAGAGGCGTTAACGGCACATAATGTTGCCGCGCCGTTTATTCCTGCGGTTAAAAAGCTTTTAGCTGAAAACGTTGCTCTTAAAGACGTTGATGGTAAAAGAATTGCTGTTGTTGGTGATAAATCACTAGGTGATTATATCAAAGAATGGTCGCAAGGCGACGAAGGTAAGCACTATGTTTCGGCTCCCGCTAATGGCGGAACCGGTGCGCGAGGCGCAAATCAAACTATTTCTGCTGGTACTAAACAAATCTCGCGCGCTGCTTACGAAGCTAATCCTGGTGCTTATGCCGGCGATCTTAGTAAGGGCGCTGTCTTAACAGACTAACCCGAAGGTCAAAATTGAAATGTCTAATACTTTAACTGGTCTTATTCCTACGCTTTACGAAGCGCTTGATGTTGTTTCTCGCGAATTGGTCGGTTTTATTCCGGCTTGTACTCTTGATACTAGTGTTGCTCGCGCCGCTGTTGGCCAAACTGTTATGTCGTTTGTTGCGCCTGCTGCTACTTCTACTGCCATCACTCCCGGTGTTACTCCGCCGAACGATGGTGATCAGACTATTGGCAATTTGCCTTTTACCATTACTCGCGCTCAACGTGTTCCGATCCGCTGGAATGGTGAAGATACTCGCGGTGTGAATAACAACGGTCCGGGTCAACGTCCGATCTTTGTTCAACAATGTGCTCAAGCTATCCGTACTTTAACTAACTTTATGGAAAGCGATCTTGCTGTTGCTGCGGCTTTAGGCGCTTCTCGCGCTGTTAGCCCGGCGTCTAGCACTCTGTTTTCTACCAATCTTGCTGATCCTGCCAATCTTCGTAAGGTTTTGTCTGATAACGGTTCTCCGTTGTCTGACTTGCAAATGGTTATTGGTACTACTGAAGGTGCCGCTATGCGGACCCTTACTCAGTTGACCAAGGCTAACGAAGCTGCTGATACGACTATGCTTCGCCAAGGTACATTGCTTGATATTCACGGTTTCCAAATTCGTGAAAGTGCTCAAGTTGTTGCGCCTGCAATTGGTACTCTTGCTGGTTCTCCTACTACTAATACTGCTGGTTATACCAAAGGCGCTACTGTCATCAACTTAGCCGCCGCTGGTACTGGTACTATTATTGCTGGCGATATTGTTAAGTTTGCTGGCGATCCTAATCAGTATGTTGTTAATACTGGCATTGCCTCTCTTGCTGCTGGCGGTGCTATTACTTTAGCGCTTCCTGGTTTGCAGCAAGCTTTACCTGCTTCTGCTCAAGGCGTTTCGATCAAAGCTTCTGGCAATCGTAATGTGGGTTTCAATAAAGCCGCACTTGCTTTGTTTGCTCGCCTTCCGGCTTTACCTGATGGCGGCGACTTGGCTGTTGATCGTTCTACTATTGTTGATCCTCGTACTGGCTTTGCATTTGAAATTGCTATGTATCCGCAATATCGCCAAATGCAGTATGAAATTTCTGCAGCTTGGGGTGTTGGTGTTACTAAGGCTGAACACATCGCTATTCTGTCTGCGGACTAATAGTTAAAGACGCTGCAAACGAAGGGGTTGAGCTTTTAGCTTGGCCCCTTTATTGTATAAAAGGAAAATCAAAATGGCTTTAGTTAAAGTTGCTCATCCTGTCGTTGAAGGTAACGATAGTGGATTTATGTATATTGAAGAAGAAAATCTTACTTCGGAACATGAAGTTTTAGGTTTTGAAGATAAAACTGATAAAGTTCAACACATCTTTGAATTATCTATTAAGTGTAAGAAGCTTTTCGAAACTCTAAGCGATGGTGAAAAGCAACTGCTTAGTGAAATGATGGAAACTTATCAGAACGAGCATCCTGACGAGTTTGGTCCGCGCGAAATTCCGTCGCCTGGGGACGAAAAGCCGCCCAAGGTTGGTAAGGGTGCCCAAAAGGACGAGAAGCCGCCTGCGCCGGCTCCTAGCCTCGGCGCGGCCCCTTCTGATCCGAACGCTCCCCCCGCGCAGACCGGTTGGGCCGCTCCTACGGAAGGTCAATAGCCGATGGCTAAATTTGATACTGCTGGTAATCAGCTTGTAGCTCTAGGTGATGTTACTGGAGCCCAACAAAAACTCTATATCGATCCCATTGGGGAAGGTGTTCCGCAAAATACTTCGCTTAGAACTTATATTTCTGATGATTTTGGCGGTTCTGTACTCGATCCGCTTAAATGGGACGTTTACGACGGTGGTTTGGGTGCTGTTACTCAAAGTGGTTTGTATGGTATTCCGCCGGGTGGTTCTGGCGTAACAGCGCAAGGTGCTATTGGTACTGGCGTTACTGGTATTACACACGCTGTTGCCGGCTCTGGTTTGACAGTAACTATGGGAGTTGTTCCTAGTGCAGAGCATTGGATTTTATCCAAACAGATGCTTTGTGGCAATGAAGATATTTTAGTTATTTTATCTCAATCGCAACCATTGGCTGCTAATTCAATCTTTATTGGATTGGTTGAAGTTGATCCAACTACAGGTTTTCCTTTACTTAATCAAAATGCCGCAAACGAGTTTACTAATAGAGGTGGTATTGATTTTGGCAAATCTGCTGTTTCTACTGCTGCTCAATTGGAAGGAATTGCTGATAGTAGTAGCACTCTAACAACTACTGTAAATGGTGCTACGTTTGCACCTGCTGCAAAGACTACAACTTTTGAAACTTTATTACAAATTCGTGCAGAAGATATGCACGCTCAATCTGCTGTGATTGATACTGCTGCCCCTAAAACTGCCAATACTCTTCGACTGAGTTCGCAAGTTCCTAACGATACTAAAGTTTATAAGTTGTTGATGCGGTTCCGTAATATCGGAACTCCTGCGTCTTCTACTACTGTTGTCATTGCTCGTATTTTGGTTATGGATAACCAAACCCAAGCTGTGCAAATTACTGAAGCTTCAGGTGCTCAAAACGGTTCGCAAGGTTTGCCTGTTAATGTGAATACTTTGCCGGCATTGCCTCCTGGATCTAATGGTATTGGTTACATTGCTCTAACTCCATCCCCTGGAAGTATTGGACCTTTAACTCCATTTAAATTATTGGCTGCTGCAACTACTAATGCAACTTCTTTGAAAACTTCTATTGGCAGATTATATGGTGGCCAAGCTATAAATTTGACCACTTCGGATAGATTCTTAAAATTTTATAACAAGGCTTCTGCCCCAACAGTAGGTACAGATGTTCCGATTTGGACTGTTGTTCTGCCTGGAAATGCCGTAGCTGGTAATGCAGAAAGTATCAATTTGGCTGAAATCATAAGTACTTACGGTTTGGCTTTTTCAACTGGTATTGCTTTTGCGATTACAGGTGGAATTGCCGATAGTGACACTACAGCGTGTTCTGCTGGTGATGTTATGCTTAATTTGAATTATGTTTAGGTGATTGATGACCTTGATTGTCGAAGATGGTAGTGGAGTAGTTGGCGCAGAAGCTTACATAACTGTAGCTAATGCCATTACCTACTTCGCCAATCGAGCGTCACCTATTAATTCTGCTTGGGCTGCTTTAACAACTTCGCAACAAGAACAATATATCCGCATGGGTGCGGATTATATGACGCAAGTTTATCATGATAAATGGGACGGATACCGTTACAATGTCGGTCAAGCTATGGATTGGCCAAGAGTGTGGGTTCCGATTTGGGACGTTGCTAGTTCTTATGGACCTGCACCCAATTTCATTTTGCCAACAGTAGTTCCACAATTGGTTCAATATGCCAATGCTGAATTAGCTTTAAGAGCTTATAGCGGTGGTCAACTTGCTGCTGATTTAGATATTTCCGAAGCATCTGTAACGGTTGGACCAATTAAAGTTCAATATGATTTAAATGCTCCGCGTTATCCTATTTATCGTCAAGTTGATATGATGTTGCGACAATTCTTTAAAAGAGGTGGTGGAAACTCTGTTCAGTTGATGAGGACTTAATGTCTGGTTTGGATAGCATTGCAGGTCCTTTAGCTTTAAAATTAATTGCTAAATTTGGAACACCGATTAGTTATACCAGTGTTGTAACAGGAGCTTATAATCCAGTTACTTCTAGTGCTTCAGTCACACCAACTGTTTATCAAATCAGTGGTGTTATTGATGAATATGCTGAAAGTTTGCGCTTTCTAGGCGAAAAGCTGCAAAATAAAACAAGTATTCAAGAAGGTGATAAAAAAGTTACAATTGCAGCAAGTGGATTGGCTTTTACTCCAAATATAGGTGATTTGATTACAGCATTTGGTGTGCGATATGTTGTAACTTCTATCGCTTCACAAACAAGCGGTTCAGCTATTGCTTTATACGTATTACATTTACGGAAAAACTAATGGGAAGTTTTTCAGACAAACTTGCAGACATTTCTAAAAGAACAATGTTAAAAATCAATGCAGCTACTTCTGAAATTATAATGGGTTGTACAGCTTCTTTGATTGAACGCTCACCAGTAGGCGATCCTTCATTATGGGCTAGTAAACCCCCAAAAGGTTACGAAGGTGGTAAATTCAAAGCCAATTGGCAAGGTGGTCTCAATAGCATTAATTACATTACTACTGATGATATTGATCCTACTGGCGAAATCAGTATGGCTAGTGTTTCAGGGGCTGTACCTGATGATTTAAGCGGTAGTGTTTTTTATATAACTAATTCTTTACCGTATGCTCAAGTTCTGGAAGATGGTTCGCAATCAAAACAAGTTCCACCTGGAGGAATGGTCGGTTTAACTGTTTTGGATTTTAAGAACATTTCTTCTATTGCAATTGCGAAAGTGGCATCATGAGCCAACCAAATATTAGGCAAGCGTTGGAAGTAGTTTTGATTTCCATTGCTCCACAAATTTCAATTGCTTGGGAAAACCAAATTTTCACACCAGTTGACGGTGTGCCGTATGCAGCGGCTTATTTAATGGGGGCGCCCCCGCTTAATGTAGAAATTGGAGCAAATGGGTTAGCTCAAGAACAAGGCATTTTTCAAATAAACTTAATGTATCCTGCTAATGTCGGCCCTGCTGCTGCTGAAGCGCAAGCCGAGTTAATTAGAGGTGTATTTCGTCAAGGCGCTCAGTTTACAAAAGGTTCAACTACTGTCACGATCTCCAAAACGCCCACAATCTCTCAAGGTCGGCCTGATGGCGATAGGTGGATGGTGCCTATAAAGATTAGTTATTTCACTAATGGTTTATAAAGGAATTAAATAGCATGGCTTTACCAGTCGCTCAGGGTATTCTTAAAACCGTTACCATTGCTAAGCAAACTGGTCTCGGTGTTCCAAATCTAACTGCTTCCGCCGGACAACTGTTAAGGCGGGTTACTTCTGTTTCTACGTTTGATCGTAAGACCTACGCCAACAATGAAATCAATCCTGACCAACAAGATCGCGGCGTCAGCTACGGTTTAAATTCCACTTCTCATAAGTTTTCTGGCTTACTTTCTGCTGCTACTTATAAGTTGTGGTTTGGTTCTGCTGTTCGTCAAGTTTTTGTTGCTGGTGTTTCTACCGCTGCTTTATCAATTACCATTGCTGGTGCTGGTCCTAGTTACACAGTTACTCGTAGCACTGGTAGTTACATCACCGATGGTTTTAAAATTGGTGATGTTATTGTATTGACTGTTGGTACTTTTAATGCTGCTAACATTAATAAATATTTACTTGTAATTGGTCTTACTGCCACTGTTGCCACTGTAGTTGTTATTAATACTACTGCAATGGTTGCTGAAGGTCCTATTGCAACTTCTACTGTTTCTGTTGTCGGCAAGAAAGCAATTGCTCCTCTTACTGCTCAAACTAACGATTACTACACGATTGAAGAATTTTATTCAGATATTGGCAAATCTGATTTATTTACTGATGTTAAAGTTGACAAAGTTGATGTTAAAGTTCCGTCAACTGGCAACTGTACTGTTGACTTCCAACTTGTTGGTTTAAACAGGTCTATCAATACTACTCAGCAAATGCTAACCCCAACTGCTGTTGGTAGTAATCCTGTTTTGACTTCTATTAACGGTGACGTTTATATCAATGGTGCGGTGGCTGCTTCCTGCAACGGTTTCACTTGCTCCATCGACAACGGAATTACTGTTTCAGAAGCTATTGTGGGCTCGAATTCCCCGATTGATGCCAATCGCGGTGTTATTAAGGTAAGTGGTTCGTTTACTGCACTGTTTACTGATCAAACTTTGCAAACTATTTATCAAAATGAAACTCCAGTTCAACTTATTCTTGTTGCTTCCGCTGACCAAACTGCAACTGGTCAGTTTATGAGCTTTGTCATGGGTCGCGCTAAAGTTACCACCGATACCCCTGACGATGGTCAAAAGATGATTGCTCGTACTTACAACTATACTGCGGAAATCAATTTAATTGGTGGTGGTGCTGGTACTGCTTACGATGCTACTATCTTGGCTATTCAAGATAGCGCTGCTTAATTAATATTAATTTTATTTGGAGATTGTTATGACTAAGAAACAACCTGTTGATCTTGCTAAAATCGATTTGGCTGCTGATGGTGAAAAGGGTGCAGAATTTGAACTTGTGCATCCTATTACCAATGAGCCGCTAGATATTTATATTACCGTTTTAAGTAAAGAAAGTAATACTTTTAAACGTTTAATTAGAGAAAAGATCAATAGGAATATTAGAGAAGCTTCTATTTTGAAGCCTTCGTCTGGTAGAAATGCTAACATTACAACTGTTGAAAAACAACGTGCTGATAGTATTGAAAATATGGTAGCTTGTACTATTAATTGGCGTAATGTTGTTCACGACGGCAAAGAACTTGTTTTTAGTGAAACTGCTGCTACTATGCTATATACTGTGTATGATTGGATTTTTGAACAAGTTGATAGGGCTATTGGAGACTTGTCGCTTTTTACCAAGAGCTAGGTGAAAATCTTCTTGCTTATTTTAAGTTTGAATTAGAACTTGGAACTAAGCAAGAAGATGGCCTAGCTCTAAAAGATCATCTTGAAACATTAGCTGAAAAACAGGATAAAAGTTTAGATGAAATTTTAATAGATTATGATCTAGGCCCTTATCCTGAATTTCCTATAGATGGTATTATAGTTTGGAAGTATTTTTTTGAATTGCACGATAGAAGGGATTGGGGTGAATTTGGTCCAAAACCCATTGCTTGGAATGCAATTCAATCTTGGCAACAAGTAAATGAAATTAAATTATACGGTTGGGAACTTAATTTAATTTTCCAATTAGATACTGTTTTTATCAAGAATTATGCGGACAGCAAAAAATGAGTGACGATATTGCCACAATTGGTATTGCTGTTGATAGTTCGCAAACTACTACCGCTGCCGCTGCTCTTGATAACTTAACAGCTAGCGGTGCTAAAACTGAAGCTCAGTTTGGTACTCTAGCTGCTAAGAATAATACTTATCAAAGTTCGCTTGCTCAAATGGCCGAAACGGTCATGCAAACAGATGCAGCTTTAAAATCTCAGTATCAATCTACTATCCAACAAGCTACTGCTGAAGTTAATTCTACCGCTGCTATTAATACTAAAACTGCTGCTATTCGCCAACAAACACAAGAATTAGATAAGCTTACTCAAGCTGCTAATTTGTATAATAAACTTACGGCTGGTGGAGCTAGTTCGGCTACCGCCGCGCAGTACGCCGCTGGATCGAGCGGTATTGATGCCGCGTCTATTATAGCCAAGGCGGACGCTCTTAAGGGTATCAAACCTGCTGCTGAAGACGCCGCTGCTGGGATTGCTGGCTTTACTGTCAACACTCGGTTGGCAACCTTAGAACTAGCCAAATTAGTTCCTGCATTAGTTACTGGTAATTTTCGTGGTGCTGCTACCGATCTAGGTGTTTTGGCTTTTGCTAGTGGTGCGTTCAGCGCTTCTTTAATTGGTCTTACTGTTGCCGCCGTTGCCGCCGTTGCTGCTATAGCAGGTGTAGTTTTTGCAGTTGTTCAATACACAGATGCAATGCAAAAACTGGAAGATATTTCCTCCGGTGTCGGCCGCAATGTGGGTTTATCGTTTGAACAGTTAGAAAGCGCTGCGGAAAAAGGTGCTTCTGCTGCTAATGTTTCTATTCAAACTGCTAGAACACAAGCTGAAGAATACGCTGCTTCGGGTCAAATCAGTGGTGAAGTTATTACTGGCCTAATTGGTATTACAGAGGCTTATGCGAGAGCTACTGGCGAAACTGCTGCTAATGCTCAAAAAGAATTAACTAAAGATATTACTGGCGGTTCTAAAGGTGTCGATGACTTAGCTGCTAAGTTAGGCGATGCTTTATCTCCTGCGCAAGTTCAAGCTGCTAAAGATGCTGCTGATAGTGGCGATAAACTAAAAGAAGAAAAAATTCTTTTAGATGCTTTAGTTCCATCTTTATCCAGTACTTCAGACGCTGTAAATACATTAGGTGGTTATTTTACTTTCTTATCTACTAAAATTGGAGAAGCTACTAGTAAACTTGCTGAATTTAGTAAGCAACAACAAATTCAAGCTGGTACTTATAACGGTGCTGATAAACAAGGTCAAATTGCAGCTTTAAGTAACGATATTAATAACAAAGCTCAAGATGATAAAAATAATTTTTCAAATCCTGCTAACGATACTGCTATTGCGCAAGATCGTCAAAAAATTCAACAACTTGAACAACAACTTCAAGATCAAAATCAAAAAAGTCAAGTCGCTTCTGCTAATCAAAACGTTAACAGAGGTATAGGTGTTGCTAATCAAGTTGATCCGAGTGCTCAAAAACTGCAAGATTTGATTGATAAACACAATCAATTAAAAACTGCTATAGATAGTGTTTCACAAAGTTCTGGTACTAGCGCTTCTCAAATTTCTTTACTTAACAACAGCTATACTGTTGTTGGAGACACTATTGCACGCGTCAGTGCTGATCAACAAAAATATGGCGTTAATATTTTAAACAGTGAACAAGTTACTACTAAAGTAGCTCAACTTGAAGTTACTATAGCTGCTGCTACAAAAGCCCACAATGCGGCTTTAAAAGATTTAACTGAAACTGAAATTAAACATCTTCAGAATGATAGTAAGTTAGCAACTACCGATCAAGTAAACACACAAGCTAACGCTGCTGGTCAAAAAGCTGCAATTAGTGCTACACCAAAAAGTAAAGTTGCAAACTTCAATCAAGGTACGCAAAAAGAAGATGATCAAGCTCAAGGTTTGCTAGAAGTTGCTCAAGCTTATTTACAAGGTAACGGTGCTGCTGCTGAATTTAAAGCTGCTGAAGATGCTGCTGCTGAAAGCCTTGGTAAAGGCGCTTCCCAGGCGCAAATTGCTTCGCGTGCTCAAGCCGATCTTAACAAGGCTGTAGATAAACTTTTAGATAGCGAAGCTCAAAAAACTTATAACCAAAATATTTCAAATGAAGCTCAAGCTAAAGCTAATACGGCTGTTGAAAGTGGTGTGTCATCTTCTACGCAAGCCCAACAAGCCATGCAAAAAGAAATTGAATTAAATCCATTGCTTCAAGCTAAACTTGAAGCTCGTGGAACTTTGCAAATTCAAGTTGCTACGGACGATTACAACGCTCGCGAAAAACTTATCGACCAACAATATTATGAAAAAGAAATCGCGGCTGTTGATGCTTATAATGAAAAATTAAATGAGCAAAATACTCTTACACAATTTAAAATCAGTTTGATGGGTGAAAGCACTCAACAACAAGCTGTTGATATTGCACAAGAAACCGAACGTCAAAATTTGATGAAACAAGGTGGTGATAAGTTAGTCAATTCTCAACAAGGTCAATCGGCTATTAAGAATGCTGGTTATACCGCTCAGAATGATAATTTCTTAGCTAATGCTAAGTCACCATTAACCGATAATGACGATAGTACTGCTAAATTAACTGGTGAGTTGCAAGCTCTTGATGCTCAATATCAAAAGAACCAAATTAGTGCTGGCCAATACAATACAGCATTGCGCGGTATTTATGCTGAACAAGCTCAATTAAAAGCTGAAAGTACTGGTGGATTTGGTGACATTCTTAATGCTAGTTTGCAAAAATTAGCCAATACAGGTAAGACAACTACAACGCAATTAACAAATAGTTTCTCTACTTTCTTCGGTTCAATTGAAGATGGTTTTGCCAAAGCTGTTGGCCAGTCGATTGTTTATGGTAAAAGTGTTAGTCAAGCTCTAGGTAGTGTAGCCAAAGAGGCTGCTGCTGATCTAATCAGTTCGCTTGTTAAAATTGGCGAGCAATGGCTGCTAAATGCCGTGCTTGGCGATACAGCTATGGCAACCTCTGCAACGACCAGCGTAGCGACCGCAGCGACAATGTCAGCCGCTTGGGTGCCTGTCGCCACGGCTGTCTCAATCGCTACAATGGGGGCCGCTGACGCCGCTGCAATCACTGGAATGACCGCCGCCTATGCGAGCGGTATCGCCCTGTCCTCGGTGTCTTCAGCGGGCGGCGCGGCGCACTTCGCGGATGGTGGCCCCATCGGTGGTCAAGGGGGACCCCGCGACGATAAGGTGCCTTTGTGGGCTTCTCCTGGCGAGTATATTGTTAACGCAAGTGCTACTTCTTCTAATCGGCAATTGCTTGATTATATCAATTCTGGGAAAAGTTTAGATGGTCGGCATTTTGCTAATGGCGGTATGGTTGGAGCTAATTCTAACTATCCTGGCGCTGCCAACGGAAATATGGGCGGCCAAACTAATCATTTTGATTTTAGCGGTGCTAATTTCGGTGGCGCTGATCCTGACCAAATACAGGCTCGTTTTGAGAAAGTAATGAAAGAGCAATACGAACCGCGCATTACGCAAAATGCTGCTGGCTATGCTGTTGCTGCTGTTAATAAACAAAATAAACGTTCTGTTTTGAATAAGAGGTAATTAGTTGAGCACGCTTATTCAATTCCCACAAGATCTACGTATCGGTTTTAAAACTGGTACGATGAAACTAAATAGAGCTACAACTATCTTACGCTCGCCATTTACTGGTAAGCGTCAAGCTTTAGTCAATCCATATGCATTATGGGAATTTAAAGGCTCATTTGCAACTATTGATGCGGATGCTGCTAAACTATTGCGTTCGTTTTTAGTTCAATTACAAGGTCAAGGTAATAAGTTTCAATTTCCTGTTCCTGGGATTTGTCTTCAAAATACTGTTTACAATGCTAATGCTAGTCCGTTGGTTAATGGTGCAAATCAAATAGGTAGTTCTTTAGCAATATATAATGTTAATGCTAATTCATTAATATTTAACGAAGGTGATTATTTTACTGTAAATGGTGAATTGAAGCAAGTAATTACCCCTTGTTGGTCTAATGCTTCTTATCAAGCTGCTGTCAACTTCATGCCACCGTTAAAATATTCTCCTCCTAGTGGTACTAATTTATATGTTGGTAGTATGTTAAATGGTAATGTTGGTGGAATAGCATCTTACAATAGTTTGCAGTATAATTGTGATTTGACTCAAACTTCTGTTTGGAATAATAGCTATTTAACTACTTCTATTGGAGGTATTACAGATCCCTTAGGAGGTTCTAACTGTAGCAAAATTATTCCAACTACTGCAAATATTGGTCACGGTGCTAGTCAAACAGCGCAATGTAAAAAAGGTGTTCCTTACACCATTAGTTGTTATTTTAAAGTTTTAGGAAGTTATAGTTCGTATTATTTACAAATTATAGATAGCGCTTCTAATAATAACAACTATGCTTCTGTATTTTTTACACTAGGTGGGTCTATAAGTAGCCCTAATCAAGTTGGTAATTTCACACTTGTTAGCTATACAATGGCACAAGTTGGAACTACTGGTTGGTATCGTTGTACTATGACTATTATTCCACAATGTAATTATTTATATTTAAATATTGGTGTATTGAATACTTCTTTAGCTTCTAGTTTTGCAGGCGATGGAACCAGCGGTGGTTATGTTTCTTATGTTCAATTTGAACAAGGTTCGGTTGCTACTAACGCTAGATACGTTGGTTTGGGAGGCGAAGGTATCCCGTATTGCACCATGACAGCAAACGCTGACGATATTGCTAGTTGGGATTTAACTCCACCTTTCTTGCACGACATTACTGTTGATTTTATTGAATGTTTTGAATAATGACTAGAACAATCAACAGTGCAACATTAGCAGAACTTACTTCGCCGACTATTTATCCAGTTTGGATTTGTCGTTTGGACGTTGCTAACGATCCTGTTTATGTTCATACAGGTTTGGGTAACTTAACTTTTGCATCTGGTATGGGTTACGATAGTGCTTTAGTTGGCTATACTTTTATCGGTAGTGGTAATATTTTTAAAATCGACGTTATAACAGATAGTCAAGACGGTAGCCAGACATTAAACCTATCTCTCCCAGGTGTTCAATTAGGTGACGATTATCTTAATCAAATTATTAACAATGGTGATTTGTGGCAAGGTAACGAAGCTTATCTTTGGTTTGCGACATTTGATCAGTTTGGTAACTTAGTCGGTGCTCCAATTCGAGTTAAATCGGCTCGTATGGATCAAATGACAATGGAAATCGACCCTGGCAACTCGCAAGGTACATTGACTGTATCTCTGGAAAGTCAAGCTGCTTATAATAGTGAAGCAAATCAAAATCGTTACAATCAACAAACTCAAATTGATAGTACCGATACATCTATGATTTATATTTATGCTTTGGCAAATGCTGTTGCTAACATCGGTGTTGCTAATAGTGCTGCACAAACAAAAGCTATCAATTCCAATATTGTTTTAAATCAAATAAACGGTTTCTTGTAATGGAAAAATTAAAGCGATTTGCAGACTGGCGCACACGCCTAAATGCTGTCATCAATGAGCGTAGAAATACACCGTTCGAGTGGGGCCAACACGACTGTGCATTGTGGGCTGCTGTAGCTGTAAACGCTATGACAGGTGATGATTTTGCCAAAGATGCTATCGGTAGTTATACAACCGAAATTGGCGCTTATAAATGCTTATCTAAAATTTACGGTACTGATAGTTTAAAAGAAGTTTTTAGTTCACGCTTTGAAGAAGTTCATATTTCAAGTGCTCGTCCAGGTGATCTAGTTTATAAAAATTCAAATTTATTTGGTTTTGATTGTATATTGGGTGTTGCTTACGGAACTCATTCATTCTTCATTAATGAAGGTGAAGAAGGTTTAGTTGAGTTGCCCACATTAATTCAAGACGGTTGTTTTAGGATTGGTTAATGGCTCCTGTTGTCGCAGTTGTTGCAGCTATTGTTGCGACTATTGGTGTTACTGCTACTGTTATTATCGGTTCTGCGATTTTAATTGGTGCAACACTTGGTTTATCTGCTTTACTGGCTCCTAAGAAGAAAACAGACGCGGCTTTAGGGGCATTATCTCAAACGCTTGATCCTGAAGCTTATGGTGTCATTGTTCTTGGTAATGCACCTTGCGGCAATGATGAAATATTTTGGGAAGTTTACGGTAGCAATCACGATAGCTATGATCAAGTTATAGCTGCTGCTGGCCACAAAATTACTTCATTCCAAGATTTTTATGTAAATGGTTTGCAAGTAACTTTTGGAACGCCTCCGTCTAGCGGCGGCGCTACTGGTACTGCTGCACAAGGTACTTATGGCAATCCAAATTATATTGCTTCAGCTGGTACTTATAGCGGAGGCGTCTTAACTAAAGCCAACATGTTATGCGGTACTAGCGGTTCAACATTCCCTGGTGCAACAGGTAGTGGTTCGCTTTGGACCTCTGCTAGTTCATTTACTGGACGCGCTGCTTATCGTCTTAAGTGGAAGTATAGTCAGTCAAACCTTCCAGGCGGTATTCCAGCCCGCACCGTTCAGGTCGTGGAAGGCTCGCCGGTCTACGATCCGCGTAAGGATAGCACTCAGGGCGGCTCAGGCTCGCATAGGGCCACTGACTGCACCACTTGGACCTATAGCGACCTGGACACGAACAGCGTCCCTATCGGCCGAAATAACGCCCTGCAAATGCTGCGTTATATTTTGGGTTGGAAAATTGCTAACACTCAAACTGGTCAACTTGTTTTAGTTGATGGTCGCGGTGTAAATCCTAACGATCTTAACTATGCTAATTGGATTGCGCAAGCTAATATTTGCGAAACAGAAGGTTATTATACAGACTGCACTCTTTCGACTAGCGACGATCACAATACCAACGAAGGTATTATTGCCGCTGGTGCTGGTGCTGTTCTGTTAGATACAGGCGGATTGTGGTCATATCACGTTGCACATGATGATACAGCTTCTATTGCTGTTGCACTTAACGATGATAATATAATTAGCAATATTAGTTGGATACCTAAAAGTTCAATTTCTGATTTATACAATCAGTTTTATGGAACTTTTATTGATCCTAGCGTACCGTCTTTGTATCAAGCGGCTCAATACCCACCTGTTCAAAGTTCCACATTCCTTGCTCAAGATGGCGGTATTTCTAAAGGTCAAGAGCTTGATTTTCAGAATGTCCAAAGTCCCACACTTGCACAAAAACTAGCTTGGATTGCTCTTAATAGAAATCGCCTAACTGGTATTTTCAAAGCTACGTTTAACTTTTCAGCTTTGCAGGCTAATAACTACGATTGTGTTACGCTTTCGTTTACACCGTTTGGTTGGGTTAACAAGTTATTTCGCGTTACCTCGTTGGGTATTGATCCTAGCGGTGGTGTTAATTTAACCTTACAAGAAGAAGCTTCCAGCGTTTACGCTGCTGGTGCTATTCAAGGTTATACCTCTCAACAACAAGGTATCACCTACAATATAAATGAACAAATAGCTGTATCTGGTTTAACCGCTAGTCCTATTTCTGTTGCTGGCTCTGGCGGTACTGCTGTTGACGGCTTGCATGTATCTTGGACGCTTCCTAGCGGTACTGCACAATATGTAGAAGTTTATTATAAAAAACATACAGATACAAATTGGACGCCGTTTGGTAGCGTAACGTTCGATCAAACTAGTGTGGATATTTCACCACTACAACCTTTAACCAGTTATGATGTTCAAGTTAGAATTATTAGTGTTGCTGGTGTTCCCGGTGGTTATGCTAGTTATACACAAACAACTGGTAACTATACTCTTCTAAATACATCTGCTAGTATTGCTGCTGGCATTACTGGACAGTCGCCCTTGGCTGCTGGTAATTCTTTAACTCCAACTCAAGTTGCAAATAGTTTAATTCCGCTTCCTGGTGTTAATCGTATTCAATATTCTCTAATGGAAGCAGGTACTACTGGTTGGAGTATATTTTACAACCCTAGCAGTTTAACTACTAATGTAGCTAACGGAACAAACATAACTCCATATATTGCATTCGGAGCTTCCTATACTACAGTTGGACAATCGGTAGGATTAGAATCTTCTAATTTTTATGTAACGCCAGGAGAAACACTTTATGTTGGCGGTGGAGGTGCTTGTGGTTTATCTACGTTAACAATTACAGTTTATTTCTTTGATAGTTCCGGTACAGTTACTGGTGGAAATCTTATTACAACATTAGCTGCTGCTTCAGGTGTTTGGACACCTTTTGGTGCGTTTGTTACCGTCCCGTCTGGTTCGGTAACTGGACATATTCAGTTACAGGCGATTTCAACTGCTACAGGTGTACAGGATTGTTATATAACACAACCTATGGTTTGCGGAGCTAGTGCTGGTCAAACTGTCGCCCCTGGCTTTAACCCTGGCCCTAATGCTGCTAATGCTGCTGACGTAACTAGTTCTAACATTGCTGCTGGAATTGCAGGCCAAGGTACTGGTGCTACAACCAATGTTGGAAGTTTGGCTACTTTAAGTAGTGTGGCTACTACAAATATTAATGCAAACGCTGTTACTAATACTACATCTGCTTATACTGCTGGGACTTTAACAATAACAGGTGGGGCAACGGTTCAAACTGTAGGTGTTACTGCTAGCGGCGGAGTGTTGGAAATAGACGCAACTGCATTCTTCACAGTTACAAATCCTTCAAATTACGGAACTAATTTTACAGTTAGCATAACTAGAAATGGTACCACTATTTATTCTGTTGGTGCTCCTGGTTATGGAGTATTTCCAATCTCTTTCTTAGATAGCCCCGGTGCAGGTAGTTATACTTATAATTTTATAGTTACTCCGGGTGCTGGCGTAGCTGCTGTAGCTTTTAATAGATATTTAACTGTTAGGGAATATCAAAGATGAAATATGTTGTTTCAGATAATGAAGGAAATATTCTTAGAACAGTTATGGTTACTACTATAGAACATTCTTTGCATCAATTAGGCACAGATGGTGTAAATCTTCACAAACTACCTGATGAAACTGGATTGATAGATGACAGCAAATTAAAAATTATCGGCAATGCACTAACTCCTATTGATGATAATTTTAATGTTCAGCACGCTTACATTGAATTGGAAAAAATAAAATGACACCTTTTAATAACTTAAACGACATGGCGTCTGCTGTTCAAGCATTCAGTACTAACTTTGCGTCTAAACTGCCCACAGTTGCGCAAACTGCTTTTGCCAATGCAGCTTCTGCCATTTCTCCAATTATTAAAGTTTGCGATGTTGCTGAAGTGCTGTATGCATATCAGTCACAAATTACAGACACACCTACGCAAATAGCTGCACAAACTCTTTGTGGACAATGTGCAGCTTTTGGAGCTATGAATGGTTTGAATGGCCTTGGCGTTAACGGTAGAGGCTCTGGTATTATGCAAGCCATGCAACGCGATCTTGGCGAAACTCCACCTGTTGGAATGTCTTGGCCGCTTGTTGCTAATGATCCGGCTTTTGATGGTCGGTATGTTACACCTGCTTAATTTTCTGGAAATTTAGAAGATCGATCGCTGGTCACTTGGCCGAGGGCGGTCCACGGTACGGGGCTGGGACGGGTGTCCTGGCCCCGTTTGCTTTTCCGGGTAGGTCAGAGCATTCGGAAGGCTTGGCTGGCCCATGCGCGCAGCGCTCGCGCGTCCTGGCGGCGTAGACGGGCCAAGCAATGGTTGCCGGATCGGTCCAGGCTCGATGCGTCGGCTGAAGCGTTGTTGGCTTTATCCATCAACATTAAATAAGTGTTAACTCTATTTATTTTAACAAGCATCATATCAATTTAGCCTTCTCTTTGCGTTGCAATACGCCAAGATCATACAAAATGTTGAAGGCTTCATTAACATACCAATCGTAATCCAAATCATTTGGCCTGACTTCTGGCAAAATCATACAAGGCTTAGCGCCGGTCGTTTTTGGAACCATATTACCAGAACCGGCATAGTTAATGCAACCTTCTTCACCTTTGGCATAATACCAGCGAATAGCTTTACCTAAGTAAACACCATCTTTCTCACCACCGCCCTTTACGTTTCGCACAGATACGAAACGCCTAAAGTCTGTGCAATTTTGTATGGTTTCTTGCACAGGAATTGCTTTCGCAAGATAAGCCTGTATCGCGTCAGATAAGATAAGTGTTTCTGGGTTCTTAGATAAGACGGAATTAAGTGCGCTACCTCTTTCGCTATAGCAACCTTTTGTTTTGCACTCTTTATTTTCTTTGATAGCGATATAGTTATTGACGTCTCTGCAATGCATAGACCTGTAACGTGTTTCTTCAAGAGCGAAGCCTGTAGTGGTTTCCCACGAATTACATAGGTTCTCGAAATCATTATATCTATCCTTTGGAACTTTTGTTACAACGCCATCTGTGTTTGCCGAAACAACTCTAAAACCAGCAAGTTCAGCGGATTCAATTAGCATCAAAAGATACAATTGACCAGATATACAAACCTGCATCAAAAGATCAGGTGCGTATAGAACTTTACCCCATTTGTCACCAAGTTTACCAAAAGTTCCATTGGCAGGGATTTTTAACCCATCGGCTTCTTTCTTGCGTCCAGCGGCTTTTGCAGCTTCACGCCGGAAAACAATCTTATCGCCATACACGACTAGAAAAGATTCGCCTAAATGTTGTGGGTATATCTTTTGATTTAGAATAATTCTTGGATAAAACCCAGTAACATCTTTGTCGATAAGGTCGAGCGATACAGTTGAATAGTGGGAAATAGACTTCTCTTGTGTGTGTAGGCCACCAAGTCCCATCTGGTAGTGGCATTCCCCAAGGTCAAAGTGTATATTTTCAATTTCGGAACAAATCGGTTGTCCCGCTTCGTTAATAGTAAAAATAGCATTTCGCACTGTCTCCAAAACATTTTGCAACAATGGCGTTTTAAAAGATATGTGACTTGGAACACTGTATTTAAAACTCGATCCAGAGAGCCATTCTTTGGCATTTGGTATCTTTCCTAACAGCTTTGTAAGTTCGTATTTAATTACAGCTTCGGCAACTTGAGCGTCAGATTTCGACCTAATATCTTGGCCAAGCTCGCGACCCATCTCCTCGCGCAACTCAATGCTGAAAGCCAATTCTCTAAAAAGTAACTCAGTGTTATCTAAGTCGTTAACGCAATAGTCACAAACAATTGCAGCTTCATCTTCACTAAGATAGCGCATATGCTCGTAAGGTAAATCCTGCATACGTTCACAATGCAGGCGTCCGGCGTAAATCTTAAGACTTCCAGTTAGCGGAGCTACTTCAATCAAATCAATATGATTGATATTCAATAGACGAGGATTAAACTTAGGTTGTTCGTCTGCAATAATTTCATTGCTTTTGTCTTTTAACATAGCTGTACTTAAGCCATCTAAGGCGTCAGCTATCATAGGCAAATCATAATTCTTGGAATTAAAGCCCACAATCTTAAAACGATACATGGCGAAAGATAAACTATCTCGCCAAACTTCATAAGTTACAGAATTACGGTTGATGAAATAACCATATGGATTTATTTCAAAAGTTAGAACAGTCTTAGCTTCAATATCTTTAAACGCTACTAAGAAATAGTTAGGATAGCATTCGACGTCATGCACCAACGTTCTATCGCCACTGGAAAACAAATCCGATGGCGACATGAACGCATAAGACTTAGCAGGTGGAATAGCAGAGTGTTCAAACTCAACCTTAATGCGTCCAGCACGTCTAGCGCGCTTGATCCGATCAGGTCTGCTATTGTCGAAATAGAGTGTCAATTTAACCACGCTATAGAAATGTGCCAGTTGTTTTCAAACCAACTTATATTTATCTGTAGTTTATAAATATCGATCCAGATGTGATTTGAACCGAAATCTATTTTCATCCTCCTGAAACAACACCAATAGCAACACCGCGCATATTATCACCAAAGAAGAATATGCGTTCTGGATAAGTTGTTAAGTCAATAGTTTTAACATAAGGTGCAATCAAAGCTAATTGTTTACTATCAAACTGTTTGCCAGCTTGCAGTCCTTTAACGTCGTATTGTGCGCCGTCTGTATCGTTTCTATGCGTCGTTACAGCATTGTCAGCGAAGTAGACGTAGCCGTCATCGCTAAACTCGCCAACCGTGGCGATCCCCTCAAAAAAGCCTTCTAGCACGTCAGATGGGAAAGACGGCTTGTCGACAATACCTTGAATGTCGGGGTAAGCATCTGCATACATCAAACACTTAATCCACATACCACCTTCAAAGTAAAAGGTAATTGACTTCTCATAAGTCCAACCAAAAGCTGTAATTGGTTGCTTTACTTTGGAAACAGCTTGAGCAAATAGCTTAGGGACAACCATTGCGGGAGGTAGGTCAATACCATGCCAATACTGCATAAGCACAGCGCCATTAGTACCAGTACATTGATTAGCTTCGAGTAAAAGAGCAGCTTCAACCACTCTGTCAGCTTTTTCTGATACCAGACTTCCGCATAGTTTGAAAGCTTCCTTGAGCCTATCGTCAATAACAGCAATAGGACTATCTGGAACAAGTTCAGGATATTCACTAACTCCGAAACACGGGACCAAAACACGTAAGTTATCCCCCTTAACTGACAAACGGTTAGTATCGAGCAATGTCATAGACGTAGACTTACCCATCTTTTTGACAGCTTTGTGCAGCGTCTCAAAGTGTGGGTAACAGTCAAGTTGCTCTTCAATAGGAAAACCAGCGGTAATAATACCGTTACTTAGCATTGCAAAGCCATTCTCAAACTTAACAAAATCATGATAAGGTTGAGTTGGATTATCAAAAGCAACTGAGATAAAGTTTAATGCTTCTAACATTGGATTAGGTGCAGGAACGCTAGAAGTCGTCCCGCTATTCTTTGAACCCTTTGGACGGCCCATTTCTTCAATCTCCATTTGTTGGACGGTCCAAGTGTATAATCTCTTACCGCCGTCAGCTTCATCTAACGCTCTTAAGTGCGAGCGCGTTCTATCGTCTTGTCTACGTTTTTCTATTAGAGAATTTGACATGTTCTAGAGCTTCTTCGATGGTATCAACTCTAGTCACGCTAGGATGAAATTGCCAAGTTCCGTAATCAGTATTTTGTCCAACCACAATAACCCGTTTTCCGTAAGCAATTGCAAGGCCAGCCTCTATAAGCGCACCTTTTAATCTGTCACATTCTTCTGAATAAACAATTAGAAAATCACAAATTTTTACATCGTGATCGTTGATTATCCAAACCAGTTCGCATTTTTCCTTAGAAATTGCAGATGAACCAAAACCTTGAGCTTCTGTTTCTGCTTCAATGTGAGCTTCGTAAAACCAAGTAGAAGTAAATATAAAATCTGATCTATTTTCTTTAAGAACTCTCCACTTTGCAAAATGCTTAAGTTTTGAAGCCATATAAATCTTTGGTTTCATATTTTCACCTCTAAAATGGAATTAAATCAGAATGCTCATCACAACCATAAGCAACAATGCGAGGTGGTGGAGTAAAGCCTTTGTGCATAGCTTGTTCGCATTTAACATTAGCTTCATCAAACCAACCGCACGTTATACAATTGCGATAAGTTCCCATTGCATCAATCAAGCCTTCCAAGGCGTGGCGAAGTCTGTTGCGTTGGCCAGGGCCGTCTTGTTGTTCAGAAAAAGCAAGTTCGCCCATAACTTTAAGCCTTTGCATAGTGTTCGCTAGCCTTGGAAGATTAGACATAATTTAAATCTTCTTACCGTGTTCGCCGCGACGAGCTTCTAACTTGTGGTCTTGACGCTTAGCGTTGTAAGCACGTTTTTCAATATATGCGCCACCAAGATCTAGACTTAAATAGCCAGCAAGATCGAACACACGAATAATAACATCTGCCAATTCGACTTCGATCATAGACCTATTTGGCAAATGATCATCGTACAAGTTTTTACGATAACCTTCAAGAGCTTCGCTAACTTCGCTATGAATTAACGCAAGCATTTCGCCTACGTTTCTTTCTTTACGTTGGCCTGTTGCTGGGTCTGAGTACCAACCCATTTGAATATTATCGGTATAAACTTCGCTAACAAGACTATTGATGATAAGTGCTGTAGCTGGACCTTCATTAACTAGACCTAATTTTTTATTTGAAATGCTTCTTTCTAATTCATTTTCCATCAAAGCTTTTTCTTTAGCTCTAATGATATCGGCTTGTTCATCAGAGATTTTATTGTCTTCGTATCGCATTATTAAAACTCCTGGTTCATTACCTTTGGAAACGGTTTGGCGTTCATCCACATGTTTATTTGGCGTGGCATTCTAAGATAACTAACAAGCCTCAAAACATCTTCGTTTGTCATCCCTTCAAAAGGTTCGCCGTAAATTTGTCTAAACCATTCGCGGCCAATCTTACCATTGTAGTTATTACCCTCTACGTTTTTATAATCATAGAAAGTTCTAAGCCCACAATAATAACATACTTTGATTGATTTGCGTCCAGTTGTTTTAGAGGTGTGCGGAGTGTAAACAACTCTGTTAACCTGAACTATTTCAAGTTCAGGAAGGTCACTCCGCATTACGTCAACAGTAGATGCGTTCCTAGTGAGGATTGGTCCGGTAGCGAATGGGAGGCCGCAAGCGACGCATTGTGACGCTCTAGCGTGGTTGTAAACTCCACAGTTCGGGCATATTCTAATCGGGGCGTCGCCTGGTGGACCTTGACCTTTAAGTCTTGGGATAACTGGATCATTAATTGGTCCCAGTCTTCGCGTGTTGCCACCGTAATCGAGTACAAGACAATTTGGTTTTTCTGGAAAGGGTCTAGTACCACGGCCATATTTTTGAACATGTTTGCCAGTGCTCATTGTGGGTTGTGCATCACAAATAATATCGACCATTGGGTTATCTACGCCAGTAGTCAACACATTCATATTAACA
>Ga0302307_10000220_pt1 | contig 44931 bp, 44 predicted proteins | sample III_Palsa_E3_2_FD_200530 | JGI IMG/M metagenome (GOLD analysis project Ga0302307, IMG submission 200530) | Peat permafrost microbial communities from Stordalen Mire near Abisko, Sweden - III_Palsa_E3_2 | ecosystem: Environmental > Terrestrial > Soil > Palsa > Peat permafrost | place: Sweden... | reverse complement strand
CTTGACGGCAAAAGGAAAAGAGACTTTGCTCTCTATACGAGAGGTTGCCGACGAGCACAATCGGCTGATGTGCGCCGCACTCACAAGAGCGCAGACCGTGACGCTCCAGGCACTCCTGTCAAAGATTGCAGTCCAGATGGGCCTCGCAGCGGGAGTTCATCCCGGCTATCAGAGCATGAGTGGCAAACCCAGCTCAACGAGACGTCCCGCACGGTCTCCGCTGGAGAGCAAGATCTTGAAGTCAAAGTGAAGATCGCTCGACTGTCTCGAATGGTATGGGTCTCATCCGACACCATTGATGAGGCATAAGGAATAAGTCTTGACGCTCACACTCGTCTACGTCGGTTGGATAGCGGGCATAATTGGCGGGCTCCCCCTCGTCCTGGGCGGCGCAATGAACATGATGAAGACGTCGGTGATGGTCAAGGACATGGGGCACGTAGGATTCTCTCCGGATGTTCTGCCCGTGTCCAGATTTATCAAGTTCTTGATCGCGGCGGTGAGTCTAGTCCCAGCGACTTCCCTCATCGGCGTAATACTGGCAACGGGATGGATGGGCGGAGCCATTTCGGCACACATCCGGGTGAAAGACCCGTATCTCGTCCAAGTCCTTATCCCGATCGTAATCTGGGTAGGGTTTGGCCTTCGTCATCTAAACGCGATGTATAGCTTCCTCGGATTCTGAGTAGTCTCCTGGGTTGTAGCCTTTTATTTGGTGGGGACGTTACGGATGATGAAAATTGCTGCGATCTCTGATATTCATGGCAACCTGGCGGCGCTCGAAGCGGTTCTGGCTGACATCAAAAGGCATGCACCGGACCTGATCGTGAATCTTGGTGATTCATTATCGGGTCCTCTGTTTCCTGCCGAATGTGCAGACTTCCTACTATCGCTAGACATTCCGACGATTAAGGGAAACCACGAACGACAGCTCTTAACCTTGCCGATTGATGAGATGGGAGAGTCAGACCGATACGCTATGTCTTGCCTTGAAATGCACCACCTCAGGTGGATCGAACACACCCCGACAACACTTCTCATCGATCGAGAGATTCAGTTAGTCCATGGCACCCCAGAAAGCGACCTTGGCTATTTCTTAGAGACCGTCGAGCATCAAGCGGTTCGAAAGGCCAATCCATTGGAGGTCCACGATCGCGCCGACGGGGTATCCGTGCCACTGATTCTCTGTGGACATACGCATATTCCCCGTAGCGTCAGCTTGGCTGATGGACGGCTTGTTGTGAATCCGGGATCGGTAGGACTACCAGCCTACGAAAACGACCGTCCCTTCCCTCACAAAATGCAGACTGGATCGCCGCACGCACGGTACGCACTCGTGAAGAAGCGCAACGGTTCTTGGTCTGCGGAATTGAATTCGGTCATTTACAACTGGGAGAATGCTGCGAAGCTGGCCGAGAGCCGTGGACGAGCGGATTGGGCTAAGGCTTTACGGACGGGCCTCGTCTAATCTGCACCCGCTCGGTTCAACTTGCCCATCTCAGACACCGACTCCGAGCACTCAATGACTGTTCTCGAAGTCATGGTTACTGGATGGAGACTTGACGTGATCCGCTGCTGCGCAATGATACGGACCAGCAGCGAACCCAAACTAGTCACCGGATCGGGATAGACGTTAGGCGGGACGATACGCTCGTCCCGCCTAGTGCATTCGTCTAGATGTTGTCGAGTGTGTAGACCGCTTCATAGAGCCCCGGATGAGCTTCACCGAACTGATGGCCGTTTTCGATCACGCCCTTTTCGAGAAGCTCTTTGAAAATTCTCTCCTGTGCTTCCAGGCTTTCGGCTTGAGCGTAGTTGACAACAGACTTGCCGTCGATGCTTTTGTGGATACTGATGGATTTCCAGCCGGGAATCTGCCGTGCAACAGACGCTGCGCCGATCAAATGATCGACAAGAGCCTGCTGATTCTCCGGTTTCACAGTGAATACGTTGATTTGGGTAATGATGCCGCTGTTTGCTTCGATCGTAGGCATAGCGTATTCTCCTTTGATTTTGTTCTTGGGAGAGCTGCTAACGATCGGTTCATCGGAAAGGAACCCGCCCAAGATCAGAGTGCAGACGCACTCCTACTTGCCGCGGGTTCACACACGTTATGTGTGGGAACAGAGCCTTCCTGGCGGAAGGTGGCCGGGCTTACCTTTACCGACCTGCCCTTTCTCGACTCCGTTCATCTTGCCACATTGGCAGTGTTGGATGCAATCCAATTGAATTTGCTCGAAGCGGTGCCGACTGCCGCAAATAAGCACCGGATGTGTGAGAAGCCGAATTTGGATTGAGCATAGAGTTTCGTGACAGTCCCGTTATCCGGTCTGCACTTTTCCGCCGGTGCCTGCGCGTATTTTTCGTCCCGATCAATCAGCCTGCCGCCGGGGCGAGCAGCGCGTTCGTCCTGATGACACTATCGACACTTTGCATCGCGTATCAACTGCACGGCCACGTATTTCTATTATTCTGTTTCATCGCCGCACGCTGGCTTCATGATCCAGGAGCCACAATTTGCGTTCGATTCCACCGCCATACCCAGTAAGCGAGCCGTCGGTCCCGATCACGCGATGACAAGGGACGACGATTCCCACTGGATTGGAACCATTAGCCGAGCCTACCGCCCTGACAGCCGAGGGCCGGCCAATTACTTTGGCGAGATTCGAGTAAGAGACTGTTGTTCCGCATGGAATGTCTCGCAAGGCCCGCCATACGTCTTTCTGAAAAGGCGTTCCGCCTGTTTCCACCGGCAAAGTGTCGATGGCGGCAAGATCTCCCTGAAAGTATTTGCTGATGGCATCCGCCACACCATTCGGAGTGCGCGTTGAGTCGAGGCTAAATCCGTTAGTGCCATAGTGAACACGCAAGAGACGGTTCATGCGCGTCTCGTAATCTGCCCAATCCACGGCTCGCAGGTAACCTTCGAGATCGGTGACGATCAGCATCTCGCCGATAGGAGTATCGAGCCGATCGATGAACAACGGCAAACGACGATTCATGTACCTGATCAATATCCGACGTGCGCCTCGCGTGCCGCTCCTTCCAATACTTTCATCGCGAGCAGGTATGGGCGCGGTCCGAAGCTTATTCTTGCGACACCTTGCTCAGCAAAGGCGCTCAACGGTGAAGTGAAGTCGCCCAACATGATATTGATCGGGAGCGGAGAAGCTTCAACCAGCCGCGCGATCAGCGCGAGGTCAGCAAGGCCGGGGACGAAAAGCCCATCTGCGCCAGCCTCTGCATAAGCATAGGCTCGCTCAACTGCCTCTAAGATCATTGCATTGTCATGTCGTGCGGCCGATTGTCCAAAAAAGACATCGGTTCGCGCATTGATGAAAAAGTTGATCTCTGCATCTTCTGCTGTACGCCGTGCGCTTTGGATTCGACCCGCCTGGTCGACTAAGGCCCGAAGTTCGCCGCTTCCCGGAATGCTGTCTTCCAAATTGCAGCCTACAGCTCCTCCCTCGATTGCAAGGCGGACAGTATTGCCGACCCTATCTACTGTAGCGCCATAGCCTCCTTCTAAGTCTATGGACACAGGCAGTTGAGTGACAGAGACAATCCGCCGGAGATTTTCGGTCGCAAGGTCAAGCGGCGTCTGTTCACCGTCTTCAAATCCATTCGCATGTGCTACCGACCAACTGCCTGTCGCGATCGCCTTGGCGCCAGCCCCGGCGACCGCCCGGGCACTTCCCGCGTCCCAGACGTTGAAAAGCACGAGAGGCTTCCCTGGGATGTGAAGTGCACGAAATTGATCAGCTTTTTCGATTTGTCCGTTCATCTCATTTCCTTGATCTTCTAGCGAATTTAGGGAGCTTCCGCGACGTGACTGACGCTCTACTGTTGTGCCTGCCAATGCGTGCGCAGTTCTTGATTGAACTCCCGCCAACGTTCTTCGGGGAAAAAGATTCTGGCTTCTTTGAACTCGACACGCCGCGTCGTGCCTGGAATGTTGTCGGCGAGCCAATGTGACCATTTCAAATCGAAATACACATCGTCCGTTCCCCAGACTATGAGTGTTGGCGCGTTCAATTTCTTCAATCGATCTTGAACGGCTACCGTGTGGCTGTTGTCGAAAGCCGCGAGGAAGCGCTGCAAATCAAATATCCTTTGTTCGTTCTGAACAAGCGGGCGAAGGTATTTTTCGATCATGTCGTCGCTCACTTGCTCGGGATGTTCGTAGGCGGGCCCCAACGCCTGCTGTGAACGGTAAACATTCTTATCCGACAGCATCGCGTCGAAGGTTCCGGCCAGGCCACCTGCCGCTGCCATCTCCAAAAATGGCTTGAATGCTTCAGGAGGCCAATTGTCGTGTGTATCGCAGTTCGTGAGTGTCATGGTTCGAACGCGTTCCGGATTCAATGCGGCAAAGATTTGCGCGATCCCCCCGCCACTATCGTTTCCCACAAGATCAACCTGATCGATCTTCAAAGCATCGAGGAATTCTATGAGCATCTTGGCATTGGCTGTAACCGACACATCCTGACTCTCGATGATCTCCGTGTCACCATGCGCCAACAGGTCCACCGCAATGCAGCGTCGAATGTCGGACAGGCCGTCCAACTGATGACGCCAGAGGTAGCTGTTCAACAACACGCCATGCACGAACAGGGCAACTGGTCCACTACCGTGCTCCAAATAGCTGATCCGTCCGGAGGGAATCTCAATGCTGCGACGAACCGCTGAAGATATAGCTGTCGCCATGGGTTACCTTCTTCCTTGCGCTGAGGCGGACGCTGCAGCTTCATTCAGTTTCAGGGCGCACTCATCACAGCAGACTTCAACTGTCTTGCCAGCGATGGTCACCCTGATAGGATCGCCTTCGAGCGTGCAATCGCACGCTGCACATGTTTTTTCAATCACGATCTTCTCCTTCAATACCCGAGATCCGGGTAAATCCAGTAGGCCATGATATGAGCAAACATCGCTGTCAGATTCTTTAGCGATTTACAGCGCGGGAGCGATGGCCCCCACCGGGCCACGTTCTGTCGTGCGTATCGGCACGATAAGACCAGGGCGATGCGACTGCCACAAGTTTGGCGGCCTGCTCCGAGGTGCTTTCTTTGCAGAGAGGAACGTTATATGTGGCGAGAAGTTGGAACGGCGTACTCAAGCTTCGACGCGGCATTCGCGGGGAATTGAGTTTCCCCAGATATCTGGCTTCTCTGGAAGATCGCTAAAGATTTCGACAGCACCGTCCAGCTCTTGCGTGGCTTACTGATTGAGGCCGGCTTGAATACAGAGCCGTGCCGAGCACGAAGAGGTGATATTCGATGAATCGCAGAGAGTTCGTTCGTGTCAGCGCGGCGACGACGGCATTCGCAGTCTGGGGCAGGTCGTCTGGTGCAGCAATATGGTCTGAAGAATGCCCTTGCAAAGAGATGACCGCCGCGCAGTTTCACGCCGCCAGGAAATTTGTTTTCACACAGCAGGGGCGCATCGCTTACCTCGATATCGGGGAAGGGCCAACGGCATTGTTTCTGCATGGCTTTCCACTGAACAGCTTTCAATGGCGAGGCGCAATTCCGCTCCTCTCCTTGATGCGGCGTTGCATTGCCCCGGATTGTCTAGCGCTTGGCTACACGGAAGTGGCCAAGGGCCAGAGTGTGGCGCCACAGGCGCAGGTGGCAATGTTAGCGGCGCTCCTGGACAAACTTTCCATTTCCAAAGTTGACATTGTCGCTAGCGACAGCGGGGGTGCGATCGCGCAACTGTTCATCACACGTTTTCCAGATCGAGTGAATTCACTGCTGCTCACAAACTGCGATACGGAGCGAGACAGCCCACCACGGGCAGTGCTTCCGGTGATCGAACTTGGACGAACTGGAAAATTTGCCGACGAATGGATTGGACGATGGCTTGCGGACAGGGATGCCGCACGGTCCGATACCGGGCTAGGAGGTCAGTGCTACATGAATCCCTCGCGTCTAAGCGATGAAACGATAGACACTTATCTTGCCCCGCTCGTGAAGTCACCTGCGCGAAAGGCGCTGACCAACGCTTACGCGGTGGCTCTCGCTCCGAACCCTCTCCAGGGAATCGAAGCGTCGCTAAAGCGTTGCTATGTCGCTACGCGCATCGTCTGGGGCACAGGCGACACAATCTTCTCAACCGCGGACGCGGACTATCTTGCGCACACCGTTGCGAATTCCCTTGGGGTACGAATGGTACCGGGCGCCAAGCTTTTCTTTCCGGAAGAGTTGCCGGAACTGATTGTCGAAGAGGCCCGGTTTCTTTGGAGCCTCTGACCCAACAATCTCCGCGACGCTACGAAAGGGAATAAGTATGCGCATGCTTCATGCAATCCGAAGTCAATTCTGCATCTGTTTGTTTCTTGTCGGAATCGTCAGCATCATTGGCCTTGAAAAGGTTCACGCGTCGGATCACCTCGATACGCCAACTGTGATCGCAGATCCTGCCGCAGACATTGGCGACCTCTATGCGTGGACATCGTCTGACGGCAAGCGACTTAATCTGGTGATGGATATCGTCGCGCATCAATTTTCCAATCGGCTTCAGTATGTCTTTCATGTAGACAGCGGCCAACAGTTCGGCAAGACGATGGCGAGTACCACGATTCTCTGCCGCTTCGATGTCGCCAACAACGTGGAATGCTGGGCCGGCAGCAGAGATTACGTACGCGGAGATGCTCACACCCCCGCAGGACTCGAAAGCGAGAAGCACACATTTCGAATCTTCGCCGGTCTTCGTGACGATCCATTCTTCAACAATGTAAAGGGCACACGAGAGGCATATAACGTTGCGGGTGCTGCTCTTAAGAACGGGACATCGGCCGATGGCGCGGGCTGTCCGAGCTTCACTCCAGCCACTGCGCAGGCAATACTCGATACGTGGCGTCACACCTCCGGTGGACCGGCAACGAATCTGCTTGCCGGATGGAAGACGTCTGCAATCGTCGTCTCGATCGATCTTGATGTGGTGACGACTGGAGGAAAGCTTGCCGCTGTGTGGGGAACGGTGCACCGTGTGCCGCACGGACACACAGCCCAGATTGCGCATGTAATGGATAGGCATCCCGCGATGCCGGCGCTTGGCGAAGCCATCGAGCGCACTGCGCGTCCTCTCATCAAAAACGGACTGGTCGGAGGCCCGCTTGATCAGGAGGCCACTAGCTATGCGCGCAGGGAGGCGTACAACCGCGTCGCACGAACTGGCTGGGGCCGATTCTCGCAGGATATCGAGAGAAATCTGAGCCTTTATGACGGATTCGATGGGACATGTGGAAATCAGTGGCTGGCCGACAGGAAAGCGGCGCCATCCAAGCGTTACGCAACTTTGGCGAAGCTATTTGCCGACGATCGAATCTGGGTGAACACTTCCTCGTCAAGCTGCACTCAATTGTTTGCGGTTGAATTTACGGCGTTCGGCACGCCTGGAGCGCTTCGCGAAGACTGTGGAGGCAGAACGCCCAACTATAACGCGAGCAACATTTTTCGATCCTTGCTGACCAAAGGCATGACCAGCGGTTTCGATGATGGTCTCGAACATGACGACAAGGTTCATTCAACTAGCGAGTTTCCTTTTTTGGCGGAGCCATGAAAATTATTCAATTGTGTAGCTTATCGATATTGTTGTGTTCAGGTGCATGTGTTTCGGCGAGCGACATGCCTGATAGCAGCGCCCAGCCGGACGCCACTGCCAGCATCATTGCGATCGCCAACCTCGATCAACAGATCGCCGAGCTGGGAGATAGCCCGGGCGTCGAAGATTTGCTGATTCTGAGAGAAGGGTTCCTGGCGGATTACGACGCTCTCGATCGTGCGAGCACTCTTGCGGAACGCCGATTCGTAACTGCTCAGGACTTATTGAAGCGGGCACAAACGCGTGCTGCCGTCCATCGATTCGCAGAGGCTCTCTCCGATCTTCAAGTCGCACAAGAACACGGTGTGTCACCCGGACAGATGTTGGCAATGCGCGCCTCGATCCTGATTGCAACAGGGCATGCAAGCGAAGTCGTGGCGCAACTCAAGAAAGACTTGATTCGAAGTCCAAGTTTCGCATCGCGAAGCGCACTGGCCACCGCCTATGCGTCGATGGGACGGGTTGATGAGGCGGATCGTTTGTATGCAGCTGCGTTGGCTGGTCTGAATACGACTTTGCCATTTCCTTACGCATGGATTTACTTTGGGCGAGGTTTGATGTGGGCGGAGCAGGGTCAGAATCCGGCACGTGCAGAGGCGATGTACAAACGAGCGCTCGCATACGTGCCGGAGTTTGCGGCCGCAAATATCAGTCTGGCCAAGCTTGAGATGGCGCGTGGTGACTACTCCGCTGCTAGGAAGCGGATTTCACGAGTAGCGCAATCAACGAATCAACCGGAGGCCCTTGCGCTTCTTGGTGTTCTTGATGTGCGAAACGGGGATCTCCGGGGAGGCAACGGCGAAATTTCACATGCACAGCAGCGGTATGAATCACTGCTCATTCGTTATCCTCTGGGATTCGCAGATCATGCGGCGGAATTCTATCTCGGCCCCGGGAACGATCCGGAAAGAGCATGGCTGCTCGCAGAACAGAATCTGGCTAATCGCCAGACAGATCGCTCGGTGGCTTTGGCGGTGAAGGCTGCAGAGGCAACTGGTCGTTATCAGGAGGCATGTGAGTTGTTACTTAATCATGGACCTCTGGTTCAGGCCTATCTGAAAATATTGGCAAACTGGTAAGAAGAAAACGAACCGCTCGGAGGCGGTGTTATTTAATCTAGGCTTTTCCAGATCAGGTTTATGAATAACGTTTGCCCACATCCTGAGGGGATCTAATGCCGTCTTTCCTGCGGTCTCTCGTCAACGACGAGCCGGGTAACACCAAAGCCAACATAATCGGCTTATACGTCCTATTAGTAACCTTCAATCTGGCGGCGTGGTGCTGGGCCTTCGCCGCTTTTCATCGGGTTCCAGTGCTTCTGGGCACAGCTTTTCTTGCTTATAGTCTGGGACTCAGGCATGCCGTCGATGCGGATCATATCGCTGCTATCGACAATGTCGTACGGAAGCTGATGCAACAAGGAAAGAAGCCAGTCGCGGTAGGACTGATGTTCTCGCTCGGACATTCGACCATCGTCATCGTAGGCTCCATGGCAATCGCGGCTGCGGCACTTGCTCTGCAGCATCGCATTGATGCGATAAGGGAGATTGGCGGAGTGGTCGGTACATTGGTGTCTACTCTGTTCCTATTAGGAATTGCGGTCGTCAATTTGGTCGTGCTCCAGTCGGTTTATCGAAGCTTCATCCGGGTCCGACGAGGGGAACCCTACGTTGCGGAAGAGTTTGACCTGCTGCTTGGTAACCGCGGTTTCCTGTCCCGCCTGTTTAGCCCCGTGTTCAATCTCATCCAATCGAGTTGGCACATTTATCCACTAGGCCTTCTGTTCGGGCTTGGCTTCGATACTGCTACCGAGATCGGGCTACTGGGGATGTCCGCTGCCGAAACTTCAAAAGGGCTTTCCATTTCGTCGGTCCTTGTATTTCCGATTCTGTTCGCTGCGGGTATGTCGCTGATCGATTCGACAGACAACGTTCTGATGCTGGGAGCGTTCGGGTGGGCGTTCGTAAAGCCGATTCGGAAGCTCTACTACAACATGACGATCACCTGCGTATCAGTTGTGGTCGCCTTTGCCGTTGGCGGGACCGAGGCGCTGGGATTGCTGGTGGTACAGCTCCATCTGGTAGGCGGATTCTGGGACGTAGTCGGCAGGCTCAACAATAATTTCGGCGTGCTTGGCTATGGCATCGTCGTGCTCTTTATCGTGAGCTGGATCTCATCGATCATCATTTACAAATGGCGCCGGTTTGACGACCTCGAATTTGGCGCCCGGGATACGGTATAGCTTGACAGCCTAGAACTCCTATCTTCGCGTTCGGCCGGCATCAGGGGATACTCGTGATTGGAGTTACCGATTTCTGCGTCGATCACGCCGATCGCCTGACGATTGGAGCGGGTTTCAATGAAAGTACCCATAGGATCGCTGCTATCCTTGATCAGGCAGACAAGCACACGGCGTGAAATCGACCATCCCTATTAAGACAATTCGAAAGTTCTCCGCGGATCTCCTTCTGCAGTCATCAACCGTCTGTGTCCGCGATGTGTACTGCCCAGGCACCTGCAGCGGACCGAGCGCAGAGGAATATGCGGCAGCTACGGAACTAGTGTTTCCGTACCGAGGAACGTATGTCCGCCATCTTGGGCAGGATCAGGCTGTCGCTGAGGCCAATCAAGTGTTGTTTTTCAACGCTGCTGAGGGCTATCGAGTCAGCCACCCGGTCCCCGGGGGCGATGCAAGTCTCTCCCTGGCGATTAGTCCGGACTTACTCCTCGAAATGGTGCCGGCGGCGCTGCTCCACAACCGGTCTACGCCAGCGTTTTGGCGCCAGCAGCTACGTATCGATGCCCGCACGCAAGCGCTCGTGGCGATGCTGCGGCACAGTCTCCGGCAGGGCATTGCTGAACCCTTGGAAGCAGAAGGCTTGGCGTTGACGCTGGTTCAACGAGCACTAGGGCCACGCACAACTCACGCGGCCGGGGCCAGCGTAGGTCAACAGCGCCTCGTGGACCGAGTAAAGCTCGTGATTTCAAGCAACCTTGCGCGACGATGGACCCTCGCGGAGATTGCTGCCGAGGTACGTGGCTCGCCGGTTTATTTGACCCAAGTCTTTCGACAAGTTGAGGGAATGCCCCTCTATCGCTATCAATTGCGGTTGCGGCTGGCTCGAGCGCTTGACTTGCTTGATCGCTACGACGATCTAACGGCATTGAGCCTAGAACTAGGCTTCTCTAGCCACAGTCATTTCAGCTCTGCCTTTCGCAACGCATATGGACGAACGCCTTCGGAATTCAAATACTCTGCCCTCGGTCGATAGGATCGCCGAAGCATTATGGGGGCGGCGAAGTATGGCTGCTTTTAGGGTCGAACGCCGTCTGCGGGATGCTTGGGCGAGTCGAGGTAGAGGCGTCTATGAATACTTCAGGCTGGTCGCCCGTCTGCCTGTTCGTCTCAGCAGCTTGAAAGCCTGAGTCCACGCATTGCCGAGAAAACCAGGAAGGCACCACAAACGCCAGAGCGGCTCAAACGCCTCGCTACCTGCACCCCTCCCATGTCAACGGTTTCCATCCGAGGTCAACCCATAGACCTGCAACGGTAGATTGTGCGCTCTTGTCGTTCCCACAGATGAGCTGTATCTCCTTGAGAAATTCCTTGAGCCATAACAGGATCAGCGTGTGTATCGATCATCCCTCACAAACGGAAGTGGCGCACTGGTCTTAATGATACGGAGTAACAGCTGGCCGAACCCATTCACGTCATCCAGCATCATCATGTGACCTGCTCCTTCTATTACATCAAAGCTCACGGCCAGCTCTTCAGCCCACGCTGGAACATCCCAGCCGTCGCGTGAGCGTTCCCCTGCGATTAGATGAACGGGCATGCGAACGAAGACGGAACGAAGCAGCGCATCATAGGAAGGCTGTCCCGTCGTCTCGACGATTGAGCGCCCCATTGCGCGCAGAGTAGAAGCGGGTTGTAGGTTAAGCCATCGCCTCGCCGCGCTGACGCGCTCCTCGGTCGGCGAAATACCAGATTGGGCTAGCCAGGCCTCCGGATCGATGCGTAGTGTGTCCAGCATAGCTTCTGCCTCGGCCTGATCCATGCGCGCGACGCTCGCGGACCAGAAAGCGTCCCTCAGCGTGAAGTTACCTTCAGCGGTGATCAACGATGCAACCATCTCGGGATGTTTGTTGGCGAATAATGCTGCCACCACGCCCCCAACGGAGTGGCCGACCAGATGAAAGCGTCCGTCGCCAAACTTTGTTCTCACGAGCTGAGCTACGTACTCCACTTGGTTAGCGAGAGTAATCGTCGCAGGTGCGGTGTCCGCATTTGCTCCGTAGCCAAGCAACGACGGGCTGAATACCAAACGAGGGTGAAGTGCAGTAGCGATAGCCGGATCGTCAAGCGATCCGATCAAGCCATGTAGAAGAACAACAGGTAATGGTTCCAAATCATGCATGGCCGCTTTCCTCATTGTGATGTATTACAAACCGCGCATTGTAAATCAATCGAGTTGGGACTCGAATATTTGTCCAACAAACACGCTGTTCCGCATCGGTTCCTGCCACTTCGACAATCCGGAAAGACGAGGTCTGTAAGCGGATTTGCAAATCCCGATAAAGCGGACCTAAAACTCTCCGAGCCCCAAATCGTGGACAAAGTTACGCAGAAGAGAGTGTCCTTCGTCCCACTCGCTCAGGTTACTGGATGCATTGATGTGCCCATGCTCGCCTATGTTGACCAATTCCGAATTCCATTCGTGCGCACGCCTTTGCATGTACTCGATACTGCCGTAAGGGTCATTGGTGCTCGCAATGATGATGGAGCGGAATGGTAACGCGGTTCGTGGAACTTCTTTAAATGAAGTCGCAGCCAAGGGAAACGCGGGTGCCTCGGTATCAGGAACAGATACGAGGAATGCGCCAGCCACTGTGGAACGTGAGTCCATGGCCCAATGTGCCACTAAAAGACAGGAAAGGCTATGCGCAACAAGGATGATCGGGTGCTCTGCTGCGTCTACGGCATCTTGAAGCGCTCTGCTCCAGACAGAAAGTTCTGGTTTATCCCAGTCTGGCAGGTTGAAGCGCTTCATCGAAGGGTGAAATCGTTCCCACAACGTTTGCCAATGATCCTCGCCCGATCCGCCGATTCCTGGCAGCATTATGAATGTCGTCATTCTTACCTCCGTCGAAGAAATAACCTCAAAGCCGGACTGGCGTTGTGGAAGAAATCAGTTACTCCTTGAAGAGCCACGAGCTAGGCTATCCTCAATATTCAAAGTCATAAATACGCTATTGGGGTCTTCCCGATACTCACCAAAAGGGTCGCATTCCACAAAACCGAAGGCCGCGTAAAGGGCCCTTGCTGGATCGAAGTAGGGCCAGGAGCCGGTCTCTAAATTAAGCCGCCTGAGACCTTCGTTTCTGGCCGCATCGATGATGTGGTCAAGCATGATGCTCGCGACGCCGAGCCTTCGAGCAGAGGGGGACGTATACATGGATTTCACCTCCCCTTCGACCTCGGACAATCTCTTGAGCGCGCCGGTCCCTACTACATCTTCGCCGCGGTTAGCGACCCAGACGGAAACATCGGACGACCTCAACCCAGATAGACCGAGCGCGTGCGCACTCCCAGGGGCAGTCTGGCCTCGCGCCGCTACCACATGATTTTCAATCAATTCAACAATCCGGGGGTCATCAAGATCAGCTTGAAGAATTCGGATACGCAGATCCTTCATATCAAGTCCTCGGTTTACCAGATTGGACCAGAAGTAGTCCTAAGCGTGATTGCACTGTGACACTATAGTAGACAAAAAGACACCAACATGTCTATCAGGTAGTCGGTCCGCGTGCGCACCCAACTTCAATCCGCGAGACCATGCGACTCGTCACCAATGGCGCGGCTATAGTAATGTGGTGCCCACTACATCGAACGATCCCACACGAAGTTTAGCAACGCGCATCAAAGGCGAACGCGATGCGAGGGGTTGGACCCTGGCTGAACTCGCCGAGCGCTCTGGCGTATCGCGAGCAATGATCGCGAAGGTCGAGGCCGGTAGGAGTAGCCCGACCGCGATGTTGCTCGGCAAATTGTCTGGCGCCTTCGGCATCACGATCTCTACGCTGCTCGCTCGTGCGGAGGATGTCAACCGGTCGCGCGTACTGAAGCATGACCAACGGCTCGTCTGGCGCGATCCGCAGAGTGGATACGTGCGGCGGCAAGTCTTCCCGATTCCAGGTTCGACAGTTCCGATTGATCTCGTGGAAGTAGAACTACCTGCAGGTGCCAAGGTGGCCTACCCCGCGTCAAGCTACAGCTTCGCCAAACATCTCATCTGGGTACAGAAGGGACGATTGGTGTTTGTCGAAGGCCAGCAAGAGCATCTGCTGCGTGCAGGGGACTGCCTCGAACTAGGGGAGCCTCAGGATTGCCGATACGAAAATCGTTCGGGAGCAAGCTGCACCTATCTCGTTCTTTTGCTGCGTCAGGCTCCGTGACCCGTCGCCTCCGGAACTTGATCTCAAAGGACTCCCATGTCCGAATCCAAGGCTGATTCTTCCGTTTCTCGTGATTGACTGGACGCCTCAGTCGCGTCCAGAAGTCGGATCGCGAGTTCCCCGAAGAGAACCAAGTAGAGAAGCTGCCCAATTGTCATCACTTCGAATGACTCCTCCGTCATTGCGGCTCTCCCCATGTACTTGGCCCAAAACTCCGTGCAACGCAGGGCTGTTTCGTAGTCGGCAATGGTCCCCGCCCCTTGCGAATCGCATTGGGGTCGTGCTCGTCCCTTGTACCCGCCCAGCGCATATTCCAAACTCTTGGAGCCAGGGCGATGCCGGCTGTCTTCATCGTGCGTCCGCTTGCAGCATGGTTGCTTTTGCGTCGTGTGGATATTATAGGGGAATAAAAGCTACTATAGTAGACAGTATGTCTCCCGGAGGTTGCTCTTGAAAATCCGAATGGCCGAAGACAAAGACATTACCGCCGTCACCGAAATCTACAACGAAGTGCTGCGCACTTCGACTGCCATCTATCGAGATGAAGAGGCGTCAATAGACGAACGCGTGCTGTGGTGGCAGTCCCAGCAGCAAAAGGGTTACCCGCTATTCATCGCAGAGGAAGATGACCAAGTCCTGGGATTCGCCTCGTATGGCGACTTCCGTCCATGGCCGGGTTATCGATTTACGGTTGAAGGTTCAATCCACTTACGGCCTGACGCTCGCCGCCATGGAACCGGAACAAAGCTCTTCGAGGAGTTGATTGCGCATGCCCGTGCGGCTGGAAAACATATGTTGATTGCTGGCGTCGATGCCGAAAACCTCCCGTCTTGCAGCTTCTTGGGGAAGTTCGGAGCCGAGCGTGCCGGCCATTTGAAAGAGGTGGGATACAAATTTGGCCACTATCTGGACCTGTTGCTCTATCAAATCAGGCTTTCATAAGGAGAAGCGGTGATGTTTACGTCAAGGAGAGATTGGTTGAAGCAATCGATGATGGCAGCAGGAGCCGGAGTTCTCCCGCAAGAGGATTTCACAAAATTGCCCGCGAACCTGCCGGTTCCAATGGATGACGGTGCCTGCGATCATCTTCTTCGGATGCCCGTGCCGTCGATTCTCCTCCCGAGTACACATGGGAGCGTTGTGAATCTTGCGGCGTTGAAGCAGGACCGGCTCATCGTATATTGCTATCCGCGGACTGGGGAGCCCGGCAAGCCGTCACCCGACGGTTGGGATGCCATTCCGGGAGCGCGTGGATGCACACCGCAGAGTTGTTCGATGCGCGACAACTATCAGGCCATCCTGAACCAGAACGCAGAGGTCTTCGGCCTCAGCACGCAAACAACGGCATACTAAACTGAAGCAGCTACCCGCCTCCATCTTCCATTCGCGCTACTCTCTGATGAACATCTCAGATTGGGCCGCGCTCTGCGCCTGCCGACCTTCCAGGTCAATGGATGGACTCTTACCAAACGCTGCACGCTCGTACTGCATCGCCAACGGATTGAGAAAGTGTTCTATCCCGTGTTTCCTCCGGACAAGCACGGCGATCAGGTCGTCGCGTGGTTGCGAGACAAGCGGAAAGGCTTGATTTGATCAATTCTTCCTCACAAATGCGCCAAACAAAAGTAAAGGCAAATGCAAGAAACACACCCGTCGGAATCAGTCCGAAACGCCCACCCGTCTCAACAACTTGAAAGCGTGGGTACACTCATTGTCGCGAATGCCCCTAGCCCTTCCGTAGTGATCTCTCAGCTGGTGTCCACAGCTCGGACAGACGTGAACGCTCTCCCATGATTGACGGGGATTCGCCTGCCGAACGTGTATTCATTGTCGATCCCTCGCGATGAAGACATCTACCTGTTCTCCGACATACACCGAAAACGGCGGTGGCGTAAATCGATAAAGCACCTGTAGTAAACAGAATGACAGGATGGAGGTTCATTCGATTCTCCTTCGAATTGTCTTCGATCATTCGCGCAGGACGCCAGCTTTACGCTTCACCCGCCCGTCTGCTGACAAGGTTTTGCCCACAGACAGACGAGCGCGCTTGTGGCCAGCCCCAAGAGACGAAGGCTATTTGAAATCGCCCGTGGTGTAAGCCTCCTCATAAAAGCCGGGGCTCGAGGACTCAACGAAGGTGCGCAGCAGGTCGATCTGCTGCCGGAGAGCCTCGCTATGGTGATACTCCTTGTGGGCTTCGACAGATTCGTACTGGCTCACCCGCACAGCTGATTTGCCATCCAGACTTCTGTACAGTCGGCTACCGATCAGGCCCTTCGGCAGACTGGACGACGCAATGTAGCTCCGGTCCGCCTCGAAGAATTCATCGATTTTTCCGGGTTTGATCGAAAGGACATTGATTTGTGTTACCGGCTTCATAATTCCTCCTTGGGTGGTGATTTGAGCCAAAGCTTACTTTGTGGGCTGTGTCGGAGGCTTGATTTCACTTGGCAGGGCTCCGATCTGTTGCATAAATCGAAGTGAATCGTTCAAAATCCACGAACTTGCGATTCGATTTTTTTTGAATTGAAAGATGGCCATCCCGGAGGTTGTGACGTGTTTGTGCGTCGCTGGAAACCCGTGAAACGGGCCGTCCTGTGTTCCTTCCAGCCGCCAGCGAACAGCCACCCGGTCACCCTCCGCGACCATATCTTCCAATGTGTAGCGAGCATCCGGGAGATAAGTGCGAATTCCGGTGATTATGGCTGCGAATACAGGTGGGCCGCTTTGTCCGTTCGATCCCTCGTAGTCTGAGGCAATCACATCTGGCAAACGCTCGATATGGTCCTGGCTGAAGCATTCTTCAAACAGTATTGTGACGGCTTGTTTGTGATTCGTTATTTCAGCAGACATGTCTCCACTCTTTTCCGGCTTGACTTCACTTTGCGGGTGAGCGACTGCGGTTGCCGCCAACAGAGCGACGATTAGGAAGATGTTGCGCATGCCGATCACCCCTTTCGGTCGATTGGCCAACGCAGTGTAGCTTCGGTCCGCCTCGTTGGATTCGTCAATTGTGTCGGGGTTGCTCAAAAGGAAATTGGCCTCAGTTACCAGCTTCATAAGTTTCTCCCTGGGTTGATAGTTTGAGTCAAAACTAAGTGGTATGCGTGCGATCATGCCGCTGCACGAGGGCCTTGTCCAGAGATTGTTTAGGTAGCGTTTGCTATCAGCACCTCCATAGTGAATCGAACTCAAGCTGCCCTTTTTCGCTCTGATCGCTGCTTTGGGAGCCTTCATTAGTTTCGGTTGGTTCGCGATCCGTGGAGTCGGCAGGCAACGAGAAGCTGACAGGAAGGCGTGGGCATCGGACAAGTTCACAACTAAAGCGTAAGGCCTCGCAATAGATTGCACCAGTGATGATTCGTGACATATATAATCACTATCCGTGAGCCTATCTCAGATCGATCTGAATCTCCTTCTGGTCCTCGACACGGTGCTTTCGGAGCGCAGCGTCGTGCGCGCGGCGCAGCATCTTCACGTGACGCCGTCGGCGGTCAGCAATTCACTCGCACGTCTTCGCTCCTTGCTCGGGGATCCTCTCGTGATCCGGAGTGGCCGCGGAATCGTTCCAACGCCGCATGCGGCGAGCCTCGCGCCAGCCCTCAAGCACGCTTTAAGCGAACTCGAAAGCTTGGTACAGAAGGATCATTTCGACCCGATGACCACTACCAAGCAGTTCACGCTTGCCCTCGCCGATGCAACCACGATGGCTCGTTTTCCGGAGATCGTGAAGCTGGTCATGAAGGAGATGCCGTGCGCTCAGCTCCGCGCAGTGGGTATCGACACATACGTTTCGTCCGGTGGCCTTTCCAGTATGGAAATCGATGCCGCGCTGATCGCACGAGAAGAGAAGGCGCCCGGGGCACATATGACGCCGCTGTACAAAGAGAGCAGCGTCCTGGCCGCGCGTCGCGGCAACCCCCATACCAGTGGGCGAATTACGAAATCACGACTTGCTGCGCTTCAGCACGTCGATGTGCAGGTAGCACCCGGCCGCGGATATAGTGAGCTTGCCCAAACCTACATGCGGCTTGGGATCGATCGGAGGGTTGCGGTGACCGTGCCGAACTTTATTGCCGCTGCCGTCGTCATCGCAAAGACAGATCTTGTGGCGACCATTCCGTCAACCCTGATGGAACTTCTCGGAGAGCGATTTGGGCTGCGTGCAATCGTCGGACCTTTGCCAAAGATCGTCACGCAAATCAAGCTCGTCTGGCACGAACGCACAGACAACGATCCAGCGATGCAGGCGTTTCGTGAAGTGGTGACAAGGGCGGTCTTGAAGTCCCTTGGTAAAGCGGAACAACGATGAAGGGAGTGCCAGAGCCTTATCCGTGCTTTCCGTTTGGACAATCGACGGTCGCCAGCGGGATTTTCCCTTCCACGGGATCAAAAACTGAAAACATGTTTGGTTTGCCGTGCGGATGACGATTCAAAGACTGTCAGCGAATTTGTCCACGCGTAAGCGTGCAAATGCCCGACAAGAAACAACAGCTGCAACTTCCCATCGCAGCGTGGTGGAATTATTCGACTGAAGTCGGCTTCTTACGAGAAACCTGGTCGATGATTTGTATTTCGATCTGGCCAGACCAATCGCAGTTCGGACAGGTTACGATTCCGGTAGTGATTGCTCTCAAATCCAACTCCGCGAGATTGATGATGTGTCCACAGTTTCGGCAGACGTGAACGCTCTCCCAGTGCCGCCGCTCCCGGCTGTCCGATGCGTGCGCTGTCATCGCTAGGGTACTCCCCGGAATCAATAACTGGGACCTCTGTATAACAATCGTTGGCACACGCTGCAAATGAGGCTGGTGATAGCCGCAAGCAATGCCACACCGATAAAGAGGATCAAGAAAAGGGGCCAGGGCAGCCATCGCGGAGCGCCCTGCATGACATCTCGCGCAAGAAATGCTCCATCAAGAAGACGGCAACTGGCATGCCCACGATGATTGGGGACAACACAGGGAGTCATGCGGCTCCCGGGTAGACATAATTCTTTCCTTCACGAGCGTGAGAACGGCCAACGCCACCATGCAAACTCGATGCCTCCATAATGCCCACCTCCAGTGTCATGCGCCACTCCGGTCAACTCTGGAGATTTCTGAATCGGCAGCAATCGGTTGAATTGCGGTGCCAACGTACTTCAGCATCCATATGTTGAGAGCGACCACCGCACTTGTGCGGATATAGTTCAAGTTCTTCCAGCGCACCGTGCTTTCGATGAGAGCCTCGGGTATATCTGAAGCAGAGGACAATTTCTGAAAGGCCAGAAACGTCGGTGCGAAGTAGGCGGTAGTCCACAAGCGAAGGCACACATACATGACGGCGATGGCAACCAACCCAGCTCGTCTTTGTTTTAGCTTCCAGTTGAGGACTAGAGCCGCCAAATAGATGGCCTCGAATAGAGAGTGGAGGACGATCCACAAGACTGTGGAGTCGATACCGACATTCGCCCGGATCACCGACAAGGTGGCTGGACTGCCCGACGCCCAAACAGGAACAAAGACAACAGTCTCCCACAGGCTCGCGCCGGTGAGCAGGCAAAACGAAGACAGTGCCAAAAGAAGCCATCGATCAGGGCGCGTCTTATTCATCGCTTCTCCTCCCATCCGTGAATCGGACGTACTGGGCGAGGCAAACACTACTTACGACCCATCATGCTGAAGACTATGTACGAGACGGCTAAGAGGACCGTCACGGACACGGGTGCCATTGCTTTCTTAGTGCCATCCCCACTCGCCAGGTGTGCGATGAATGCAGACAGCAGAACAATGAAGAATCCCGCGAACGCCCATTCCTTAAGGAACCGAGGAAATGGGAGGAGCAACACGGCGACGCCGGCGAGTTTGAAGAGGGCGAGCTCAACTCGGAAATAAGATGGAAAGCCTAGGTGCGCGAATCTTTCTTTGAAGCCGATGCTTGTCAGGTAGAGCACACCAGACGCCGCCATCATTAAGCAAAATGTCGACGTTGTGATCCAGTAGGTGAGATTGAGCGATTTCGTAGTCATAGGATCGAATTCCTGTTCAGAAGTCGGGACGCATTCCAGGCGACAGGCAGGGCGTATGTATTTACGGACGTTTTCTTGCCTTGGGTGATGACTGCGCTTTTCTTGCGACAGAATCGAACCGGGTACTGCGCAGACGCTCAAGGCCGGTGCCGTGAAGCTTGATGCCTTCGGTGAGGAACCGCACGATGAGTTCCAGCTCGGACGCGTTATAGTTCGACCAGAGTTTGAACATCTCCTTCCTGATAGGCTCGTAAACCGCTTCGCAGCGAGCATGAGCTTTGTCACTCAGGCGAACGATCTGCCGCCTGCGGTCGGTCGGGTCATCTTCTCTTACGGCATAGCCCGCTTTCTCCAGCCGGTCAATTAGTGCCGTCGTCGACCCTGAGGTCAGTCCCGTGGCTCTAGACAGCTCTCCTGCTGTGCAAGTCCCGTCTTGCGAGTAGAGGAAATCGACCCCAGCGAGATCCGTCTTATTCAAGCCGAGGACTTCGGCGATCACCGCGCGAGTCAGTTCTCCTTGGTCCCCGACTCTACGGATTGCGGCGAACAGGCGACCGACTAGATCCTTGGGCAGTTTTTCTTTTTGCTTCATTTCGCTTCTCCTACGCTCTCCGTCAGCCAGCATCTTGAACGCCACGAGATTAATTTGGCTTCGCGTTCCGCTATCTTCCGAACGCTACACGCAAGGCGTTTAACAAAAGACTTAACGTCAGCAGCTCCAGCGGAAGCCGAAACTTGCTCTTGAGTATCCACTTTCTTGCGAGCGTCTCATCGATTACGTCGGCCTTTTCGAATGCGAGTGCTTTGGGAATGAAGTCGAACGCGGACCATAGCCGGGTTGCGATATGGATGCACAGAGCTGCCAGCAGCCAAAGTCTGATGGCTGGCAGCTTCCAGAACGCTGCTAGCGAGCACAGCAGGAGAACCTCGAAGAGCAGGTGTGCTGGTAGCCAGAACTTACCTCTCCTCACACCTCCCCGGCTGGGCTGAATCAAGTCGGGACGCTTCGGCCAGGAGGGATCGATCACGAGGTGCTCATACATTCCGCCACCCAGAACCGCCGACAGCACAATTACCGCAGCGACGAGCAGGCCATCGAGAGAAGAATTCATATACGCGCTCTCCAGTCCTTTATTTTGACAGTCAAGATACTTGTCTGTCAAGATTTGGCACTGCTGATGTAAGACAGCTGCAGGTCACATGTTGATGCTGGACGATGTGAATGGGTTCGGCCACCTATTACTCCGCATAATTCGTTGGCAGGAGCGCCCGATCCGCAAGAAACGTCTCCCACCTCGGCTGCCCTGATCTATAGATGGCACCGCGCATCGCGCAAAGGACCTTTCCAAGGTCCCACAGATCGGACATTCATATGACTTCGTTAAAAGGGAAAAGAATCGCGATACTCTCAACCGATGGATTCGAGCAAGTGGAACTCACAGAACCGCGCAAGGCCTTGGATGACGCGGGTGCGACCACGGTGGTAATCTCACCGAAGGGTGGTGAGATTAGGGGTTGGAAGCCGTTGGGGCTATTGTGAAGCACAACAGGGTCAGTAATCATCACATTATTAATTGACATGACGCTACCGAAGTTCGCGTAAATACCGGTCACCGTCAGAGGGACCGGTTTGGCGGGGACCGGCTGTGTCGGCGGCACTGGCTGTGGTGCTTTTTGATCTAACTGCTCAGTCAGCCGCGCAAAAACTTCTTGCTCGTCATTCACCTGATAGATGCCGACAGTATGTCTAGCAGTGACAAAGTCTTCGAAGTCGCGCAGACGAGCATTGGCGCCTTGAAGTGGATAATCCATGACGAATGGCTCGGAGAATACTGTAGAACTGCGAACTTTCAGATGTGCTTGCTTGGCAGCTTTCAACAGAAAGTCGCGATTCGCATTTTCTTGGCTGGCAAAAGTTCGCTTAACATACACGGGGTAATCTTTCAGATCCACTTTTCTAAAAACTTCAAGCTCGTCGAGCGCAGCGCGATAATCCCTAGATCGATCTGTTGTCATGGCAAACGCTAGCACCGCTGCGGCGACCAAACAGATTAGCTGTTGGAGCGATTTGAGTGCCTTGAGTCTTTCGTCCATTGATTTAGATCTTGCGCCTGTTGCAGCCACAGAACTCGCCTTTCTGTCAGCGTCGGGAAGCCACGACACCTGGACCAGGCCGACAACACCAAACCCCTCGAAAGCTTCGACACTCAAGAGAAGTATACGGATAGGTTGCTCCCAACACGGAAATCACTGCTCCGGTACAGACGAATAGGTAGATCATCCCAAATACGAAGAGCGCACTCCACAATCAGTCCCGATAAACGCTTGTTGACTGATCACACAATCGGTTCACCGAAGCTCCCTGAAAGTCGCATTTTGGGAAACTTCGACCCCCTGTTTTGATTTAGCAGATGTGAACAGTCTCAAGCACGGCACTAAAGTGCCCCTAATACTAGAGTGGAGGCCGGACGAAGTGACCAGATATGCTGTTTCCCTATACCCTCGATTGGAAAACCTCGTTGGCTCCTGCTGAGCGAGTTGAAAGTTGCACGACGAAGACCGCCGTGGTTAGGCTTCGTCATCCGCTTTCGCTTATTCAGCGCGGTCCACAAGTTCGTCCGTTCCTAGATCCCGGCCCAGTTAAAATGGGTTATTCATTATGCAATCCCGCACCACCCAAATAAATGTGACGCAAACACGCTGGGCACCGTCCGTGCCGCGTTGTATTGCGGCCAGCGTGGGAACAATAAAGGAACAATACTGGAACAATAAGGATTCTGATGCGTTGTTTTGTGCCCTCTTGTGCCCTCAAAAGATGTGCTAACTTATTGAAAGTACGTTGCGAAGCCGTTTCGCAACGAGGAGGCCGGCGGTTCGAACCCGCCCAGCTCCACCAATACAATCAACAACTTAGATTGGAATTCGGGGAACAACTAGGAAGACCCGTGGGAACAATAAGACGGGAACCTGACCCAGATACGCCTAATCAGCAGTTGGATCCCGCCCGGCTCCCCAACCAAATCAATGAGTTGGCAAGAGGTTGGAACGATGTGGACCCCGAATCGAACCTCGCAAACGAGGAGGTCAGCGGTTCGATCTTTCTGAGTTCAACCGAGTCTGAACCTCCAAGACTGGAACTTGACGAATTTATGGTCCACTGCCCGACTGCAACGGTCACTTACAGTCGGCGATTTGGAACCTTCCAGTTGCAGTGAACAATCACGGAGGCATAACGAGGATCTAGTTCAGTTCATTCGTTCGTAAAAATCATATCGGTCGTGACCTGTTGGGGTTGATCAAAGACGCTTCAATCCTGAAGTCTCTGCAGGATCGCCCGGTATTCTCCATGCGTCGGTAGGTAGGGGCTGGTTCGATTGAAGTGACTCTTGAGAATGTTTCGCGCGAGCTCGTCTAAGTCCGTCATCGTATATCCAGCTTCCCGGTAGGTGTTAGGAAGACCTAGTTCCTTGTTCAACGATTGCAGGATCTGCTTCAAATCGGAACAGTCCGTCAGTCCGAGAACACTGGCGATGCGCGAGGCTTTTTCGGGTACACGGCGAACAACGAGTTCCACTGTGAAGGGAAGAGCCGCAGCGATCAATACTCCGTGATGCAAACCCTGGTCCCCGCAGACGATGGCAATTGCGTGGGCGGGCCCCAGCCCCTTATGGATAGCGGCGCCACCAGCGAAGGCAGCCTCCATCATAGAGCAGCGTGCTTCGTCGCCGTCCGGCTTCGTAGCGGCCACGATATTGGAGAAAGCGCGAGCAAGCCCGTCCAACGCGAGCGCGTTTACGATCGGATTGTCTGGCACTGCAAAATAGCCTTCGATGCAATGTGCCATCGCATCGATTCCGGTCGCAGCAATCAGTTTCGGCGGAAGCGTTCGGGCAAGATCGGGGTCGCAAATAGCCGTATTCGGGACAAGGTGGGGGCTACGGGTTCCTATGGCAGGACTGTGGGCGTCCGCATGAAGAGCGGACACGGGAGAACTTTCGCTGCCCGTACCGACGGTTGTCGGAACCGCGATGAGCGGCGTTACTCGCGGACCGAGGAGACCGGGGTTCCCCAGCAATTCGGTCGAAGTTTTAAGTTCGGAGCCGGCGAGCGCGGCGACAAATTTCCCGGTATCTATAACCGACCCGCCACCAAGTGCAACGATGCCGTCGCAGTTTCCTCTGCGGTAAGCGGAAAGGGCGGCGTCTGCACCTGCTGTGGTTGGGTTTTCTGGAACATCCAGGTATTGGACGGTATTCTCCGGCAAGACCTGCATGGCTTTGGTGACTGCGCCCGCGCGTTCGAGTCCGCGGTCGCTGAGAAGAAAAGGTCGATGTGCGCCGAGCAGCGCCAACTCTTCCTTGAGTTTCGATAGTGAGCCCGCACCCAGAACCAGACGGGGCAAGGGAAAGACAGTACTCATAATTGCTCCAGTCACGGGCGAAGGCCATGGCTATTTAGAAGGGGTAGTGGGCTGAACCCTGCGTCAGAGTGGTCAAGCGGAGTTCGGTGAAGTCGTGGACCGAATAGTACCCCGAGGAGCCCCATCCGCTGTCCTTGACGCCGGTGGTCGGCAGTGAAGGCTCGCCGGCCATGGTAGACGCATTGACGTGAATGACCCCTGTGTCGAACCTTTGAGCGAGGTCCAATCCGCGAGCCTGGTTGGTTGTCATGATGGCGGCGCTTAGGCCGTAGGGCGTTTCCTGCGCGCGCTGCAATGCTTCCTCGGCGGAGTTTACGGACTCCACTACCAGTACGGGGCCGAAGGTCTCCTGCAGTTGACTCGCAACGATAGCGTCATGGGGTACGTGGGTCAGCACGGTGGGAGCGTAAATCCGGCCCTCGGACGTTCCGCCAACGACAAGGCGCGCACCGCGATCGGTTGCATCCTTCACGCGTGAGACTGCCGAAGCCAGCGCCGCATCATTGATGAGCGGACCAATGATTGTGTCCGCCTTGAGCGGATCGCCTGACTTCAGGGTTAACGCCTTGGCCGCAACCCTCTTTACAAACTCGTCATGAATGGGCTGCTCGATAAGGACTTTGCGGGTATTCATGCATATCTGGCCCTGGTGGAAGAACGTGCCAAATACCGCTGCATTCACTGCATCGTCCATATTCGCGTCGGCGAGGACGAGTAGCGGATTGTAGCCGCCGAGTTCAAGCACGCTGCGCTTGAGCGCCTGCCCCGCACGGCCTCCAAGGATGCGCGCGGTCTTATCGGAGCCGGTGAAGTTGATGCAACGCACAGCACGGCTCTCGAAGAAGACATCAGCCACCGTTGCCGCCTCGCCGGGAGCATGGGTGACGACATTCACCGTACCGGCGGGGAAGCCCGCCTCTTCCAGGATTTCCGCTTGCAAGAGTCCTGCCGATATGGGCGCTTCTTCGGATGGCTTGATGACAACCGTATTGCCGAAAGCCATGGGGAGAACGATTGCGCGCCACGCAAGGTTGAACGCGCCGTTCCATGGAGTAAAACCTGCGACCACCCCTAGAGGCTTCCGGGTCACCATAGCAAAGCGGCCGGGCGTGTCGCTCCGCATCACATCACCGTATGGCAGGTAACCCCAGTTGGCAGCCTGACGCATCAACGTCACCGACCATCGCACCTGGAAAGTCGCGAATGTTTTGCTGGCTCCTGTCTCGATAGCCATGGTATGAACGATGTCGTCGAGTCGGCGCTCGGTTATGTCGGCGGCCTTGAAAAACAGGCGCTGCCGTTCGGCCGGCAACATCGCAGCCCACGCCGGAAATGCTGCATGCGCAGCCACTACGGCGGCTTCGGATTCAGCGCGGCCTCCCGCGGCGATTTCCGCTACCAATTCACCGTTGTATGGGTTGTAGTCAGGGAATGTGCGACCACCGGCCTTCGACCATTCGCCGTTGATGAAATGGGTGGTATGCCCGATGCCCGACTTTGTCTCGTTTTGTTCAGCAACTGCACCCATTGTCTTCTCTCCTTGCGCTCATGGATCCCGCTTATTCCCGAGGCACGTCCGACTTCAGCCACAACTGTATGCCTTGCCACCTTAGGGCGTCTAATGCATTGAGGTAATATGCAATATGCATACGACGCAACTTCGCCAAGCTGATCTTAACTTGCTTATTGTCTTTGCCGTGATGGCTGAAGAGAGGAACGTTTCTCGAGCCGCAACCAGGCTTGGTCTGACGCAACCAGCCATGAGTCGCGCCCTCCAGCGAGCGCGTGACATGTTTCGAGACGATCTCCTCGTGCGGACTCGCGGCACCTTTCAGCCGACACCACTCGGGCAACGGCTCTTGCGCGAACTTGAGGTAATCCTTCCGCGTCTAGACCAGTTACTGTCGGGGACCGGGTTCGATCCCGCTCGCGAAGAGCTCACATTCAAAATCTCCGCTACGGACTATGGGTCATCCATGGTCTGCGAGCCGCTCTGCCAAAAGTTCCTGCCAGAAGACAGCAAGATCACGTTGAACTTCGTGCCACGAAGCGACGCTGAGTTTGATCAGCTGGAACATGGTCAACTCGACCTCGTTCTTCGCGTGGACGACGGCAAAGCTCCTTCGAACTTGTCCTCCGAGTTCCTGTTCGACGAAGAGTTCGTCTGCGTGATGGCGCAAGAGTTACCGTACTCAAGGCGGCTCACACTGAAGCAATATCTCAGCGAACGCCATATCGGAATGTCCGGAGCGCAGAGTCTACCCGAACGCAGTCTGGCACTCGCCGGCGTTAAACGCAATTGCGCCATGATGGTCCCGTACTTTACGGCCGCCATTTCCGCTGTGGCCGGGACGAACTTTGTCGCCACGGTACCGCGTAGGATCGCGGAGTCAGAGGCACATCGACCCGGAGTGAAAATATTGAGGGCTCCAACGGAGTTTGTGCCGTTCCAGTACATGATGTTCTGGCATCCGCGTATGAACACCGATGCCGCACACACCTGGCTACGCTCCGCAATGAAAACTGTAGGGCAGACGATCGGCACGAAGTAGGAACGGGCATTCTGTACGGAACGCCTTTCACATAGGTGGTTCCATTACGGAAGTAAGCTCTGTGTGCATATTGGGTATTCACACTATGCATTAGACGTGAGTGGAAGGGAGGCGTAAAACATCAGACGGGAGCGCCCGAATGAGTATTGTGGAGATTGGAGCAGAAACCGAAACTCCGCCAAATTCTGCAGGGGCGTTTGATAACGACTGGTGGACGCTTGTAGCTTGCTCCATCGGGCTGGTCTTCTCGATTGCGACCGTAACGATCTACTCTTTCGGAATTTTTATCCGGCCGCTCGCGAAGGATTTTGGCTGGACGCGCGGACAGACCTCCGCCGCCATTGCGGTCGGGCAATATGCGCTTGCCCTTTCCGCGCCGGTATGGGGTTTACTCGTAGATCGCTTTGGGCCTCGGAAGATCGTCGTTCCCTCGGCGGTTGCACTAGCCGCGGCCCTGGCTTCGTTATCGTTACTGACTCCGCACCTATGGCATCTATACATCGCTTATGCTCTGCTCCCCATCGTCGGCGGTGGGTCGAGTGCTGTAGGTTACGCCGCCGTGCTGGTGCGTCGGTTTGACCGGCGACTGGGCTTCGCACTCGGCGTCACCCTGATGGGAGTCGGCCTTGGAGCGACAATCATTCCGTCGCTCGCGCAAAGTCTGGTCACCAGCCTGGGTTGGCGCCATGCCTACTTGGTGCTGGGAGGGATCACACTGCTGATTAGCCTGCCGGCATCGCTGGTAGCCACACGAAATGCACGCGGGCCGTCGACCCATCGCTCCGCGAGAAACCTTGGATCCGTCCTTCCGTTCTTGCGTACTCGCGCATTTGTTCTTACGTCTAGTGCCCTCGTTCTGCTCGCGATCGCCAACCTGGGGACACTCTCACACCTTGTGCCCATGATGATCGATCGAGGGTTCACACCGGCCGGGGCTGCGCGAGTTGCAGGGTTCGCGGGGCTTTCAGCTATTGCAAGCCGGTCAGTCATTGGCCTTTTGTTGGACCGAACTCATGCCCCGCGATTACTTGGGTGCATCGCCATGATCGCGGCGCTGGCATTATTGCTGTTGGTTTACGGGAACGGAAATTTCTTCACATATGCAGCAGTCATCCTGCTAGGAACAGTGATTGGGGCGGAAGTCGATTTCGTCGCTTATCTCGTGCGCCGGTATTTCGGTGCGGCATCTTTCGGCCGGCTTTACGGGATCGCGTTCAGTCTGTACGTGATCGGTTCGGGAACGGGCCCCTTGTTGGTCGGCTGGAGCTTCGATCACTTTCATGGCTATAAGCCGGGGCTCTTAAGCTTCGTCGGCGTAGCGCTCGCTGCGGGCGCAATAACGTTTCTGATGCCACGCTACGAGAGTCCTCACGGTGCGATCAAGGCTACCTAACCTGTGCGGAAGAACGCACGATACTGAGAATGAGAGACATGAAAGGGTCATTGTCGGATGCAAATCATCACGCTGGAAGAACATTTCACAACGCCTGAATTTCAGAAAGCAATCTCGGAATCGGTAGAGAAGACGCCCGCTAGTATGGCCCTGCAGGTCAAACTGCTGGATATCGGTGACGAACGAATTGAAGCCATGGATGCGGGTTCGGTAGATATGCAGGTCCTATCCCTCTCGGCATCGGGATTTGAAAAGATCGATTCAGCCACCGCGAGCGCCGTCGTCAAAGATGCGAACGATCGTTCGGCAGAGGCGGTCCGCAAATACCCAACGCGCTTCGCGGCCTTTGCTAATGTGAACGCACAGGACCCGTCCGGGGCGGCGAAGGAGTTTGAGCGGTGTGTTCAGCAGCTTGGGTTTCGCGGGGCGATTCTCCATGGAACGACGGGAGGGACTTTCCTGGATGATCGTCGCTTCCTTCCGATATGGGAGGCCGCAAACGCATTGAACGTCCCAATATACCTGCATCCGGCACCCCCGCCGAAAGCCGTATTCGACGCTTATTACCAAGGTCTCCCCGGTGACAGCGGGTTCTCGTTATCAATTGCTGGTTGGGGTTGGCATGCGGAGACTGGAATGCATGTTCTCCGTTTAATTCTCTCCGGCCTCTTCGATCGGTTTCCGTCGCAGCAGGTCATTATCGGGCACATGGGCGAGGATTTGCCGTACTCGCTGGCACGGGCGGCAGGTGTGCTGGGGCCAGTCGCCACTCATCTGAAGCGAGCCATTCCGGAATACTTTCACGACAACATCCACGTCACGACGAGCGGTTACTTCACGCAGCCGCCATTTCGGTGTGCGCTTGAGGTTGTCGGAATCGATCGCTTAATGTACTCGATCGACTATCCATTCTCCCCTAATTCAAAGGGCAAAGCATTTCTGGACGACCTCTCGCTCTCGGCGGAGGACATGGAGAAGTTTGTTGGTGGGAATGCCAGACGTCTTCTTCGTCTTGGCGCAGTAAGCAGAGGTTAGGCGAAGCCGATGCGGCAATACAAAGTCATCGACGTTCACTCGCACCCGGTGCTGAGTATCGGTAAGGGCGCACCACTGGCGCGCCAGCCGAAGTGGTCGGTGGATCGCGCGCTTGCGCTCATGGATGAGAGCGGAATCGCGTGTTCGATTCTGTCCGTACCTCATGCCGCACAGGATGCGGATGAGCACACGGCCGCGGATATCGCCAGAAGAGTGAACGAGACCATCGCGGAGATCGTCTGCAAGTATCCGACGCGGTTCGGCGGCCTCGCGACCTTGCCAAGCCGCTATCCCGAGTCGACTTTGCGGGAGCTAGAGTACGGACTGGACACATTGAAGATGGACGGCGTGGCTACATCGTCCAACATTCACGATGTCTATCTCGGCGACCGCGCCTTCGATCCTTGGTTCGCGGAGTTGGACCGCCGCGGCGCGACTCTGTTTATCCATCCATGGACACTGAGTTCAGCGTCGACGATGAGTCTCGGTCTGAAGTTTGCTGTCCTCGAATTCATGTTTGATACGACGCGCGCACTCGTCAATCTCGTGCTAACCGGCGCGAAAGCACGCTTCGCCCGCATTAAAATGATTGCTGCCCACGCGGGCGGGACGCTCCCTTTTCTTGTTCCGCGGCTGGAGTCGCTCGAACTGTATACGGGCCATAGCGATCATTTGCGTATGTCCCCGGAAGAAATCCGTGCGAGCCTGGCATCCTTCTTCTTTGATCTCACCGCCTCGACATCCAACGTGCAATTGACTGGAGTCCTCGACCTCGTCCCGACGAGCCAAATGCTAATCGGCGTTGACATTCCATTCATGCCCGAGCGCGCGATTGGCGCGGCGATCCAGGAAGTCGAGCAGTACCGCGCATTCAGTTCCGCGGATCTGGAACTGATCACGCATCGGAACGCCGAAAGACTCTTCCCCGCGCTGGCAACTCGTCTAGCGTGATACCGCCAACGAAACCCCCGACCATGTTCTGTATTTAGTGACGATTCGGTCCAGACGAGCGAATGCGCTGGTCTGTTGCTTTCCTGGATTGCTTGAAGTGACGAAGGTTTTAGGTTTCACAGCTTCGACCAGATCTCGCTTGACAACGTCACACCCGATCACGCAGGCTACGAAATCAGAACGTGCTCGTAAATGAGTGACACATCTTGCCGGGAATGTACTGCAACACAGAAATAAAGAAGAACGGAGCGAGGAATCGATAATGTCCATTCAAGTGTTTAGGCCTGCAGGTAAGCGAGTCACAACGGTGCGCATTGCTGCAGTTGCGGTGGCGTTCGCGCTGTTAATACCGTCCAAAGCTGCTCGGGCGCAGACGACAAGCGCTACCGGCGGACTAGTCATTAGGAATGTCACGGTCGTGGACACGAATACAGGCAAGCGATCACCCAATATGTCCGTAGTTGTGGAAGGAGGGAAGATCACAAAGGTGGCTAGCTCCCGCTCCATAAAAGCGGAAAGCTCCATGCAGGTGGTCGATGGACACGGCAAATACATTGTGCCAGGTTTCTGGAACATGCACTCTCATGCCTTGAACCCTGGGGATCAAACTGATCAGCTCAACCTGATGCTTGCGAATGGCATCACGGGCTTTCGGCAGATGTCCGGCAGCCCGGAACTCTTGAAGATGCGCAAGGACGGCAAACTCATTTTGCCGCCGGATTCGCCTGAGGTCCTCGTCATGCCTGGGCAGATCCTGACATTCGCTAATGCGGCCACACCGCAGGCCGCCGTTGCGGAGGTGCAGCGACAGAAGCAGGAGGGTGCGGACTTCATCAAGACGATCAACCTCAGCGGGCCCAGCTTCGAGGCCGCTTTGCTGGAAGCGAACCGCCAGGGACTCCCTTACGCCGGGCATCTCTCCGGCGGAGTCGATGCGGTAAAGATGTCGGAATTGGGGATGAGGGCGATTGAGCATCTGGGCCCGACCGAGACACTTCTGGTGAGCTGCTCCACAGACGAGGCAGCCCTTCGGAAAGAATTCGCCAATGCCCCGAACAGGACCCTCGGTGCCCTTGCTCCCGACGCGGCCGCTAGACTTTCCAGAGTTCTAGTCACGAACCCTGTGCTCGCTGCCGTTCTCGCTGATCCCACGTTTGCTCCGAAGCTGCAGCGCATGATTGACACCTACAGCGAAACAAAATGTCGTGCAGTGGCCGCAGTATTCGTAGCGCATGACACTTGGCAGGCACCCACCCTCATTCGATTGAAGGCCATGGAACTCGGTGACGACCCTTCGTTTCGCAACAATCCAGATTTGAAGTACGAGCCCGCTGAGACACGCCAGTTCTGGGACAGTCTGGGGGACAAGTTTGCAACGCTTCCCGCAGCTACCCAGGAAACGTTGAAGCAGCTTTTCGCGTTGCAGTTGCGGGTGACGAAGCTGTTCGAACAGTCGGGCGTGAAGATTCTGGCAGGTGATGACGGGGGGGCAGGGTGGCTTGTTCCTGGATTCTGCTTCCATCAGGAATTCGAGCTCCTGGCGGAGGGGGGGCTTTCTCCGCTCAGAGTGCTCCAGTCGACCACAATAGACGGCGCAAAGTTCCTGGGACTTCAGACTGCAAATGGAACCGTGGAAGGCGGCAAGAATGCCAACCTCGTTCTTCTGGACGAAGATCCCATCAAGAGTGTCTCTAACCTCAACAAAATTTACGGGGTGGTTCGTGCAGGCAAATTCTACTCAAGGGCAGACCTTGACGCCCTGTTGATGCGAGTGGAGGACCGCGCTGCTGCAACGCCACAGCACCAGCCTAAGCCGACCACCCCTTAGTTAGAACAGTCCACGCGCAAGGATGCGGGTGTGCTTCCTGAAGAAGCATGCCCGCTTTGTTTTGGTACTCAGTCTGCTGACGTCCTTACACGAGCGCTGTGACGCCTTCCGTAATCCAAGTAGTGCGCGGCCGTGGACCTCGGCGCAAATTTCAGGATTTGCTACCGCATGCCGGCTGGCCGCCTCCGAGTCTCGCCACACCCATCGCAGGGGGCTCGACTCCGCAAACGATGAAGCATCGTGTACAGAAAGCAGAAGGCCGATAGCGTTGCGTGCCGTCTCGATGCTGCATCCAACTTCCATGCGCATTTCGCCGTCCCCGGTGCGACATGAACATTCCCGCTCGAGCAGTTGCGTTGGTGGGCTTTGTTCGTTTCCAAAGGGTTTCCTTTGGACTAAGTCGCACTGCAAGTAGCTTGCGCCGCGCACTGCAATGCAAAACCCAGTTGTTGCACCTGGAGGGCCTTGCCGATGTGATGAAAATCCATGCAGTGGCCTGTTCCTTTCACGAGCCTCGCATCGACACTGGGGCTCGAGGTGAATGCTTCGCCAAACTGTTTCACTTCGTTCTCGTCGACGATCCACAGCTTGTCGAACTCGGCCTGCCGATAGTGAACCGGCACTTTGACGCGGGCAACGATGGATGCGACGTCGTCGATCCAAGTCGTGACGATGTCCAAAATTTCCTGCCGTGGGGCGGCGGAGTCGGAAACATGAGATGCAGCTGGCATGGATTCCACAAAGCTGCCGGCAGGTCCGAACATAACGTCGTCCTTCAACTCGACTGGGAACTGGACCGGTCCATCGGGAAAGCTCGCCCACATGCCAGGGAAGTGTGCGGGCACACGCAAACCCACTCCTGAAATCGCGAGGCCGATGATCGGCAAGTCATCTCCGGCCTGAGCCGCAATTGAAGTTGCAATGGCTCCGCCAATGGAGTGGCCGATGAGGACAATGCCGCGCGTCGATGCGCCATATTGCTTCCACGCTTCTTTTAGCGCATTCGTAAGAAACCGAGCCTGTCCCTGGATGGAGGAGCCGTCCCCGGTTAACGGGGCTGACGTCCCATAGCCCGGCCTGTCGATAGCGAGGATGGGCATTCCAAGTGATTGAGCGAGATCCAGCAGAGAATGTTCCGGGATGTCGAAGTATGCGGAAGTGTAGGTGCCACCATGGATTGCAATGACTAGGGGCGAATCAGCCCGCTGCTTGCCTGCGGGTGAGGGGCAGTACCTGCCCGACAGGCCTGCGAAGAGGTTCGCAGTGGCCTCGTGTGATGTAGTCTTTTTTTCGCTGCTGATGTTGTTCATTGAATATATCTCCTTCGCTGAGGCCATCGAATCGCGTTTAGTTCACTCCACCGGAAGCCAACTTCTTTTCGACTTGGAGCAGTATCGATGCCAGCTCGTCCTTCGAATAGTAGTTTCCGTTCCGCACAACGCCTGCAACGGTGTGCAGGTTTTGAATGCTTTCGATTGGATCTGCATCCAGAAGTACGAAGTTGCCGTCTTTGCCTTCCTCCACGGTGCCGCAGCGGTTCTCGATCCCGAGGAACTCGGCGCCACTGATCGTCGTCATTTGTAGTACCCGCAGGGGACTCAGACCACATTTCTCCAGCAGGTCGAACTCCTGATGCAGCGAAACTCCGGGAATTACCCAGCCTCCGCCATAATCCGTGCCCGCCATCATCTTCACTCCGGCGTCATCGAAATCTTTTACGAGGCGAAAGGACAAATCCATCAACCGCTTCAACGTGTCCTGATCTTCAGGCTTGAGTTTGCTGGCATATTCAACTGCCACCTCATCCCATAGCGAACGGACTTCGGCAGGCACGTAGCGCAACTCCGGGGCCTGGGTAAATCGTGGGTCATGCCCGAACGCCATCGTTTCATTCCGGATGAGGGTTGGGCACTGCCAAGTATCGTTCTCCGCAAACAGCGCGGCCAGCGCTCGGCTCTTGCCCTCTTTGTACGAACTGACGAGCCGCTTTGTTTTACTCATTGATCCCGGATCGATCTGAAGCCGGAAGAGCGAGGGATTTGCCACGAGCATTTGTGTCTTCTTGCCTCGGAGCTCTTCCTCTGACAGGTTGAACGGTGGAGGCGGCCTAAGCGCGAGTATGGTGCGGATGACCAGTTCAGCGCTTGAGCAGCGGATGAGCGCCAGCTCGGTTGGCCCAAGATGCTCGATGAAGTTCATCCCGCGCTTCGAGGCCTTGACGATGTCAACGCCTGGAGAGACGTGGCCGCCATAGGGAAGACCCTGACGTTTGGATTCTTCGAGAGAGGCGAAGAAGGCTTTCGGCGAGACGGCGATGGTCTTGATGAAGTCCGCGCCTTGAGCCTTTTGCTTTTTGACTTCCTCCACCGCGGCCTCAGGGGTTGCCGCATTGCCGCCTGCGAGGATCGCGCCGGGCATGGCCAGCAGTTCCGGTGTCTCGGGTCCGAAGTCCAATTCGCCCTTCTTGCGCTTTTCCAGTAGCTCGGGCGAGCCGGCCATTTGGCGAACGCCGGTGATGCCGTGGGCGAGCATGATCATAAGGTTGTCCGCCGGATTAGGCTGCTGCATGCTGTGGACATGCATGTCGAAGAAGCCGGGAACGAGGAATTTTCCCCGCGCGTCTATCGAGCGGGCCTGCGGATTCTGTTGACCCGCTCCAGAACCGATGCTGCGGATGACACCGTTCTCAACGGCGACATCCGTATTGGGAGTGAGTTTACCGGTGCGCGCACATACGACCGTGACACCGTTCAACGTTAAGGTACCGCTCTTGGCGGAGCCAACTGGATTCTGCGTATTCATCAGGGACTACCTCGTAACGCGTGCTGCGATTAACTTCCACGTGAATCAAAATATGAACCTATACCTGAACAACGAGCGCTAAGGCAGATGGTGAAAATCTTCGCCAAGCTACGAAATATAGCTCCCGTCCTCAACCTTACTGCTATCAACATGGCGAGCAACGCGGGATCTCCCAGTCACATGCTCGAGTACAGAAGTGAAATCTTCAGGGAGCGTGTCGCCTCTCCAGGCCACGTGCTGGTCTGGGCGGATGAGTGCGAAATGCGCCTGATAGCGACGTGGCAGCCGTGGATCCTTCGGTTGCACAATCTTCAGAGGTATACCTAATTGCTTTGCCGCCTGGAGCGCCAACTCCAGGTTTTCCACGACACTCGCCTGTGTAGCAAGCAACGTGAACCCGCTTCCGAAGTGGTCGAACAGGGAGCTGCCGTCTGTTAGCCAGATGTGTGGAGCAAGGCAACCGGGACAAGCTGACGGACGATAGACGCTGGTCGTCAGAGGCGGCGGCTCGGTTCCGTCCGAGACAATCACTGGAGAATTGGTGTAACGATAGCCAAGGACGGCCCCAAGAGTCTTGAACTCCCGCAACTTTATCGGATAGATCACTTCACCCGCTTCACGGCGCGTAGCATCGCCCACAGGGCCTGGCTCTTCCAGGCCGGGCAGCGGAAGATAATCACCGAGCGCGGCATAATTGTTGCCTGCCTCTTCAATCATCCATTTGTGAATTGGCCGCCGCTCAGGCTCATAGCTGTTGAGCAGAGCGGGGTCAGCCCACCCTCGCAAGATTGCGGCCATCTTCCAGCCAAGATCCACGGCATCGGATATGCCCATGTTCATTCCATACCCGCCAAACGGAGGATGAATGTGGCACGCATCGCCCGCCAGGTAGAGGCGACCCTTCGAGTATTTGTCGGCGATCATGCTGTTCGCGAACCATGGGCTTGCATCGAGTATTTCCATTTCAAAGTCAAGCTTGGTTGCGCGGCGGATGAGCTTTTCCGGGTCCTGGTCTTCCAACTCACCCTCGATTCGCGTCGCGATGAAGTACCAGAGATTTTGGTCTTCCACCGGTCCAATGAGGGAGAGCCCGTCGTCATTGATGATCCAGTATTGGATTGCGGGACCGAGCAAATGCAGCTTCGCCAGTCCCGGCGCGCGAAATTGAACGTTGTAGTTGGGCGCTACTCCGCGAGCCCCACTCATCGTTGCGCCGATGGCTTCTCGGACGAGGCTGCGTGCACCGTCGGCACCGACTACATATTCACTGCGGACCTGGAAGTCCTCGCCCGAAGCGATATCCCTGACACCGGTGACGACGTGGTCGTCCTCCTGTGTTGCGTTTACAAACCTGCAGTTGAACCGGATCTCCACCGTAGGCAGGGTTACGGCATAAGCCCGCAACACTTCTTCAAGGATGTACTGGGGCACCCACTGCGCAGGCTCCGAATAAAGATCATTCTTTGCAACAGAGCAGTTCAGTGCATTTTCAATCTTTGTGATTTGATACCCACCCAGGCGGGTCGCGAAAACAATATTCGATGGGTAATCGGCAGGCAGGGAAGACGCTCTACGAAGATTGTCGGCGATGCCCCAGCGGCGAAGGTGTTCCCGGCTCCGCACGTTGGTTGTCTTCGCTCGCGGATTCAAACCGACCCGCTCGTTCTGTTCGATCACCAGGCAGCGAATGCCGCGTTGGCCCATCTCGATCGCCAGAGATAGTCCGACGGGGCCCGAGCCAACGATCAAGACTTCCGTTTCCTGCATCTGCATCAAGTTCACCGCATTTGGACTTTCGGAAGAGATATCCGCCGTACGAGGATCAGTCGTTAACGACACCAAGAAAAGTGAGCGTGTTCGCCAATGCATGGTCGGCGAAGACGCTGCCACTTGTCAAGAAAAAACGCAGAGTGTCCTTAGAGGTCTCGATGAACAGGGGGATGATCGCTGGACGCTAGGGCAAAGAGCGAGGAAATTCAGAGAGTGAGCCGACGACCTTTCGGCTTGCGCTCAACGTTTGTGCGTGTGGCCTGTCTCCCTGCGGGACAGATACCGTCCATTTGTAGCCTCAGAATCCGGGCGAACTCCGCCTGTCCTGATCGCCAGTCCACATCCTCAAATTCGATCCACCAGCGAATTTCGGAAGCGAAGGCAAAGAAAATATGGCGCGCGATGATTTCCGCGGTTTCACCCGACGAAATCTCACCCGTTTCCAAGGCTTCCAGGACGAGTGTTTCGAGTCCTCGCAGCAGTCTCGCACGAATCGCAAGATAGCGCTCAAGATGCATGCCCGGCGACTGAAATTTTGTTTCACTCAGCAAAATCCTTGAAAGTTTCGGATCTTTCGAGAGTACGCGGAATTGCGGTGCCGTCATTGCGAGAATCTTTTCCTCGAACGTCTGACCAGCTTTGGGCAATCGCAGACAGCGGTCAACAAGGGCATCCATCTCCTCGTTCCAGATGAGGAAGATGAGGTCACGCTTGTCAGTTACATAGTTGAATAGCGTTCCCAGCCCCAGGCCTGCGTGCACCGCAATTTGCCGTAAGGTGGCCGCGTCGTATCCATGCTCGATGAAAAGTTCACGTGCGGCAGCCGTAATTCGCTCCCGTCTTTCCAGCTTCAAAGTCGCACGGACTCCGGGCTTCTTTTTTCTCTTCCTCGTTTTCTTGGGCCGAACGTCAACCGACGTTTCTCCAGAGAGGGGAATTAGCGGCGTGCGTGGTGCGGGGGATTTGGCCATGACGGAATTATTGCATTCCGGGCGTCGATGGTAAAAGAGCCAGCCCAAGTTCTCTTGACGTTGATTAGATGCGATGGGTATAGTGAACACGTTCTGAATAGATGGCGGATGCAGGACGAAATCACAGTGCCGTCTGCCGAACGGTTGGGAAGGCTTTAGATAATGGACTCCAACTCAACTCACTCCCCAGGCCGCAAGTTCCGGGCCGCTGTGGAGTATGAAAAGCCGTTGCAGGTGATCGGTGCGATCACGGCCTATACGGCGCGGATGGCGGAAGCGACCGGTTTCCGGGCACTCTATCTCTCAGGTGGCGGAGTCGCTGCCAACTCGCTCGGTATGCCGGACTTGGGCATCAGCACCATGGAAGATGTACTCACGGACGCACGGCGCATCACCGAAGTGACTACCCTTCCTCTACTGGTGGATATCGATACTGGCTGGGGCGGTGCGTTCAATATCGCACGTACGATTCGCAGCATGATTAAGGCGGGTGTTGCCGCCGTCCACATGGAAGACCAGGTGGGCACGAAACGTTGCGGCCATCGCCCAGGCAAAGAAGTCGTTCGGACCGAAGAGATGGTCGACCGCATTAAAGCTGCCGTCGATGCGCGCATCGATCCGGACTTCGTCATCATGGCGCGCACGGACGCTCTTGCAGTAGAAGGCCTGCAGGCAGCGCTTGATCGTTGTGCCGCATACGTGGAAGCCGGCGCCGACATGATCTTCGCCGAGGCGGTCACTGACCTCGCACTCTATCCAAAGTTCAAAGCAGCCGCGGGTGTCCCTATCCTGGCGAACATCACCGAGTTTGGACATACGCCCCTGTATACGACCCAGGAGCTCGCCTCGGCAGGGGTGGATATCGTTTTGTATTGTTGTTCTGCCTATCGCGCGATGAACGCTGCCGCCCTAAAGGTGTTCGAAACCATTCGGAGCGAAGGCACGCAACAAAACGTTGTGGACACCATGCAGACCCGTGCCGACCTCTATAAGTTCCTCGGTTATCACGACTACGAACAGAAGCTGGACCAACTGTTCGCGAAGACGAAGTGACGGTGACAGTCACACCGGAAGTTCCGCAAGGCCATTTGGAGAAGCAAGCAATGAGCGATTCATCAGCAGTCCAGGAGCGCACGACGTTTAAGCCGAAGAAATCTGTTGCCCTGTCTGGAACGCCGGCCGGCAACACCGCACTCTGCACGGTTGGCCGAAGCGGAAACGACCTGCACTATCGCGGCTACGACATCCTCGACCTTGCCACTAGGTCCGAGTATGAAGAGATCGCCCATCTGCTCATTCACGGCAGGCTGCCGAACCAGACTGAATTAACGGCCTACAAGGCTAAGCTCAAGTCGTTACGCGGCCTTCCGCAAGCTGTTAAGGCTTCGCTGGAGCATCTGCCTGCTTCGGCTCATCCCATGGATGTCATGCGCACGGGCGTTTCAGTGCTTGGCTGCGTGCTACCCGAAAAAGAAGATCACAGTCACGCCGGTGCACGCGACATTGCCGACCAATTGATCGCATCTCTTGGGTCGATGCTCTTGTACTGGTACCACTTTGCCGTGCATGGGCGCCGCATCGAGGTCGAGACGGATGACGACTCCATTGGCGCGCACTTCTTGCATCTGCTTCACGGCCACAAGCCTTCTGACGCCTGGGTGCGCGTGATGCATACCAGCCTCAATTTATATGCCGAGCACGAGTTCAATGCGTCAACCTTCACGGGACGTGTGATCGCCGGCACTGGCTCAGACATGTACTCCTGCATCACCGGCTCCATTGGCGCCTTGCGTGGCCCCAAGCATGGAGGCGCCAATGAAGTAGCGCTCGATATCCAGAAGCGTTACGCAAATGCAGACGATGCCGAAGCCGACATCCGCCGCCGCGTCGAGGCGAAGGAAGTCATCATCGGGTTCGGGCATCCCGTTTACACTATCTCCGACCCGCGCAACAAGGTCATCAAGGAAGTCGCGCGCGAACTGTCTGCAGCGGCAGGCAATATGAAGATGTACGACGTCGCCGAGCGGCTTGAATCCGTCATGTGGGACCTCAAGAAGATGTTCCCCAACCTCGACTGGTTTAGCGCCGTCAGCTACCACATGATGATGGTGCCCACTGCGATGTTCACGCCGTTGTTTGTTATCGCGCGCACCGCAGGCTGGGCCGCCCACGTCATCGAGCAGCGCATCGACGGCAAGATCATTCGCCCATCAGCCAATTACACAGGTCCTGACAATCTTCCGTTCGTCCCCCTGGTCGACCGCAAGTAGCACGAACCGCATCATTCCCTGGAGAGAAACGTGTCCGCGCGCATCAGCACTGAAGCCCAAAACTACGATCAGGTCATCGTCGACATTGTCGACTACGTTTCGTCCTATGAGCTCAAAAGTGAGCTCGCCTACACTACCGCGCGCCACTGCCTCATCGACACACTGGGTTGCGGACTGGAGGCCGTTGAATATCCTGCCTGCACCAAGCTTCTCGGACCCATCATTCCCGGGACCATGGTCCCGCACGGCGCGAAGGTGCCCGGCACGCAGTTTCAACTCGACCCAGTGCAGGCGGCATTCAACATTGGCGCGATGATCCGCTGGCTCGACTTCAACGACACCTGGCTCGCCGCGGAATGGGGCCACCCTTCTGACAATCTCGGCGGCATTCTGGCCGTTGCGGATTGGCTTTCCCGCACTGCGATCGCTTCAGGCAGGAAGCCTCTGGTCATGAAGCAGGTCCTGACCGCGATGATCAAGGCACATGAGATTCAGGGCTGCATTGCATTGGAAAACTCATTCAACACGGTTGGGCTCGACCATGTTGTTCTTGTAAAAGTCGCCTCCACCGCGGTCATCTCTGAACTGCTCGGTTTAACGCGCGAAGAAAGTCTGGCCGCTGTCTCGCTCGCCTGGGTGGATGGACAGAGTCTGCGCACCTACCGGCACGCACCCAATACCGGTTCTCGCAAGAGCTGGGCGGCGGGCGACGCAACCAGCCGCGGGGTGCGGCTGGCATTGATAGCCAAGACGGGTGAGATGGGCTACCCCACTGCGCTCACTGCAAAGACCTGGGGCTTCTATGATGTTTCTTTCAAAGGCCAGCCGTTCAGGTTTCAACGGCCCTACGGTTCTTACGTGATGGAGAATGTGTTGTTCAAGATCAGCTTCCCGGCGGAGTTTCACTCACAGACTGCCGTGGAAGCGGCCATGAGGTTACACGCCAGGCTGCAGCTGGCAGGAAAGTCCGCCGCGGACATTCAGAAGATCACTATCCGCACCCACGAGGCATGCATCCGCATCATCGACAAGAAGGGGCCACTCAACAACCCGGCCGACCGCGACCACTGCATTCAGTACATGATCGCCGTGCCGCTGATCTATGGCAGACTGACCGCCTCGGACTACGAAGACGGAGTCGCCACCGACCCGCGCATCGATACTCTCCGCGACAAGGTGGACACCATCGAGGTTCCGGAGTACACCACCGACTACCACGATCCCGAGAAACGCTCCATTGCAAACGCTCTGCGCATCGAGTTGGCCGATGGAAGCGTCCTCGAGGAAGCCGTGGAATATCCGATCGGACACAGACGCCGGCGCGCCGACGGAATCCCTCTACTCGAGGCGAAGTTTCGCACCAACCTCGCGCGGCGCTTTCCCGTGAAGCAGCAGGGAAAGATTCTTGATGCCTCCCTGCAACAAGCCGCTCTCGAAGAGATGCCGGTGAACGAGTATGTCGATCTGTACGTGATTTAGACCAACCCAGTAGATTCATCGCTGACGAATGACAGGAGCTGTTGCCATGGCCGGTAGTTCACGTGTGGAGGATGTCGCTGGCTCGACTGGCCACGCCAGGCTTGGGGATGCCGATCCCGGTGAGACGCACGAGTGGCTCGATGCGCTGATCGCGGTCATCCGCGAGTATGGCCCGGACCGCGCTCAGTTCCTTGTCCGTCAACTGAACGAGTCGCTTCGCGAGCATGGCGCTACAGATCTCCCACAGCCGTTCTCTGCCTATCGCAACACGATTCCGCTTGAGCGCCAAGGGCCCTATCCCGGTAATCTCATGATCGAAGAGCGTCTCACAGCCATCATGCGCTGGAACGCTCTAACCATGGTGATGCGCGCCAACCAGGCATATGGCGATCTGGGTGGTCACGTCGCAAGTTATGCCTCCGCGGCAGAAATCTTCGAGGTGGGTTTCAATCACTTCTTCCGCGCGAGTTCAGACACAGGTCCCGGTGATCTCGTTTTTTATCAGCCACACTCTGCTCCCGGTGTGTACGCGCGTGCTTTCCTCGAAGGCCGTCTGAGCCAGGAGCAGATCACCAACTATCGACAGGAAGTTGGCGGCAACGGTCTCTGCTCTTATCCGCATCCGTGGCTGATGCCCGAGTTCTGGCAGTTTCCGACCGGCTCGATGGGGATCGGCCCGATAAGTTCCATTTATCAGGCCCGCTATCTGCGCTACATCGAAAATCGCGGCCTGCAACCTTCCAACGGACGCCACGTGTGGGGCGTGTTCGGAGACGGCGAGATGGATGAGCCCGAGTCTATCGGAGCGTTAACGCTGGCCTCGCGCGAATGCCTCGACAACCTCACGTTCATCGTAAACTGCAATCTTCAGCGTCTCGATGGCCCCGTGCGGGGTAATGGGCAAATTATCCAGGAGCTCGAGTCACTCTTCATCGGGGCAGGATGGAACGTGATCAAGGTGCTGTGGGGTTCGGAGTGGGACGCACTCTTCTCGCGCGACAAGAACAACGCCCTGCTCCGGCGCTTCGCCGAAACAGTCGATGGGGAGTACCAAACGCTCGGATCGAAAGATGGTGATTACAACCGCGCGAAATTCTTCGATCGCGATCCTGAAACGGCGGCCCTTGCGGCCACAATGTCCGATGATGAGATCCATCGCCTGAAGCGCGGAGGCCACGACTTCCGCAAGCTGTACGCTGCATTCGCCGCGGCCAAGGCGCACAAGGGTCGCCCCACCGTGATCCTCGCCAAGACGAAGAAGGGTTATGGCATGGGCAGCGCCGGCGAGTCGAAGATGACCGCTCACCAGGCAAAGAAACTCGACGTCGAAGCGCTCCTTGCGTACCGCGATCGCTTCGCGTTGCCGTTGACGGACGACGAAGTTGCCTCACTCAGCCCTTGCCGGCCGTCCGGAGATTCACCGGAAATTAAGTACCTTCGTGGGCATCGCGAGGCGTTGGGCGGTTACATGCCCAAGCGCGAACGCAACGCAGCATACTCAATTCCCGTGCCACCGCTTGCAAGCTACGCTCAGTTCGCCCTCGAGTCAGACGGAAAAGAAATGTCCACGACCACCGCCGCTGTTCGCATGCTCGGCGGTCTGCTCAAGGACAAAGAGCTTGGGCCGCGCGTTGTGCCCATAGTGGCTGACGAAGCCCGTACGTTTGGCATGGCCAACCTCTTCCGCCAAATTGGAATTTATTCATCCGTGGGCCAGTTGTATGAGCCCGAAGACGCCGGCTCTATGCTTTACTATCGCGAAGCACGCAACGGTCAATTGCTCGAAGAGGGCATTACCGAAGCCGGTGCGTTATCATCGTGGGTTGCGGCGGCGACCTCGTATAGTGCACATGGCTTGCCGATGCTGCCGATCTATATCTATTACTCCATGTTTGGCTTTCAACGGGTAGGCGACCTGATATGGGCGGCCGCTGATCAACGTTCGCGAGGCATCCTGCTGGGAGCAACTGCCGGACGCACAACGCTAGGCGGTGAGGGGCTCCAGCATCAGGATGGCTCCAGCCATGTTGTCGCCGCGACGATCCCGAATTGCCGCGCCTATGATCCCGCCTTCGCGTCGGAGCTGGCCGTCATCATGGATTCGGCTGCGCGTCGCATGATGGAGCAGCAGTGCGACGAGTTCTACTACATCACGGTGATGAACGAGAACTATCCGCAGCCGTCACTGCTACCCGGCTCGGAGCATGACATTCTGAGGGGTTTGTACAGGTTTGCCGTGCGCGCGAAGAAGAGTGAGCCAGCTCGGGTTCGTCTGCTCGGTTCTGGAGCTATCTTTCGCGAGGTAATCGCAGCGGCTGACATTCTGCTCGACGATTTTGGTATTGCAAGCGAGCTGTTGAGTGCAACCAGCTTCAGCGAGCTGGCGCGTGATGCTGCGGAAGTGGAGCGAGCACGGCGTCTCGGCGCGGACGGCACGCAGCGGAGTCACGTTGAGAAAATGCTATCGGGCGACGCTCCGGTTATTGCGGCCACCGATTACGTCCGTGCTTACCCCCAGCTCATTTCGCCGTACGTGCAAGCGCGTTTCGTTTCATTAGGCACCGATGGTTTCGGTCGTAGCGATACCCGCGCCGCTCTTCGCAGGTTCTTCGAAGTAGACCGGCATAACATCATCCTCGCTGCCTTGGAAGCGCTCGTACGCGAGGGTACCGTAGACGCGCAGGTCTTGACGGACGCAGCGGTCCGTTTCAACGTCGATGCGGCCAGCCCGGCACCCTGGACTCTATGAGGCCGACATAATGAGTCAGACCATCGAAGTCCGCGTGCCCGACCTTGGTGACATCAGGGACGTACCTGTCATCGAAGTGCTTGCGCGCGTGGGCGCACAAGTCGCAATCGATGAAACCCTCCTTATTCTTGAAACTGAGAAGGCGACGATGGACGTACCATCCTCTTCAGCGGGCACCATACGCGACGTGCTAGTGAAAGCCGGAGATAAGGTGAGCCCGGACGACGTCATTGTTCTGCTTGAGGTGTTGGCAGGGAACCCGGTCGAAAAAGTCCAGCCCCAGCCAGTTTCGATCGCGCTGGCGTCGCCTCCAATCGCCAACGTCCCTCAGGCTTCTATCCCAGTACAGACGCCGCCGACGTCAGCAGTATCGACCTCTCCCATCCCGCAGCAGACACGCTCAAGCGCGGATATAACCGCACATGCCTCGCCATCAGTCCGTCGCTTCGCTCGACAACTCGGTGCTGATCTCGCTTTAATTCCTGGAACAGGGCCCAAGGGCCGTATCCTCATCACAGATGTTGAGGCCTTCGTGAAGCATGCGCTCTCCAGCGCACACAAGGCCACCCTAAACCCAGGATCAGCGCTCGACCTGCTGCCTTGGCCACAAGTTGATTTCGCAAAGTTCGGCCCGGTTGAG
>Ga0302307_10000201_pt1 | contig 47528 bp, 47 predicted proteins | sample III_Palsa_E3_2_FD_200530 | JGI IMG/M metagenome (GOLD analysis project Ga0302307, IMG submission 200530) | Peat permafrost microbial communities from Stordalen Mire near Abisko, Sweden - III_Palsa_E3_2 | ecosystem: Environmental > Terrestrial > Soil > Palsa > Peat permafrost | place: Sweden... | reverse complement strand
TATAGCGCCTGCCGGGATTAAACCTGTAGCCAGTACAAATAGCGATGAAACAAACCATCATACCGGGCCTCATCGTATTGATAAAGCAAATACAAGCCCGCAAGTTCCTGAACCAAACAGGGAGTTGTCGGTACGCCAAAATGGTAAAAGTATGATTACCGATAAATTTAGCTACAAACGTGCTGATGGTAGTATAAGAAACTATACGGCGTACAACATCAGCAATAAAGATGTAAATGATTTAGCTAAAAGAGGTATTGATGTAAGGGTATTATATGATGTTAAGATTGAGGAAGATACGGCTAAACATAGTGCACCACCCCCGCCCCCACCTGCACCGCCTCAACCAAAAGCTACTTATACCGGTAAAGGTTACAAGTTTAGGGAAGATGGTTATTTGATACACAACAAAACCAATTACCGGGTTATTATTACCGAAAAGGATGGCACCGAGAAAGAATATTTCCGCAATTCGGCTACAACGGCTGAGATCAGCTTGCTGAAAAATAAATATGGTTACACCTTCCCTACCATGAATATATATCCTAAACTACCGCCGCCGCCACCAGCGCCCGCAGTTGATAAACGGCCGCCGCCACCTCCGCCTGCGCCACCTGTTAAAATAAGTTTCCTTAAAAGCGGGTATACCGGTAAAGGTTTTAAATATACCGAGCGCAAATTTGTACAGGGCAACGAAGTGAACCTTTGGGTTAGTATTTATGATAAAGATGGCACCAGGAACATATACACTGCAAGTTCGGCATCGGCTGCTGATGTAAAAATGCTGAGCGAGAAATATGGGTATACCTTTCCTGCAAAAGGGAATTATAGTTTAATGAAGGCGTTTATAGTAAAGTTCCCGCCCCCGGCTCCTATTGATAAGCGCCCGCCACCTGTGCCGCCGGCAGGCAAAAGCCCTGCTGCATCAGCGAAAATCATTCCTGATGTAAATGCAAATATGGATTACAGCAGCTTTTATAAACAAATTCAACGCACCGTAAGGTATCCAAAAGCTGCAAGGGATAGTAACAAAACGGGATTGGTTTTGGCAGCATTTACAGTGACACCTAATTATAAAGTAGATAAAATCAGTATAGCCCAGGGAAGCTCGGGCGTTTTAAATGATGAAACAAGAAGAGTTTTGCAAAATTGTGATGCTTCTGCCTTAAAACCGGGTATGAATTATGTGTTGCCGCTTCATTTTGCATTGGTGGATAAGGATGACAATCCTATAAAATCAACTGACGAGCCTCATTATTCTATAGGTGGAAACCGCAACCTGACGAAGCAATTGCGTGAGGTTATAGTAATTGCCTATAAATAATTACCCTTTTACGTAAACCACCTGCTTGGTTTCAAAAAACTCTTCTTCGAAATAATTTTTGAGGTGAAATTGCCGGACGGTTAACCCCGATTCGGCAATTTCCTGTTCAAGGTCGCCGCCCTTTAGGTAGAGGATGCCGTTGGGCAGGGTATTTTTTGATTGTTTGTTGAATTTGTCTTTTACCCAGGGATAAAACTCCTTTAAGCGGGTAACAGCCCGCGATACTACAAAATCAAATTTTTCATTTACCTGTTCGGCGCGCAAGTGTTCGGCCTTCAGGTTTTTTAAACCCAAGGCATTGGCCACCTCGTTTACCACCTTTATTTTTTTGCCGATAGAATCAACCAACGAAAAACGCGTTTCGGGAAACAAAATAGCTAAAGGTATGCCGGGGAAGCCGCCGCCGGTGCCTACATCCAGCACGCTTTCGCCGGGCAAAAAGGAAATGACTTTGGCTATGCCGAGCGAGTGCAGCACGTGGCGCTCATAAAGCTGGTCGATATCCTGGCGGGAAATTACGTTTATCTGGCTGTTCCAGTGCTGGTACAATGCCGGCAATTGCTCAAACTGCTGTTTCTGCAAAGGGGTAATGTGAGGAAAATATTTTAGTATCAGCTCAGATGTCATCGCGGTTTAAACGATTGAGTACGTTGCCCAGTAAATACCTTGCCCTAAATAGCTGTGCCTTTACCGTACCCAATGGCAAATCAAGCTGCTGGGCTATTTCTTCGTAAGATAATTCATCAAAATAGCGCAGGGTAATCAGGTTGCGGTAACGCATGGGCAGGTTTTCTATCAGCAATTTCAATTCTTCGGTTTGCTGTTTTTTGATGGATGTTTCTTCGGGGTTTAGTACATCGGCCTTTATCTGTAGGGTTTTATCCTCGCCATCCTCATCCAGCATACCGTGTATGCTCATGGTATTGAGCTTTTTTTTCCGGATAAAATCGATACAATTATTGGTGGCTACCCTAAACAGCCAGGTACTAAAGGCGTAATCAGGCTGGTATTTATCCAGTTTTTCGAAGGCTTTGGCAAAAGTTTCCACGGTTAGGTCCATGGCGTCTTCTTTGTTATTCACCATTTTCAACACCATAAAATATATGGAGTCCTTGTAGCGGTGCATTAAGTCGGCGTAGGCTTTTTGGTCGCCCTCGCGCGCCCTCACTACAAGGTGGAAATCATTTTTGGCGTTTGCCGTAAAATTGGCGTTTATTTCCATTGCTTGGTTTTAATAAAAGTACCTACAAGGCCAAAAACATTCAGATAAACATAGTACACAAGGTCGAGGCCGGGCAAATACCATACTAAATCACTACCATCCAGCTTTTTAAATGTTTTAATATAAATCACTAATTGTAAAACTAACCTGAATATAAATATAGCTAAAGCCAGCAAAGGCTCAAAATTAAATAGCAAACAACCTATCAGCAGTATATAAAACAGGAAGCCGGTTACGGCATCAAAGCTCAATAATTGGCGATGCCTGCTTTTATACAGCTTGCCCACGCCCATGTGGCGCTTTTTTTGCCTGAACCAGCCGTTTATTGTGGTTTTGGCAGGGGTATAAACAAAGGCTTCGGGGTGTATTTCTATTGTGGTATTATCTGAAGTAGCATTTTGGTTTACAAACAGGTCGTCATCGCCGCTAATTACGTGCATGTGCGAGGCAAAGCCCTTTACGCTAAAAAACAGTGTTTTGGTATATGCCAAATTACGGCCAATGCCCATGTACGGGTCGCCACTTTGGGCAGCCGACAGGTAATTAATGCCCGTTTTTATGGTCTCGAACCTAATAAAAGGGTTTAGAAAATTTTTGCTTTTGTAGTAAGGCGAGTAACCCAGTATAATTTGCGCCGAAGTGGTAAAGTTGGCCGCCATGCGGGCAATCCAGTTTGGCGAAGCGGGTTCGCAATCGGCATCGGTAAATAACAAATGCTCGTTCTTGGCGGCTTTTATGCCCAAGGTAAGCGCGAATTTTTTGCCGGTTTTAAAGCGTGCATGCTCGGTAATGGTAACAACTTTGAGGTGAGGGTATTGGGTTTGAAGCTCCTCTAAAACCAAATCCGAATCATCGTAAGAGCAATCGTTAATTACCACTACTTCAAAATCGGGATAGTTTTGCTGTAATATGCCGGGCAAATAAGTTTTAAGGTTTTGCGCCTCGTTGCGCGCGCTGATAATTACAGAGATGGGCAGGCCTGCCGGGATTATCTCATCCATTGATTTGTAGCGCGTAAGCTTGCTATGGCTGCTCACCAAATAATAGAGCTGAACGATGAAACAGAGCTGAAATAAGAGGAATAACGCCTCTTTAATATAATTTTCCAAACAGTTATTTATAACAGTACAAATTTGTTAATTTTTGACGGGATTGTGGGGATTTGTTGAAAAACAGTATTTCGATTTGAAAATGTGGAGATTTGATGATGGGATTGATGTGCGGATATGCAAATGTGCGGATGTGCAGATGTGCAGATGTGCAGATGTGCAGATGAGGATTGCCGGCTGGAAGCCGTTACAATGCAACCCACGAGTTACACTGCGCTAAACTCGCGGGAGCTGATCTCTAATCACTAAACTCAAGTGTTTTTTCTGTTTTATTTGTTTTAACTGTTTAAAGTGTTTTTTTCGTTTTAATTGTTTCAAATGTATTTTCTGTTATTGATGTTGTAACCGTTTTTGCTGATTTGCGCGTTACGGGCTTTATGATAAATATAAACAAATGATAAAAAGGCGCTTAATTTGTTAATTTTGCGCACTTATAATGAAATTTAACTTAACAGCCCAAGACCCGCTTAGCAAAGCCCGCGCAGGTGAACTTACTACCGACCACGGCACTATACAAACTCCTATTTTTATGCCGGTGGGTACCGCGGGCACGGTAAAAGCGGTGCACCAGCACGAGCTAAAAAACGATATTAAGGCGCAGATTATACTGGGCAATACTTACCATTTATACCTAAGGCCGGGGTTGGATACGCTGGAGAAAGCGGGCGGCCTGCACAAATTTAACGGCTGGGACGGCCCTATTTTAACCGATAGCGGCGGCTACCAGGTGTATTCGCTTACCGAGGTGCGTAAGATTAAGGAGGAGGGTGTAACCTTCCGCTCGCATATTGATGGCTCGAAGCACTTGTTTACGCCGGAGAATGTGATGGATATACAGCGTATAATCGGCGCGGATATTATTATGGCTTTTGATGAGTGTACGCCCTACCCCTGCGAGTATAACTACGCCAAACGATCGATAGAGATGACGCACCGCTGGCTTAAACGCTGCTGCGACAGGTTTGACAGCACCGAACCTAAGTACGGTTACAGCCAAACGCTGTTCCCTATTGTGCAAGGTTCGGTGTATAAGGATTTGAGGGTACGGTCGGCCGAGGTGATTGCATCGTTTGAGCGTGAGGGCAATGCCATAGGCGGGTTATCAGTTGGCGAACCTGCCGAAGAGATGTACGCCATGACAGAAATTGTTTGTAATATATTACCGGAGCAAAAACCACGTTATTTGATGGGTGTAGGCACACCAGTTAATATATTGGAAAATATTGCGTTAGGAATTGATATGTTTGATTGCGTTATGCCAACCCGTAACGCGCGCAACGGTATGCTTTTTACTAAAAATGGTATCATCAACATCAAAAACGAGAAGTGGAAAAATGATTTTTCGCCCATTGAGGCGGATAGTGACCTGCTGGCCGATACCGCCTACACCAAAGCCTATTTAAGGCATTTGATACACAGCGGCGAAATGCTGGGCGCGCAAATAGCTACCCTGCACAACCTGCACTTTTACCTGTGGCTGGTTGCCCAGGCCCGCGAAAAAATATTAGCCGGCGAGTTTTACGCCTGGAAAGAAAAAATGGTTAAGGTTTTAGCCGAAAGATTATAAATGAAGGAATTTATAGACAGGTATATTAAAGTTATAGACCGGTATATTATTGGTAAATACCTGGGTACGTTTGTATTTACCCTGATGATATTTATCGTAATATCAGTGGTGTTTGATATATCGGAGCATTTGGATAACTTCCTGTCGAAACACGCCACCTTATACCAGATAGCTTTCCAGTATTACGCCGGGTTTATCCCCTTTTACATGAATATGCTATCGCCGCTTATTAACTTTCTGGCGGTGATATTCTTTACGGCTAAAATGGCCAACCAAACCGAAATTGTGCCCATACTGAGCGGTAAGGCAAGTTTCAACCGTTTTTTGAGGCCCTATTTTATAGCCTCGTCGCTGGTATTTGTTTTCTCATTTTTCGCAAACGTTTACCTTATACCCTATACCAATCGCCTAAAAAATGACTTTGAAAATTCGCACGGCTTTAATGGCGACCAGGACCCTACCAAAAGCGAAGTACACTTAAAGCTGGATGCCCATACGTATGTTTACCTGCAGTCGTACGACCAAACGGCTAACAGTGGCTACACCTTTATTATGGAGAAGTTTAATGGCGATGAACTGAAAGAGAAACTTTATGCCCCAACTATTAACTACGATTCGGTTAAAAATAAGTGGAAACTGAATAATTGTACGGTACGTTATGTGAATGGCTTAAGGGAAAAACAACTCAACAACGTGCAGCTGGATACCGCGCTGGATATGCGCCCGTTCGACTTTGATGTGCTGCATGATGATAGTTACGACGCCATGTCGTTAAGCATACTTAACGGCGCAATTGCCAAGGAACGCATAAGAGGTTCGGGCGTGCTGGACAATATGCTTTACGAAAAATATAACCGTTTTATATACCCGCTATCTACCTTCGTTTTAACGCTGATAGGTGTATCTATATCCTCCCGCAGGGTGCGTGGCGGCATTGGCTTACCGCTTGGTATTGGTATTTTCCTGTGCTTCTCGTACATCGTACTGGTTAAATTCGCATTTGTTTTTGCAGAGAAAGGCACTATGACACCGATGCTCGCAGCGTTTTTCCCGAACTTTGTATTCGGCGCCTTAGGCTATTATTTACTCTATAAAGCGCCAAAATAATGCCTGCAGAAACCCCTACATCTGCAGGGATCAATAAAAACCTGCTTATACTCCATTTTACGGTGTTTATATGGGGTTTTACCAGCATTTTAGGAGAGCTAATTTCCATTGCCGCGGTACAATTGGTGTGGTACAGGGTATTAATTGCTTTAGTATCGTTGTTCATCTACTTCAAATTCAATAAAAACACATTCAAAGTAAGCAGAGGGAATTTAATAAAACTGGTGGCTACGGGCGCGTTAATAGGCCTTCACTGGATACTTTTTTTTGCCGCTATAAAGCTTTCTACGGTATCGGTTACCTTGGTTTGCCTGTCCTCCATGACCTTGTTTACCGCCATTTTTGAGCCGCTGATTAACAAAAAACGTATCTCCAAACTCGAGATAATTGCAGGTGTATTAATTATAATTGGTATATTTTTAATCTTTGAATTTGAAGTTCAATACACTAAGGCTATCATCTTCGGACTGTTGAGCGCTATGTGTGCAAGCCTTTTCTCTATCATAAATGCCCGCATGGTTAAAACTACCGAAGCACCTATTATTACCTTTTATGAGCTTTCCGGTGCATTTGTATGGATAAGTATTTACCTGTTTTTTGCCCATGGTTTTGGCCGGGAGATGGTGTTACAAAATGCTGATATAGGATATTTACTAATCCTCGGCACTATTTGTACGGCCCTTGCCTACGTAGCCGGCGTATCGGTAATGCGCGAATTCTCGGCGTTTAAAGTGGCCCTTATTACCAACCTGGAGCCGGTGTACGGCATCATCATGGCATTTATTTTCTTTGGTGATATGCATAAATTAAAGCCTGGCTTTTGGCTTGGGGCACTAATTATCTTATCTACAATCTTTCTTTTTCCTGTCGCCCAAAAGCAAATTGCCCGCCGTAGAGGTAATTAAAATATCTGTTTTCTAACCGTTTACATATCATAATTTATCATTATAGCTTAACTCTGCGGGGTGGGGGATAAGAAATATCGTATACATACCACGCATTTTAAGCCCCTCTAAGCGCTTATTTTTTAAAGCGACCAAATAGATGGTTATGATAATTTTGCTTGATTACAGGGCAAATTTCATTTTTAGTTAGTGTATTAAAATAGTAATAAATTAAGTTATACACTAAAGGTTTTTTATCGTGCATTTTGACGATTTATTGCAATTAAAAATCCATCAAGTCTAATTATATAAAATATATAATTATATATAAATCAATATATTATATAATTTTAAAGAATAATAAATTTAAGTAAAATTAAAAAACACAACAAGTCAAAAACTAATTTTTTTAGCAAATAAGTTAATTTAATGAATTTTGTTAATATAATAACCTATAAATGAATATAATATGTATTAATTTATAAAGTTTTAATACAGATTTGATATTTTTGGTGAAGAAGCTATCAAAGTGTACCGAATGGCAAAAATTCCAATTTGAAATAATTGGCGATAGGATGAGCAAAAATGGCAATTCTCATTTTTACTCTAAAAATCACACATTTTGCACATAGGGATTTTTCAGTATTTTGAGGTCTAAAAAACAAGAGTGGCGGCTTGGCAAAATTTGATTTCAATTAATAGCCCCCCTACCTTGTTTTACAAAACGATGCCGGTTGGTGTTTTATAAAAAGCGAAGAAAAAAACCACAAGCTCCCCTACCCGATTTTACCATCCGAAAAAACATCGATTTTAATAAGACATTTTTAAACCTGATATTGTATTAAACATTCAATAAAAAAAGCCATGCGGATAAAAACAATGTTCATTATACTGGTAACTGTTTTAATTACCATAGTGCTGGTGCAAAACACCGGGGCGGTTTATTTTTCGTTTTTGTGGGCAACCTTCAGGATATCGAAATTGGTAATGCTAACGGCCGTAGCGGTGGTCGCGTTTATTTTGGGCGTGATGGTTGGCAGGCCCAACAAGGTTAAACGCCTGGGTGGCGATTACCCCGACGATATTGACGAAAAAGAAAACCCTAATACACTAAGTGATGAAGACAGGGATTATATAAGTTAATGAAATGAAAAAAACTATCGGGTTTATAGGCCTAGGCAACATGGGCATAAACATGGCCAAAAACTTAATCAGCGAAGGCTATCACCTTCGGGTATATAATCGTACCGCGGCAAAAGCCAATGAGCTTGACGCATCTGCTATAACGGTATGTAAAACGCCTGCAGAAGCCGCTGAAGGTGTAAATATCCTTATCAGCATGCTTGCGCAGGATGATATTGTTAAGGAAGCTGTAATTGGCGAGAATGGCGTATTGAAAACTTTTTCAAAAAATTCTGTCCATATCTCAATGAGCACCATTGCGCCTGATACCTCTCAGGAGCTTGCTAAGCTACATGAAGCTGGGGGCAGCCACTATATCGATGCGCCCGTATTTGGTCGCCCTGACGCAGCCGCTGCAAGGAAACTATTTATATGTACATCCGGCGATAAAGAAGCCAACGAAATTGCCAGGCCAATTTTAGAATGTTTAGGCCAACGCATTATTGATTTTGGCGAAAAGGTAGGCAGCGCCAACGTGGTGAAAATTGCGGGCAACTTTATGATTATTGCTTCGCTGGAAATGATGGCCGAGGCGTTTACCCTTGCCGAAAAGAACGGCCTCGACCGATTGCAGGTAGCGGAGTTTTTTGGTTCTACCCTATTTAACGCGCCTATCTACCATAACTATGGCAAACTGATAGCCAACAAACAATATGAGCCGGTGGGTTTTAAAGCTAAATTAGGCTATAAAGACGCCCGCTTAGCGGTTACGCTGGCTCAGCAAAGCCAAACACCAATGCCCGCTGCAACTCTGGCACACGACAGGTTGCTATCCGCCGTTGCCAAAGGCTGGGGCGAAAGAGATTGGGTTGAGGGTGTAGCAAGAGGAGTAAGTGAAGATGCAGGAGTGTGATAAGAATTTCGGATTCATCAAAAATTGTCATTCTGAGCGATAGCGAAGAATCTGTCAGGTGGTGCACCCAGGCGACAGATGCTTCGTACCTCAGCATGACAATAAACTATATATCATAAAACACCTGGTTATCCACTTCCAAATGCGACAAATCAGGTGTTTTATCAAATATGCCAAATACCGAAGCCCCACTCCCGCTCATGCTGGCAAACAAAGCTCCTGCCTGGTACAAATCGGCTTTTACGCCCCTTATCAGCGCGTGATTTTTAAAGATACTTTCTTCAAAATCATTTTTAATATGCTTTTTCCAGGAGGCAACCGGCAATTGTATCAACTCTATTAACGAGGTTTTAACCTCGGCAGGTTTTACGCCGCGGTAAGCTTCGGCTGTTGATACCTGCACATCGGGCATTACCAGTACAATTTTATAGTTTGAAAGATCGAGTTCTATCGGCTCAAACTCATCCCCTACATCAAAAGCGAATACCGGTTTGCTTTCGATAAAAAAGGCGCAGTCGGCACCAAGTTTGCGGGCGTAGCCTTGCATTTTATCAATGCTTAGCCTTAAATTGAAGTTTTGATCCATCAGCCTGATAAAAAACGCTGCATCAGCCGAACCACCGCCCAACCCCGCACCTATGGGTATATGTTTATGCAGGTGGATTTTTACCGGCGGTATGTTATGGTCTTTTTTTAAAAGGTGATAGGCCTTAATGCAAAGGTTATCCTCAATTTTACCGGGGATGGCCAGGCCCGATGATTCAAAGCTTAGTTTATCACTTTCAATAATCTCCAGCGCATCATTAATTTTAACAGGGTAAAATATAGTTTCGAGATTATGATAGCCATCGGCACGGCGTTCTATAACGTTAAGGCCGATATTAATTTTAGCATTAGGAAAAATGACCATATAAATGATTAACACGGCATGTATTTTTAAACATCCGTAGGATGGTAAATTTAGATTATTTTTATTTGTAATTAAATAATTAGCGAATGAGTGATTTAATGGAAGTTAAAAATCAATAAATCACTCATTCAATAAATCACTAAATAAATAATGAAACAATATCTCGACCTGATGCGCCATGTGATGGAAACCAGCACGCAAAAACACGACCGCACCGGAACAGGCACCATCAGCGTTTTTGGTTACCAGATGCGTTTTAATTTGCAGGATGGTTTTCCATTGGTAACTACCAAAAAACTGCACCTAAAATCTATCATACATGAACTGATATGGTTTTTAAGCGGCGATACCAATATACAATACCTAAAAGATAACGGTGTACGCATTTGGGATGAGTGGGCTGATGAAAATGGCAACCTTGGCCCGGTATACGGTTACCAGTGGCGCTCGTGGCCTACGCCTGATGGCGGGCACATAGACCAGATTGCACAGGTGGTAAACCAAATAAAAAACAACCCCGATTCGCGCCGCATGATTGTTTCGGCATGGAACGTAGCTGATGTAAACCAGATGGCGCTCCCGCCTTGCCATAGCCTCTTTCAGTTTTATGTATTGGATGGCAAATTATCATGCCAGTTATACCAGCGCAGCGCCGATATATTTTTAGGCGTACCATTTAATATAGCATCCTATGCCCTATTAACCATGATGATGGCGCAGGTATGCGGCCTCCAGTACGGCGACTTTATCCACACCTTTGGCGATGCTCACATTTACAACAACCACCTTGAACAGGCAAACCTACAATTAAGCCGCGATCCACGGCCGCTGCCTACCATGAAAATAAACCCTGATGTAAAGGATATATTTAGTTTTAGGTTTGAAGATTTTACATTGGAAAATTACGATCCACATCCTCATATAAAAGGGATTGTTGCGGTTTAAAATAATTAATAATATTGTCAGCTGAGGAACGAAGCATCTGTCGCTTGGTGCACCACCTGACAGATTCTTCACTCCGTTCAGAATGACAATTAAAAAATTATATGGATAATACACAATTAAAAAAGGAGATACACGAAGCAATAGAAAAATTACCTGAATATCTATTACCTCACGTTCTGAATTATTTAAATTCCATCCAAAGCGAATCACCTGATAAAAAAACTCTTAGAGAATTTGTTGATAAGGTTTTTAAGGAAGATGCTAACTTACTCCAAAGGCTTGCCGACAGTTAGTCATCTTTTACAAATGAACAAATGAACAAATGAACCAGTAAACTAATGACAATAAGCATCATAGTCGCCATAGGCGAAAACCACGCCATAGGCAAAAACAATCAATTGTTATGGCACATGCCTAATGATTTAAAGCATTTTAAAGATGTTACTTCGGGCCGTACCATTATTATGGGGCGTAAAACATTTGATTCGGTTGGCAAGCCTTTGCCCAGGCGCAGGAATATTGTGGTTACCCGGCAGGATATAACCATACCCGGCTGCGAGGTGGTAAAATCAATTGAGGATGGCATTGCCTTGTGCACCGGAGAAGATGAAGTGTTTATTGGCGGCGGTGCCGAAATTTACAGACAAGCTATGCATTTAACTAACCGCATTTACCTCACCGTTATACATCATGCGTTTGATGCAGATACCTTTTTTCCTGAAATCGATAAAAATGAATGGAAGGAAACCGAGCGTGAAAACTACCAGCCTGATGAAAAAAACGCGTTTCCATACTCCTTTATAACCTTGGAGCGCGCCTAACATTTCTACTGTTAATTTTGTTTTAAATTTTAAATTTTAGGCGCTGCGAAATTTTATTAGATTTGCCGTCTGTTTTAAAAAAAGGTTATAAACTAATTGATTACATATATAATACACGATGCAAGGTAAAGGGGTTGTTAAATTTTTCGCCATATTATTGGCAGTGGTATGTTTATACCAGCTTTCATTTACATGGGTAACACACAAAGTTGAAAACGATGCTAAAGTATATGCCAAAGGCGATATAAATAAGCAAAAGGCCTACCTGGACTCAATGTCTGATAAACCGGTATATCCTTTATTAGGCCATACTTATCAATATTGCAAAGGTAAAGAGCTTGCCTTAGGCCTCGATTTAGAGGGCGGAATGAGCGTTACCATGCAAATTTCGTTAAGGGAATTGGTAAAAAGCTTATCAAATAACAATCCTGATGTTGTATTTACCCAGGCATTAAACAATGCCGTGGCCGATAGCCGTACCAGCCAAAAGGATTATATTACCTTATTTATAAACGAATACGAAAAGCTAAACCCTAATGGGCAGTTAGCCGCTATCTTCTCTACAAAGGATAACCAGGAGAACCTGAAATACAATGCCAGCAACAGCCAGGTTGAAACATGGTTAAAAGACCAGGCCGAAGCAGCCGTACAACAATCGTACACTGTTTTAAGCAAACGTATCGATCAGTTTGGTGTTACCTCGCCAAACATACAGCGCCAGGCAGGTACCAATCGCATTTTAATTGAATTACCGGGTGTAAAAGATCCTGAGCGTGTGCGCAAGTTGTTATCGGGTACTGCTAAGCTTGAGTTTTATCAAACATTTGAAAACCCTCAGATTTACCAGGTATTGGTAAATGTAAATAACCTGGTAGCTGCCAAAAACAAGGCTGCTGCAAAAGATTCGGCTAAAACAGTTGCCGTTGTTAGTCCTGCGGTTAAAAAAGATACCACTGCCGCTGCTAAAGGTGGCCTAACCTTATTAAACAAGCTGGGCAAAACACCTGCCACTGCATCTGACACCTCAAACCTGGGCAGCAAAGCAAAATTAGCTGCTGAAAACCCATTATTTGCTATTTTAGAGCCGGTTACTTACCAGGATCAAAGTGGACAGCAAAAACTAAGGCCGGGACCTGTGGTAGGTTACGTTGCATTAAAAGATACTGCCACTGTAGATTCATACCTGAACAGCACTGCTGCTCAAAATGTGATACCGCACAATATGAAATTTTTATGGGGTGTAAAACCTTTAGACAAGTCAAAAGTATTTGAACTATATGCCATTAAACTGGCCGGCGCAGAAAACGGCCCTGTACTTACAGGTGATGTAATTACCGATGCCCGTGCCGATCAAGACCAAAGAGGATCGCCTGATGTAGTAATGGATATGAATTCGCAGGGTGCGCAAAAATGGGATATAATTACCCGCGACGCATCTGCCAATAAAAATGATTTACAATCAGTAGCTATCGTTCTTGATAACAATGTTTACTCGGCGCCAACTGTTGATGGCGAAATATCGGGCGGTAATTCTTCCATTTCAGGTAGTTTCAGCACTGATGATACACATGATTTAGCCAATGTATTAAAAGCAGGCCGTTTACCGGCACCTGCCGTTATCATCAGCGAAAGCGTTGTAGGCCCGTCATTAGGCCAGCAAGCTATCACTGCCGGTTTATTATCATGTATTTTAGGCCTTGTGGTTATCCTTATATTCATGGTTGCTTATTACAACCGTGCGGGTACTATTGCGGTGGTTGCGGTAATTGTAAACATCTTCTTCTTAATGGGTGTGCTTACCAGCTTAGGCGCGGTATTAACCATGCCTGGTGTTGCAGGTATCATCCTGATATTAGGTATAGCGGTTGATGCCAACGTGCTGATATATGAGCGTGTGCGTGAAGAGTTGTCGCTGGGCAAATCCATCCGTATAGCGGTTAACGATGGCTTTAAACATGCATTACCGTCAATCCTCGATTCAAACATCAGCAGCTTTTTAACAGGTTTAATATTGTTCATATTCGGTTCAGGCCCGATACAGGGTTTTGCAACTACTTTAATGATCGGTATCGTAACCTCATTATTCTGCTCGCTGTTAATATCAAGGCTTATTTTTGAGTGGATGCTGGGCAAAGGCTGGGATATTAAATTTTCACATCCATGGAGCTCGCATACCTTTAAAAATGCTAATTACGCGTTTGTTAAAAACCGCTTTAGATTCTATATTTTCTCAGGCACATTTATCCTTGCAGGTCTTATATCTATGGCTGTGCACGGCTTTAACTACGGTGTGGATTTTGAAGGTGGTAACAACTACATTGTACGCTTTGAAAACAAAAGTGCTACTCAGGAGGATGTACAAAACGCCGTTGATAAAACGCTGGGCCGCGGTACCGAGGTTAAAACTTACGGTAACGACATCAGCATAACTACCAACTACCTGCTTAACGATACCGCTGCTAATGCCGGTGATAAAATTAAGGATGCACTGGTATCAGCATTAAATGCTAACCCGATAACGCACATTACTAAGGCTGATATACTAAGCTCGCAAAAAGTAAGTGCTACCATTGCTAATGAATTAAAAAAATCAGCAGTGTGGACGGTAATATTCGCCATCTTAATCATCTCAACCTACATATTAATCAGGTTCCGTAAATGGCAGTTTAGTTTGGGTGCGATGGTTGCTACCGCGCACGATGCCCTGATGGTATTGGCCTTCTTCTCGATATTTAAAGATGTACTGCCATTCTCGCTGGATATTGACCAGGCCTTTATAGCCGCTATATTAACGGTAATTGGTTACTCAATTAACGATACCGTGGTAGTGTTCGACCGTATACGTGAGTTCCTTGATTTACATCACGCTAAAACAGACGACCCTAAAGAGGTAATTAATCACGCTATTAACAATACCTTAAGCCGTACCATTATTACTGCCTTAACCGTGGTTTTAATATTACTGGTACTGTTTATTTTTGGTGGCGATGTTATCAGGGGCTTCTCGTTCGCGTTACTTATCGGGGTTTGTTTCGGTACATATTCGTCAATCTGTATCGCAACACCGATCATTGTCGACTTTGGGAAAAAAGACCTGAAATAATCAATAAAATTATTTTAAGTGAAAGGCCCCAACATTTGGGGCCTTTTTTGTTTATTAAGTAAATTGGAATATTAAGCTACATGGTATGAGTTCTAACGATAAAACAAAATTCCCCTTAGTAGTTATAGTTGGTGGCGGCTTTGGGGGGCTTGAGGTTGCCCGCAGACTTGCAGATAAGCCTGTAGATATATTGATGCTGGATAAGCACAACTACCATGCTTTTCAACCCCTGTTATACCAGGTAGCATTAGGAATGTTGGAGGCCGAGTCTATAGCGTTTTCGTTAAGAAAGAATTTCGGCACCCAAAAAAACTTCAGGTTTCGGATTGCTGAGGTCTCGAAAATTAATGCTGAGGAAAACACCCTTGAAACCAGCATAGGTGAAATAGCATATGATTACCTGGTAATAGCCACCGGCTCAACCACCAATTTCTTCGGCAATAAGGATGTGGAGCACCATGCTATGCCGATGAAATCCATCCCCGAAGCATTAAACCTGCGTTACCTGATATTCCAAAACCTGGAGGAAGCGGTGCTGCAAAAGAGTAAGGAAGCGCGCGAACCCTACCTTACTTTTGTATTAGTTGGCGCCGGCCCTACCGGTGTTGAGCTTGCAGGCGCCATTGCCGAGTTCAGGAACCATGTACTGGAAACAGATTATCCCGAGCTAAAAAAGGATGAAGTAAAAATATATCTGGCCGATTTCCTGCCCCGTACTTTAGGCCCGATGTCCGAACAGGCATCAAAGGCATCAAGGGATTTTTTGGAGAAAATGGGTGTACACATGCTGCTAAACACCAAGGTGGAAAATTACGACGGCGAAACCATCAGCTTTGAAGGCGGCAAAAACATCAAAACCAAAAATGTAATATGGTCGGCGGGTGTTATGGGAGTAGTGCCGCATGGTATATCAAAAAGCATTATTGAGCGCGGCAACCGTATACGTACCGATAATTTGTGCCGCGTTATTGGCACTTCAAATATCTTTGCCATTGGCGATGTATCAGCTATGATAACCGATGAAACGCCCAAAGGCCATCCCGGCGTAGCGCAGGTTGCCATACAAATGGGCGATAACGTGGGCAAAAACATCATCCACCTGGTGAAAGGCGAAGCGCCCGAACCCTTTAAATACAACGATAAAGGCTCATTAGCCACCATTGGCCGCAACAAAGCCGTGGCCGATTTGGGTAAAATAAAATTCCAGGGATTTTTTGCCTGGTTAATATGGATATTTGTACACCTGTTCTCGCTTTTAGGTACGCGTAATAAGTTTATTGTATTTTTAAACTGGATGGCTAACTACGTAAATTATAACGGCGGCAGCAGGCTTATTATAAGGCGTTTTGTGCGCAACCCCAAGCCAAACTCGCCCGAAGAAGTAACCAAAGGTGAATAAAACCAACATAAAACTAACCGAGTGCCCGCGCGATGCCATGCAGGGTATTCACGATTTTATACCAACCGATATAAAGGCCGCGTATATTAATTTGCTGCTGCAGGTTGGTTTTGATACCATTGATTTTGGCAGTTTTGTATCGCCAAAGGCCATACCGCAATTACAGGACACTGCCGAGGTATTAAAAAAGCTCGATTTAAGCAATACCAAATCAAAGCTGCTGGCCATAATCGCCAACTACCGCGGAGCGGAAGATGCTATAAAGCATGAAGAAATAACTTATTTAGGCTACCCATTTTCCATATCCGAAACCTTCCAATTGCGCAATACCAACAGTACCATAGCTGATGCTTTTGATACCGTAAAAAGGATGAAGGAATTATGTGCAGCAAACGGCAAGGAATTGCTGGTTTACCTATCCATGGGATTTGGCAACCCGTATGGTGATGAATGGAATAGCGAACTGGTATTAGATTGGGGCAAAAAGCTGGTAAATGAAGGCATCCATTCCATCGCGTTAGCCGATACCATTGGCATTGCCAATCCCACGCAAATAACAAAACTATATACACTACTCAGCCAAAAACTACCTGATGCGAAGATTGGAATTCATCTACACTCAACCCTTAACACCTGGAAAGAAAAGATAGCCGCAGCCTACCAAAGCGGCTGCAAACATTTTGATACTGCACTTAAAGGCTACGGCGGCTGCCCCATGGCAACAGACGAGCTTACAGGCAATATCGCCACGGAAAACGCAATAACTTATCTCCAATCGCAAAACGAGCACCTTGGGCTTAATTTGGATAAATTACAGGAAGCGATGGAATATTCGGAGAAAGTATTTTGATTTGAAAATTAGGCAATTTGAAGATTTGAAAATGATTGGGCTTCAAATAATTTTCAATCACATTTTCAAATCTTCAAATTAACTCATTTTCAAATTATCTAATCATCTTATAATGCCTTATCCCCGCTTCTTCAAATTCAGGGCCGGTTTTTTCAAAACCAAACTTTTCGTATAACGATACGGCTTGTATTTGGGCGTGCAGGTAAACATAAATGGCATCTTTGGGTAAATCGGCCAAAACTGCTTTTACCAGCTCCTGTGCTACGCCCTGCCCTCTGAAACTGCTTAATACGGCAAAGCGTTCCAGCTTATAGCCCTTATCCGTTTTGCGCCAGCGGGCGGCACCGGCGGGTACGCCATCAACCGTTGCTAAAAAATGGTTCGATTCATCTTCAAACTCCCATTCCAGTTCGGGCGGACAGTTTTGTTCGCCCACAAAAACTTCGCGCCTTATGGCAAATACTTTTTCTAAAATCGCAGGGTCACTTACTTTGCTTACTTGTATCTTTTTGTTTTCGGGCATTTACGTAGTGCGGTTTGGTTTTGTATGAGGTTAATTTTAATTGGTGATTTTCTTTAGCGGCATCAATTGAATGAGTACAGGTTAAATCGTCTTCCAGTTCGGCTAAATCTGATAATTCAACATAAAACTTATGCAATTGGTCAAGTTCATGTTCACTTACGTCTTCCAAATCTACCATGCGGTTACTTGCGCCCTGGTGCGATGCCAGCAATTCGTTCAGTTTCAAATGTATTGCTTTTGAATCTTTATTTTGCGATTTCTGTATCAAAAATACCATCAAAAAAGTCACGATGGTGGTGCCTGTATTGATAATTAGCTGCCAGGTATCCGAATATTTAAATATTGGCCCGGTTACGCCCCATATTATTATTACAGAAATAGCAATAATAAAAGCAGCCGAACTGCCGGTTGCTATTGTTGCCCAGTTAGCAAATCTTTCAAATCCATTTTTCTTTTTGGTTGCCATATTTCGGTATTGTTAATTTCGAAATACAACCAAAAAAAAGCGCCAATGTTTATCACACTGGCGCTTTTATTATTTACAGTAAAGTAGCTTACAGTTTGCTATTTACATCGATACAATTTAAATCGTCAAAAGCTGCTGATAACCTTTTTACAAAGTTTTCTTCGCCTTTACGTAGCCAAACGCGCGGGTCGTAGTATTTTTTGTTTGGAGAATCGTCACCAGTTGGGTTGCCTATCTGTGTTTGCAGGTAGCCTTCGTTGGCCTGGTAGTAATTTTTAATGCCTTCCCAGTATGCCCATTGCATATCGGTATCAATATTCATTTTAATGGCACCGTATGATATAGCTTCGCGTATTTCTTCCTGTGTTGAACCTGAGCCGCCGTGGAATACAAAATTGATAGGTTTTTCGGCAGCCAGGTTATATTTCTTTTTCACATACTCCTGCGAATTATGCAAAATAACCGGTTGTAATTTAACATTACCCGGTTTGTAAACGCCGTGCACGTTACCAAAGGCCGCAGCCACGGTAAAACGCGGACTAACCGCTAATAAATTCTCGTATGAGTAAGCAACATCCTCAGGTTGGGTGTATAAGCGTGAGCTATCTACATCAGAGTTATCAACGCCGTCTTCTTCACCGCCGGTAACACCAAGTTCAATCTCCAGCGTCATGCCTAATTTAGCCATACGGGCAAGGTATTTGGCTGATATTTCAATATTTTCTTCAATAGGCTCTTCAGAAAGATCGAGCATGTGCGATGAAAATAAAGGTTTGCCGGTTTCAGCAAAAAACTTTTCGCCGTAATCTAATAAACCATCAATCCATGGCAATAATTTTTTAGCGCAATGGTCGGTATGCAATATAACTGCAACGCCATAATGCTCTGCCAATAAATGCACGTGTTTAGCTGCCGAAACGCCGCCTAAAATACAGGCCTGCAGTTTTGAATTATCTAATGATTTGCCCGCGTAAAACTGCGCGCCGCCATGTGATAATTGAATAATAACCGGCGAGTTAACCGCTTTGGCAGTTTCCATAACCGCGTTAATGGTATTGGTACCAATAACGTTTACCGCAGGCAGTGCAAACTGATGTTTTTTAGCTGCTTCAAATAGCTCCTGCACCTGGTCTCCGTGCAAAACGCCTTTATAATTTTTTAAGTCCATTCACTTTAATTTGGGGCTCGAAGATATTAAAATTCCTTATTATACAACAATTTTGACGGGTTTTTTAACGATTTAAGCCATATGTGTACTTTTAACACAAAGATAGGTAAGATGGAGTGCCGAAATTATAGCTATGCCGATAAACTAAAACAATTATTGCAATGGTGATATTTGTATATCGCATAACTAAATGTCAAAAACAGTTATCTAAATAAAAATTCGTTACTTTGTATTCAATTTGAAAGAGCTAGATATAGATATGGCCTGGTTTAAACGCGAGATAAAAGGGATAATTACGACCACTGAGGAAAAGAAAGAAGCGCCCGACGGCATCTGGAACAAATGCCCTGAATGTAAGAAACCACTGCACTACTCCGAGCAGGTTGAAAACCAATACGTTTGTCATTATTGCGGTTACCATTTACGCATAGGTTCAAAGGAATATTTCTCCATCCTGTTTGATAATAACGAGTTTACCGAAATGTTTGGCAACCTGCAATCGGGCGATCCGCTGCATTTTGAAGACACTAAGAAATATGCCGACAGGTTAAAGGAAACCATGAAAAAAACCGGGTTAAAAGATGCCATACGCTCCGCAGCCGGTAAAATTGATGGGCAGGATTTGGTTATCGCTTGTATGGATTTTAATTTCATCGGCGGTTCGATGGGTTCGGTTGTGGGCGAAAAGATTGCGCGTTCTATTGATTACTGCATTGCCAATAAAGTACCTTTTCTGATGATCTCAAAATCTGGCGGCGCACGTATGATGGAGGCGGCATTTTCGTTAATGCAAATGGCTAAAACATCGGCCAAACTGGCTTTATTATCGCAAGCAAAAATACCTTACATATCATTACTTACCGACCCAACCACCGGCGGCGTAAGCGCATCATACGCCATGCTGGGGGACATAAATATAGCCGAACCCGGCGCGCTGATAGGCTTTGCAGGTCCGCGTGTAATTAAGGAAACGATAAAGAAAGACCTTCCCAAAGGTTTCCAAACTGCCGAATTTGTACAGGAACACGGCTTTTTGGATTTTATAGTCGACAGGCGCGAGATGAAGGAAAAACTGGCTTCGTTTTTAAAGATGATGGCAAACTAATCCCAATCATAAGAAATAACAAAAAGCTGTTCCCGAAAGGAGCAGCTTTTTTGTTTTAGCTATTTTTAATGCGTGATAATGCAGGATGGATACTATATTTAAATTACGTTAATTAGCATTACTAATTATAAATCCTGATGAAACCCTTTTTCGCTTCCCTCCTGTTCATTTTTAGCTTGTTGATGGTAAATACCGGGCATGCGCAGTCGTCCAACTTAACTATTGCGGGCAAACCCTGGAATGCCTACTGGATATCGGCCCAAAATGATCCCGGAGTTGAGTATGGTGTTTATTATTTCCGTAAGGATATCAGTTTAACTGCTAAACCTGGCAGTTTTATCATCCATGTATCGGCAGATAACCGTTATAAATTATATGTTAACGGTACGCTGGTTTCATTAGGCCCGGCCCGCGGCGATACTTATTATTGGAATTATGAAACGGTTGACCTTGCGCCCTACCTCACCGCAGGCAAAAACACCATAGCTGCAGTAGTTTGGAACGAGGCGGCTTATCGCCCCGAAGCCCAAATATCTTTCCGTACAGGTTTTATTTTGCAGGGAAATACTAATAATGAAGAAGTGTTGAATACAGATACCTCCTGGCGCTGCATAAAGGACAATTCCTACCAGCCATCAGAAGGTGTTGGTTATGACGATTATTTTGCCGCGGGCGCTGCCGAAATTGTTGACATGAACAAAACCATCAAAAACTGGCAATCACCGGATTTTAATTACAAGAGCTGGCCAAATGCCGAAGAATTGGGTCATGGCAATCCAAAAGGAATGGTTGATGCCTTCGGCTGGATGCTGGTGCCATCATCTATACCGCAAATGGAGTTAACTTATCAGCGTATACCCAGTTTGCGTAAGGCCATTGGCATAACCGCGCCGGCCTCGTTTCCATCAACAAAAACTGCTGTAACTATACCCGCCAATACCACGGCCGTTTTAATACTCGACCAAACTTACCTTACCAGTGCCTATGTAACTTTAAATATTAGCGGCGGTAAGGATGCTACGATTTCGTTGATATATGCCGAATCGCCCATTGACAGCCTGAGCAAATACGGTTTGCGCAAAGCGAACCGTAACATTGTTGAAGGCAAGGATTTTATGGGCAGGAAAGATAGCCTTATATCCGACGGCAGCGCTAACCAAACATTTAACACCCTTTACTGGCGCACTTATCGCTATATTAGGGTTAGGGTACAAACCAAAAACGACCCGCTGGTTATTGATTATATTTATGGCACATTTACCGGCTATCCGTTTAAACAAAACGCGGTATTTAATACGGATAATGCCGAAATTAAAAAAATACTGGAGATAGGCTGGCGCACCGCCCGCCTGGATGCGCTGGAAACCTATATGGATTGCCCTTATTACGAGCAGTTGCAATATATTGGTGATACGCGTATACAGGCCATGATATCGTACTACAACAGTGGCGACGACAGGCTGGCACGCAATGCCATTAACTTAATGGATCACTCGCGCATCGCCGAGGGTTTAACATTGAGCCGGCACCCATCATTCGACCCGCAGATTATACCCACGTTTTCGCTGTGGTATATCGGTGTGCTGCACGATTACTGGATGTACCGGCCCGACAGTAATTTTGTAAAAAACAAACTGGCAGGCGAACGCGCGATACTGGATTTTTTCGGCAAATATCAACAAGCCGATGGCTCGTTAAAAAATACGCCTTACTGGAATTTTGTTGATTGGGTGAACTGGGATTACGGCACACCGCCAAAAGGCAGCGATGGCGCATCGGCCATTATGGATTTGCAATTAATGTGGGCTTACCAGCAAGCCGCCGAAATGGAAAGCCACATGGGTATGCCAGCCTACGCGGTTTTGTACCGGGAGAAAGCTGCACAACTTAAACAAACCATACAGGCTAAATATTGGGTGCCATCAAGAATGTTATATGCCGATACTAAGGATAAAAACAAATTTTCTCAGCATACCAACTCGCTTGCTATACTTACCGGGATGGTAAAGTCTGCTGATTTACCCGTGGTAAGCAAAAACATCCTAACCGATACCGCCCTAACCCAATGCACCCTGTACTTTAAATATTATATGCACCAGGCATTGGCCAAAGCCGGTTTAGGTAACGATTACATTAACTGGCTGGGTGTTTGGCGCGATAATATAAAAATGGGCCTAACCACCTGGGCCGAAACACCGGGATTAACCGATAATCGCTCCGATTGCCATGCCTGGGGAGCAAGCCCTAATATTGAGTTTTACCGGATGGTTTTGGGTATTGATAGCTATGCGCCCGGTTTCAGCAAAGTAAAAATTGAGCCGCATTTGGGCACCTTAACCAATGTTAGCGGCGAGATACCGCACCCCAACGGAAAAATCGCCGTAGCATATACTTTAGATGGCAACAAATGGAAAATAAAAATCAGCCTGCCGCAAAATACACCGGGCATATTTATATGGGAACAGAAGGTTTATCCATTAAAACCGGGTGAAAATCTATTTACAATTTAAGGGGCAGATAGCTGCAATAGCGCGGTTTTAAAACATTTTAGCAACATCATAAACTTGTTACATCTATACATGATGGTACAGGATGATTGTTAATTTTAAAAGCCCTTATTTGGTGCAACCATTATAAACTAAATGAAAGCTTTTTTTGCCTCTCTATTATTAATTTCAGGTTTGCTGTTTGTGAAAAACGGGCACGCGCAACCTGCAAGTCCATCTCCTATAACCGCCGAATGGCATGCCAAATGGATAGCCGCGCCTAATGACCCCGGAATTGAATACGGCATATATTATTTCCGCAAAAGTATAACCCTTGCTGCCAAACCGGCGAGCTTTATAGTTCATGTATCTGCAGATAACCGTTATAAATTGTACGTAAACGGGACTTTAGTTTCCTTAGGCCCCGCGCGCGGCGATACTTATTTCTGGAATTACGAAACAGTCGACCTTGCACCATATCTTTCTGCCGGAAAGAATATCGTAGCCGCGCTGGTTTGGAACGAGGCACAATTTCGCCCTGAAGCCCAGATAAGCGTACGCACCGGTTTTATTTTGCAAGGTAATACCCCGACCGAAGAAATACTGAACACCGACAATACCTGGAAGTGTATCCGTGATGCCGGGCACCAGCCTATACCGGGGTACTTTTTCGCTGCCAGCAAAGGCGAAATGGTATACATGGACCAAACCGTTAAAGGCGATTGGACAGCCGTAAATTATGCCGACAGTACCTGGAACAACGCAGCTAAAATAGGCGATGGCAAGCTTAAAGGCACCGCCTGGGGTATTGATTGGGCATTGGTGCCATCTACCCTGCCGGCAAGGGAAATGACCTACCAGCGCATCCTTAAATTACGCAGCGCGGTTGGAATGAACGTGCCAACAGGATTCCCTGAAACAAAAACGACGATAACTATCCCTGCAAATACAACGGTTACTTTATTACTCGACCAAACGTTTGAAACAAATGCTTACGTTACTTTAAATTTTAGCGGTGGCAAGGATGCAGGCATATCATTGGGCTATGCCGAATCGATGTTTGAAAAAGGCAGTCGCGGTACACGCAAAGGCAACCGTGATAGCGTGGCAGGCAAGGAGTTTGTTGGTCGAATTGATAGTTTGATTGCCGATGGCAGCCAGGGACAGACATATACTACACTTAATTTCCGTACCTATCGTTATATCAGGTTAATTGTACAAACCAAAAACGACCCACTGGTTATTGATGACCTTTATGGCACATTCACCGGATATCCCTTTAAACGCACAGTGGTATTTAATACCGATAACAACGAAATAACACAAATACTGGATATTGGCTGGCGCACCGCAAGGCTTAACGCCTGGGAAACGTATACCGATTGCCCTTATTACGAACAGTTGCAATACATTGGCGATACCCGAATACAAGCCATCATATCCTACTATAATACCAGCGACGACCGATTGGCACGTGCTGCCCTTACTTCGATAGATCACTCCCGTTTGGCCGAAGGTGTTACCCGCAGTTGTTATCCTACTAAAGGGACGCAGATTATATCCACGTTCTCTTTATGGTATATCTGCATGCTGCACGATTACTGGATGTACCGGGGCGATAACGATTTTATAAAAGATAAACTTGCAGGTGAACGTGAAATACTTCATTTTTTCAGCAAATACCAGCAACCGGACGGCTCTTTAAAAAACACACCTTATTGGGCATTTGTTGATTGGGCCGGTAATTTTGCAGGGGGAATAAATGGCAGCGACGGCAGCGCGGCTATTTATGATTTACAACTGCTTTGGGCATACCAATGGGCTGCCGAAATGGAAGCAAAAATTGGCATGATGGATTATGCCAATTTATACAATCAAAAAGCGGCGCAGCTAAAGGCTACCATACAACGTAAATATTGGGACCCTGTTAGAAAATTGTATGCCGATAACATCGAGAAAAAAGAGTTCTCGCAACATGCTAATTCGCTGGCTATACTTACCGGCCTGGTAAGCAATGCGGATATGCCATCTGTTGCCAATAGCTTACTTACCGATAAAAGCTTAACCCAGTGTACCGTTTACTTTAAATACTACCTGCACCAGGCTCTGATAAAAGCAGGGTTAGGTAATGATTACATGAAATGGCTGGATATTTACCGTCAGAATATAGCCGCGGGCCTCACCACCTGGGCTGAGTATTCAGATGTAAACACTACCCGCTCTGATGCCCATGCATGGGGTGCTAGTCCAAATATTGAGTTTTTCAGAACGGTGCTTGGTATTGATAGCTATGCGCCGGGCTTCAGCAAAATTAAGGTAGAACCGCACTTGGGAACAATAACTAAAGTCAGCGGTGAAATACCACACCCTAACGGCAAGGTTGCTGTAGCTTATAGTCTGGACAAAAATATATGGAAAATTAAAATCAATCTCCCTCAAAACACATCAGGGATATTTATCTGGAAGCAAAAAACTTACCCGCTTAAAGCCGGGGAAAATTTGTTTTCTATATAAAAACAAAAAGGCTCCGTAACCCGGAGCCTTTTTTGTAAGATTAAACTTTAGTTTTATTATCTGCCGCGTTTTGCGCGTAATTGCCTTAACTCGCTTGCGCCATTATATGGGCTTCCTTCAAGGCCTACTGTTCCATTATTAATTTCACTGCTGCCTGCGCCCCGTTTAGCTGCGTTGCCGGTTGCTTTACCTGTTGTTTGATTATTAGCTTGGTTATTATCAGGCTTTTCATTTGTGCTTTTCATGATATTTAGATTTTGAGTGATTTAATTAACCCGGCTTTTTGTTTGTCAAAAAGCCGGGTTACTGTTTGCGCCATTTTAGCGCTGTCAGAAACCTTCGGTTCCTGGCTCATGCCCTACCATGCGGCCTGTAGTACGGCCATTAGGGCGACTAACAAAATCTGTTTCGGCGGGGCCTACTGATGGAAATTCTTTTTTATTAGGCGGCGTAACGTCGTCCTGTTCGCTATAAGAAGCATCATTACCCTCCTGCGGGTGTACCAGTTCAGTTTCGTGAGGGTACCCTGCTTTTTCTTTTTCGGGCTGGTTCCTTTCAGGAGCCTTACCCGGTTTTATATCTTTATCGTTTTTCATAACCTTGTTATTAATTGTTAATTAAATAACTTAAGTTATGCGCTTATTGTTTTCGTTAAATTGAGAAAAAGAATAGGCGAGTTGATTATCAGGCAAATTCATTGCCGTTGACTTTAGTCAACGGAGTAGCAATAAGGAATAGCATGGCTTTAGCCTAAAATTTATCGTAGGTTCGGCTAAAGCCAGGACATTTAATTATTTAAACCGTTGGCTGAAGCCAACGGCAATGATTGAAAAGTATTTTTAAATGCTTTAAGAAAAGCTATTGAATTAGAATATCAGGCATTAACCGGGTACAATTCACGCACCTTAGCTATGGTGTAGTCAATTTCTTCCTTAGTGGTATATTTTGAGAAGGAAAAGCGGACTGATGGCCGCAATGAACTTGCGCCAATAGCGGTAAGTACATGCGAACCAATATCTGTACCCGAACTACAGGCGCTGCCACCCGATGCCGAAATACCGGCTATATCCAGGTTAAATAAAAGCATATCGGCCATATCCATTTCGGGGAATGATACATTTAAAACGGTATATAGGCTTTTATCAGCATCAATTTCTCCGTTAAAGCTAACGCCGGGTATATTTTGCTTCAACTGCTCAATCATATAGGTTTTTAAACCTTGTATATGCTGTTGGTGCTGCTCCATATCGGCATAAGCCATTTCCAATGCTTTTGCCATGCCGGCAATGCCGTATACATTTTCGGTGCCTCCGCGCATATTGCGTTCCTGCGCGCCGCCGTAAATTAAAGGTTTAATTTTTATGCGATGGCTGATGTGCAAAAAACCTACCCCTTTAGGCCCGTGCAGCTTATGCGCCGAGCATACCAGGAAATGTGCTTTCAGCTTACTTAAATCGTGTTTGTAATGCCCCATGGTTTGCACGGTATCGCAATGGTAAATGGCATTGTAAGCCTCGCACAAATCGCCCACACGTTCCATATCCGATACTGTACCAATCTCGTTATTGGCATGCATTATAGATACAAAACTGCGCTCGTTATTTTTTAATAGTTCTTCCAGGTGGGCGTAGTTGATGTTACCTTTTTCATCTAAATCAACAAAACTCAATTTTATAATGCCTGTTTTTTCAAGCGCTTCAAAAGTATGTATTACAGCGTGGTGCTCAGTACGACTGGTAATGGCGTGTTTGATATTATGGTCGATAATGCCGCACCTGATGGCCATATTATCGGCTTCGGTACCGCTTGAAGTAAAGAAAATCTCCGACGGCGAAGTGCTCAACAATTGAGCTATTGTTTTACGCGAGCGTTCGATAAGCGTACGAGCTTCGCGGCCGTGCGCGTGGATAGATGAAGGGTTACCAAAAATTGTTTCCATCACCCGGCACATTTCCTTCATTACTTCCGGATCCAAAGGGGTAGTAGCCGCATTATCTAAGTATACGCGCATTGTTAGAGATTAGAGGTCAGTTAATTAGTGATTAGTTTAAAAATCTTTCCGTCTTCCCGACTTTCAGACTTTCCGACTAATTACCCTAAGTTCAGTATTTCTTTTATATCGGCAATAATTTTATTTGCCAGGTTATTTGCAACCGTTTCCGAGCTTGCTTCCGAGTATATACGGATTATAGGCTCGGTGTTCGATCTGCGCAAATGTACCCATTCTTTATCAAATTCTATTTTCAGTCCGTCAATTGTGCTGTGGGGCTGATTTTTGTATTTCTCCTCAACCTTTAACAATAACGCATCAATGTCCATTTCGGGCGTTAAGGTAATTTTGTTTTTGGAGATAGAATAATCAGGATATGAAGCCTTTAAAGCCGATACCGTTTTGCCGGTTTTTGCCAAATGCGTTAAAAACAAAGCAATACCAACTAAAGCGTCACGGCCATAATGCAACTCGGGATAAATTACACCGCCATTGCCTTCGCCGCCTATAATAGCGTTGGTTTCCTTCATTTTGTTTACCACGTTAACCTCGCCCACGGCAGATGCATTATACGTGCCGCCTGCTTGTTCCGTAACATCGCGTAAGGCACGGGTTGATGAAAGGTTTGATACCGTATTGCTGCCTTTATTATTCTTCAAAACATAATCAGCAACAGCAACCAGCGTATATTCTTCGCCAAACATGCTGCCATCCTCACAAACAAAGCACAGGCGGTCAACATCGGGGTCTACTACTATACCCATATCAGCCCGTTGTTTCACCACTTCTTTTGATATCTCCACTAAATTCTCGGGCAATGGCTCAGGGTTATGAGGGAACACGCCGTTTGGTTCGCAAAACAGCTTATATACCGTTTTAACGCCCAGCGCATCCAGCAAAGCAGGGATAAATATACCGCCTGTCGAGTTTACACAATCAATTGCCACCTTAAAATTGGCTTTGGCAATAGCGTCTATATCTACCAATGGCAAAGCCAATACAGCATCAATATGTTTTTGCAGGTAACTGTTATCAAGGGTTACTTTGCCAAGGTCGTTTACATCGGCATAGCTAAAATCGCTGTTGTCGGCAATTTCCAGTACCAATTTACCATCGGCATCATTTATAAATTCACCTTTATCATTCAATAACTTTAAGGCGTTCCATTGTTTGGGGTTATGGCTGGCGGTGATGATAATACCACCTGCCGCGTTTTCTTTAGGCACGGCAATTTCTACCGTTGGCGTGGTGGATAAACCTAAATCTATCACATCAATACCCAAACCTTGCAGCGTGCCAATAACCAGGTTATTAACCATACTGCCCGATATACGCGCATCGCGGCCAATAACTATCTTTTTTAAACCTGTTTGTTTAACGGCCCATGTACCAAATGCCGAAGTGAATTTTACAATATCCACCGGTGTAAGGCCATCGCCTGCCGCGCCGCCTATGGTGCCTCTAATGCCCGAAATTGATTTTATTAATGTCAAAACGTTGATGATTTAAATGGCAAAAGTAAAATTTTTAACCAATAGCCGTGTATGTTTTAAGCCACATTTTATTAGTTATATTTACCGTTTCCTGAAAATACGCTATGCCGCAACAATGGTTTTATAACTGGTTTAATTCGCCCTATTATCATTTACTGTACAGCCAGCGCAACCAGCAGGAAGCCGAATTTTTTATCAATAACCTGTGCAAGCATTTAAAATTGCACCCGCACGACCACCTAATTGATATTGCCTGCGGCCGCGGTCGACATGCGGTTTACCTCAACCAACAGGGTTATGATGTGACGGGTATCGATCTTTCGGTCGAAAATATCCGCTACGCCCACCAGTTTGAGAATCCCACCCTGCATTTTTATGTGCAGGATATGCGCGCCATTACTTACATCAATTGCTTCGACACCGCTTTTAACCTGTTTACCAGCTTTGGGTATTTTGATGATAATAACGATAACATCCTTGCCCTTAAAACTTTTAACAGGGCTTTAAAACCCGGCGGTATGCTGGTGTTAGACTATTTTAACAGCAACAAAGTGCGGAAATGCATTATACCAACGATGAATATGACTATTGAGGGTATCAATTTTCATATTGAAAAACACATAGAACACAATAGGATTATAAAAAGCATTAAGTTTGAGGCGGAGAACCGACAGTATGATTTTACCGAAAAAGTAAGCCTGTTTGGCCTTAATGATTTTGAACGCTTTTTTGAGCAAAGCGGCTTTAGCATTACAGACTATTACGGGAACTATAACCTTGAAGTGTTTAATGCTGATACATCCGACCGCTTGATATTTATTTGCAGGAAAAACAATGCTTGAGCATCTTATACAATTAGACCGTCATGTGTTCCATATCATCAACTATGATATGGCCAACCCCTTTTTTGACAGTATTATGCCCTGGGTTAGCCACGCCCAAAACTGGATACCGCTATACGTACTGATTATTTTGTTTTGCCTGTGGAAATATAAAAAAAAAGGTCTCGTCATCATCGCGGTTATCGCCCTTTCAGCCGGGCTGGCCGATTGTACCTGCAACCTGGTACTTAAACCGCTGGTACATCGCGTACGCCCGTGCCGCGACCCGGCCACCGCCCCTACCGATATTGCCCGAATAGGCTGTGGCATGGGCTACAGCTTTCCCTCCATTCACGCTGCCGACCATTTTGCGACTGCTATTGTTATAATACTCATATTCTGGAGAAAATGGCGCTGGATATGGTTTTGGGGGATATTATGGGCTGGCCTTATCAGTTTTTCACGCATATACGTAGGCGTACACTTCCCATCCGATGTGTTATTCGGCATGCTGTATGGCACGCTGATTGGCTGGCTCATGAGCCGGCTATTTAAGTGGCTGCAGCAAAAACAGCCTAACTGTTTTCCAGCACTTTAGCAGGTGTTCCGCGGAACAGTTGGAACGGGTGGAACCCCATCGCTGACAAAATCTTGTCAGCAATTTTCATCATAATTAATCATACATAAAGTCTGTTATAAAACGCTATTTATGTTTATTTTGGATGAGTGTGTGCGAACACGCAATAAAATTTGTATGTTTAGCCAACACATTAACATGCCATGAATAAAAAGTTTTTACTCCTGATATTGCTGTTCTCATTTAAAGCATTTGCCCAAACAAAACCGGCTCCTCCAAAAATTATTACCATACAAAATGGCGAAAAATGGTTTGGCGGCACTGTTGATGATGGCTTTGTGATGCCTTTTGAAAATAATTATAGTTTCAATTTGTATGGCAATAATAAAGATAACCAGTCGGCTCCCTTACTGCTATCAACCAAAGGCCGTTATGTTTGGAGCGAACAGCCTTTTGAGTTTACCATTAAAGGCAATAAATTAATTATTGATAAGGCATTAGGCTCTGTAGTGGTGGTAAATGCCGGCAGCAGCCTTGCCGATGCGTTTAAAGCTGCCAGCAAAAGCAAATTTTCCGCTAGCGGCCAAATGCCCGATAGCCTGCTGTTTGCCCGCCCACAGTATAACACCTGGATTGAACTGGTTTACAACCAAAACCAAACCGATATTTTAAAATACGCCCATCAAATTATTGATAACGGTTTCCCGCCGGGCGTATTAATGATTGATGATAACTGGATGGATTTTTATGGAAAATTTAGTTTCAGGAAAGACCGCTTTGCCGATGCCAAACAAATGATTGCCGAACTGCACCGTTTAGGCTTTAAAGTAATGGTTTGGGTATGTCCGTTTATATCATCCGATACCGAGATATTCAGAGATTTGGAAGCTCAAAAGTTGTTGTTGTTGGATGATAAAGGCGATAAAACATTAACCTGGGATAAAGCCGATCAGCCCGCCCTTATTAGCTGGTGGAACGGCTATAGCGCCGAGCTTGATTTTACCAACCCCGGCGCTGTAAAATGGTATAAAGCGCAGTTACAAAACATGGTCGATACTTATGGCCTCGATGGATTTAAATTTGATGCCGGCGATATGGAGTTTTATCCGTCAAACGCCATATCATTTAAACCTGCTACGCCAAACCAGCAATCGGAACTATGGGGAAGTATTGGCCTTTCATACCCTTTAAACGAATACAGAGCAATGTGGAAACGTGGTGGCCAGCCGCTTGCGGAAAGGCTGCGGGATAAAAAACATAGCTGGGAAGATCTGCGGAAGCTGATACCTAATATCACGGCCTCGGGCCTGTTGGGCTACCAATTTACCTGCCCGGATATGATTGGCGGCGGCGAGTATGGATCGTTTATAGGCCTTAGCCATATCAACCAGGATTTGGTGGTGCGCTCGGCACAATGCAGCGCCTTAATGCCCATGATGCAGTTTTCGGTAGCCCCATGGCGTATATTGGATGCCAGCCATCTGCAAGCGGTAAAAAAAGCCGTTGCATTAAGGCAAAAATATAATGCCTATTTAATGCAAACGGTAAGACAATCGGCCATAACCGGCGAGCCTGTGGTACGGAATATGGAATATGAGTTTCCGCATAGCGGCTTAGATACGGTTAAAGACCAATTTATGTTAGGCAAAATGCTGATGATTGCGCCAATAGTTACAAATAATAATCACCGCAAAATAATATTCCCTGCCGGGAGGTGGAAAGATCAGGAAGGTAAAATTTTCACAGGCCCTTCAGTTAAAACCTTTGATGTAAAGCTTGATGAATTACCTGTGTTCGAAAAAATTTGAGGCAGGCTATTGCTAACCTGCCTCATGTGTTTATATATTAATTGTGTTAAGGGCACCCGTGCAATATCTCTAATAACTTACTCTTTCGTAAATACCTGATAAATGATCTATCACATAATCAATTTCCTCAGGGGTATTGTATTTGCTGAATGTAAAATGAATGGTTTCAAACCTTGAATGGCTTTTGCCCGATACAGATATTCCGGACTCATCAAGATAATGTATAAGGCTGCGGCTTTTAAATAATGAAAGAAATCTTATGCTTAAAAAAGCAAAGTGTCCCTTTTTATCAATAGCCGAATTGCCGATAATTTCGCTGTCGGGAATAAGTTCGCTTAATTCTGATGCCAGCCGTTGCTTAAGCTGATTTATGTATTCACGCCTGTGGTCGAGGTCGCTATAAGCCAGTTCCAGTGCTTTCGACAAGCCGACTATCCCGGCTACATAGCTGCTTTCCATATTTGAAGCAACCAGCCTGGTGCCGCTCCGGTTGTATAAAAAGCCTATGCCCGCAGGCCCGTGAAACCTATCGGCGGATGCCGACAAAAAATCTATCTTGCTAAGGTCGTAACTAAAATGGCCGGTTGTATAAATCGCATCTATATGTAATAGTGCCTTGTAGTGGCCCGCAAGGTCGGTAATTTTCTCAATATCGTTTAAATTGCCGGTTTCAATATTTGCATGGCTAAATGATATAAAATTCCTGGTGTTTGTCCGCAGCAAAAACGCAAGGTGGCCAAAATCTATAGCTCCGTCATCGTAATGCTTTACATAACTTATTCTTACATTAAATTTTCGTTGTAAAGCCCAAAATATGGCGGCAGTTGCAGGATGCTCAAATTTAGTGGTGATGATGTGGTCGACCCCTGTATTTTCTATCGCCGAAGTTATTGCGAGCCTCAGCGATTCGGCATCGCCGGATGTAAATGTGATTTCCTCCCCGCTAACCCCAAGGATAGCAGCCACCCTCGACCTGTTTTTTTCAATAATTGTGTTTGCGGCCCTCCCGTAGGCATGTGTAGCACCCGGGGCGCCATAGTTACCACGCAAATAGGGCAGCATAGCTGCAAATACATCCTCATCAATTAGTGTAGCTGTGGCATTATCAAGGTAAACTTCCATAAAAATAAAAATTAAGCTTTAGCAGAAAGGCTATTAGGCCGGCTTTACCGGTAGCAAAGGCTTGGGCCATGCCAACAGCCATTCCTGCTTCAGCAAACTAAAAAAAACTATAAAAAAATTTAACAGACTATTTAAATACATTTAAACAATCGAGGTCAGAAGCGGAATTGAACCGCTGTCTCAGGTTTTGCAGACCTGTGCCTAACTACTCGGCCACCTGACCTAATAAAATGCTTCAACGCTTAACCTGATGTGATTGCTGAAACTATCCTGCAATAACGGATGTTCATCAATCGGTTTTAAATCGGCCAGCCATATCAGCAAACTTTTCATCATTGTGCTACAGTTAACTGTATGCTATCTTGTAATCTTTGTTCTTTCAAAAAATAATACTTCATTATTGGCCCCGAAATAACCATCGTAACCACTGTCATCACTACTAATCCTTCAAACACAGGGCCGCTGATGATTTTTGCCTGTAAAGCAATTAAGCCCAAAACTATCTCTTGAGAACCGCGGGCATTCATCCCGAAGGCTACCGCTATCGATTCGTTCCTGGTCATACCGCTTAAGGAACTGCCAATGCGGGCGCCAATCAGTTTTGCAACGAAGGCAATTAGCAGGATAAGAATTACTATTTCAGGGTTAAAATTGGATATATAATTTAACCTTAAACCTACTGAAGCGAAAAACAGGGGTGCCAGCACATTGATGGTAAATTGATGTAATACGTGCTTATGCGCTTCGGTAAAATATGGCGAATCGCCAACAGCTACGCCAACCAAAAAAGCACCGAAAACCGCGCGTACACCCAAAGCCTCGGTTGTTGCAGCACCTATAAAGCAAAGGCAAACAGCAACTGTAAATATATTACTCGCCTTACCGCTTTTACCTGCGTATGCCAGTAATTTATTTACAATCCAACGCCCGCCGGTAAGCATAAATACAGCGAATAATACAACAGTAATTACCGACCAAAAGGAAACCTGTTCCTTTCCGGCATTCATCATTTGGATGATGATGGAGAAAAGTATCCATCCCAAAAAATCATCAACCATTGCGGCGGTTAATACAATATTGCCAATCTTTGTTTTAAGGATATCTAAATCAAGCAGTATTTTAGTGATAACAGAGAGCGCCGTTATGGAAAGTGCCGTGCCAAAAAATAAGGCTGTAACCAGTTGGTTATTTACGCCGTTGGCAAAATAATCCTTATACAACAACCATACAGCTAAAAAGCCAACTGCAAACGGAAAAAGGATGCCTGATAAGCTTATGGCAATTGCTTGTTTGCCATTTTTCCTTATTTGTTTTAAATCAACTTCAAACCCTGCTATAAACATTAACAGGATAATGCCAATATTAGCTATACCATCAAAAGCGCCACTGGCCTTGGGTGCCGCTATGAAAATGTTATTAAATAAATTAGGGAAGAAAACTCCCAGTAAAGTGGGGCCAACAATTATTCCGGCAAAAATTTCACCTATAATGGCCGGAAGTTTATACCGGCGGCAAATTTCGCCCAGCAGCCTGGCCGGTATCAGGATGAGCAATAGGATAATTAAAAAGTGGATGATTTCCGGCGAGCTGAGTTTAGTAATCATATGTGATTTTTAAATAGTAGTTATCTATCGGCTTTAATTAGCCGGCCATAGCAGCAAACTTTTAATTATTCGGGTACCTCTATTAATTTCCCTGTTTTTACATTGTATGACATGGGTGTATTATTTTTGATTTAATTTTAAATGCCTCCTGCGGATAAAGTATCCAATGGCCAATGCTATTAACATAAGCCCCTATTTAACAATTTTAGCAAACCGCTGATACAGTGCCGTAGGGCTGTCCTCATTCTTAGGCTTATATTTACCGGCTATTATGGGGATATAAATCACCCTTCTACGGCTTTCCTCGCCTATTACTGATGATTGTGCTACCCTGTGCCAAAGCCGCCCGTCGTGAATGGTTAAATCGCCTGCTTTGGGTGTAATAGCTAATTCGTTCTCGTCAACATCGTGGTCAAGGAAATATTTTTTGCGAAAGAATACCTGGTACAGGCTTTGGTTGTGTGTTCCGGGTAGTATGCGCAAGCCGCCGGTATTTTCTGTTGCATTGCTCAGGTGTATACCTACATTCAGCATAGGGTTTAACCTGCTACCCTGAAAAATATCGCGCAACCCATCGGTATGCCAGCCCATTTTGGTAAAGCTGCTATGGGGCCCGTTTACATAGTGGTTAAATACCATCCCGTCTTTTTCATTTGTGCCTAAACGTGCATCGGGCCCAACAAGGTTAAGCAGTACATTAAACCTGGGGTCTTTAGTAAATTCGGAGAATATAGGATGGTGCAGGTTAATAAATGCAAAGCGTTGCACAATGGGCGATTTGTCCAGGTCATACCCGTATTTTATAGGTACGCCGTTTACTTTCTCTACTTTGTTATCGAGCCAGTTTTGCTGTACCTGTTCGGAGGCATGTATAATATCGTTTACGGTTTCAGGCTTAATAAAATCCTTGAAATGTATAAAGCCGTTACGGTTAAAAAAATGTTGTTGTTCGTCAGTAATTTCAGCGCCAAGGCTGAATCTTTGGTAAGAAGTGTCCATTAAAATAAAAAGAGAAAAAAGTAAATGAATTTGTTAGTTAAAAGCTTGTAGCATTAACAACAACAGCAACACAGGCCCTTCTGGATGAAAGACATTCGCATGGAGTTTGCGGTGTTTTGTTTACTGTTTTGATTCATTTAAATAATGTCGACAATTTTAGTAGACATTGCAAATGTAGAGAAATATTTAACAAACCAAAATTTATTTTATTTTTTATGAATAATGTCTATAGGATTTATAGTTTTTATTTTTATATATTTACTTCATCAAGAAAATACGATGAATATTTCTCTTACTCAACAAAAAAAAATGCTTATCGCTAGCCTGGCGGTACTTTCCCAAAGTACCTGTTTTGTTTATTGTTGTTGTTGTAAATAACAATACCCCCTCCCTGTTTTCCCGATTTTTTTTGAATAGCATATTATGATGTGCGCTATCAATTATCTTTTGCATTAAACCTAATAATTAACTTAAACAAATATTCACATGACTACTATTAACACTGAAACAACTGACGTAAAACCCTCCGGCTGGTCGGAATTTTGGTCGAAAGAAGACTGGTGGGCCGTTTGGCTTGGTTTGGGCATTGTTGCCCTGGCTTACATTTTTTACCTTTCCGGCTCCAGCGTTTCATGGATCGCAGTAGCCCCGGCCAAATGGTCAACCTTGTCGCAACTTGGCGCGCAATTTTCAAAAAACGGCATTAAATACCTGGCTTTGCTCGGCGCCTTCCTTGCCCTTTTCACTATCGTAATTTCGTTCATCGGGCAAAAACCTAAGGCATTTATTCTATCCTTCATTTTCATCTTTATACTTTCAACAATTATATACGCTGTTGGTAATTGGGACCAGGCCAGCCACTATAACCTGGAACCTCCGCTGGTAGCACTTGTAATCGGATTAATTATTTCAAATATAATTGGATTGCCCCGCTGGCTCGATGCCGGTTTCCGTGTCGAATTTTATATTAAGCTGGGCATTGTACTACTTGGCGCCACTTTACCTTTTACGCTAATTATCTGGGCAGGGCCGGTAGCTATTTTACAAGCTTCTATCGTTTCACTGGTTACTTTTTTTGTAATTTTCTTCACTGCCCGCAAGCTGGGGCTCGACCACCGTTTCGCGGCGGTGTTAGGCGCGGGTGGTGCCGTTTGTGGCGTTTCCGCATCTATCGCAGTTGCCGGTGCAGTACGGGCTAAAAAAGAGCACCCGCCAATAGCGATAAGCCTCGTTGTGATATGGGCTATTGTACTAATTTTCGCGTTACCACTGGCTTCACGTACGCTTCACCTGCCCACAGGAGTGGCCGGGGCCTGGATAGGGACATCGGAATTTGCTGATGCTGCCGGCCTGGCTGCTGCACAATCTTATGGTGGATTGGCCGGCACACACGCAGGCATTGCAGGTACGGCCGACCAGGCAATTGCGTCCTATACCCTTATTAAAGTTATCGGACGGGATATTTGGATTGGTATTTGGTCGTTTGTATTGGCACTTATTGCAGTAACGGTTTGGGAACGCTCTGAAAATACTAACTCAAAAGTCCAGGTGGGCCAAATATGGTGGCGATTCCCCAAATTTGTAATTGGCTTCCTCATTGCTTCTATTGTTACTACGCTGATAGTACACGGACATACTTTGGCTGATTATAATAAATTGGTAAAACCCTCCCTCATTCTACCCATCACATCCTTGCGCACCTGGGTATTTACCTTTAGTTTTTTAAGTATCGGGCTTACCACGCGGTTTCGCGAGTTAGCTAAAGCCGGTATTAAACCATTTTTAGCGTTCACCGTTGGGGTTGTTGCAAACGTAGCTTTGGGATATGTGCTATCGGTAATTGTTTTCAGCCATTATTGGTCTACCATTGTTATGCATTAAAACATGAAAATTTTTAATTCCATTCAGCTTAAACGAAGTGATTCCGGGTCGATATGCCAAAACTGTGCGCATTTCCAAAACGATCCGGCTTTGATTGAGGATTTTTTTCCGGGGCTTACAACCATGAGTTCGGGCTATGCCTCGGTTCGGGATAGGGATGGTTTGTGTGACTATAACCACATTTATCTATCTGCAAGAGATAGTTGCCCGCACTTTGTGCCCCACAATACTACCATAACAAATGAAGCTTCAAACCTCTCGGTTTGAGGCTTCATTTTTGGAAATCTCCTCTTACAAAATCCTTATTTTTCATATAAACCGGCAGTAATACGCTCAATCAGTGCTTTATTAATATAGCGTGCACCAATTGCAGATAGCTTATTTAAAAAACCGGGGATAATCTCAGCTTTTTGTTGAAACATACCTTTTATACCAAGTTTTGCCACCTCAACAGGCTGCATATTAAATTTCTCGGCAAGGTCGGCCAAAGCATCCATGCCGGCGCGTTGCGCAAACCCTGTATCTGTAGGGCCGGGACAAAGGCAGCTTACAGATACACCGCTTTCCTTCAATTCTACCCTTAATGCCCTGCTGAATGAAAGTACAAAGGCTTTGGTAGCAGCATAAACGGCTAAAGTTGGTACAGCCTGGTATGCTGCCGTGCTGGCAACATTTAGTATATATGATGGCTGTTTTTTTAATTTAGGCAGCAGGTAATAGCTTAACTCCACAACAGCATTAATATTAAGCTGTAGCATGTTTAATTGCTGCTGTATATCAACTTCGTCAAAATTGCCCCAAAGGCCGTACCCGGCGTTATTGATTAAAATCGAAACAGGAATATCATTACAAAAGTCTGCAACCTTTTTTGCAGCCCCAGGTTCGGAAAGATCAATAGCAAAATGCAAGGCATCAGTTGATATTTCACCGGTCAGCAGTTTTAATTCGGCTTCCGACCGGGCAATTAAAACGAGTTTATAACCTTTTTTTGCCAATAAAATTGATATAGCCCTCCCTATCCCCTTACTTGCACCTGTAACTACTGCGTATTCATCCATATTACAATAATAAAAAAAGTCTACTAAATTTGTAGAGTATAAAAAAGTTTATACATTTGTGCCATGATAACTGCTGAAAAAAAATATTGTTGTTGCATATAGGCCTTATCTCCGCTTATACAATTACTTTTTTTAGCTTATGACTTTCCGATATAAAATCCTTTTTCTTGTTGTATTTATCATTACCTGTGGCCGTGCAGCTTCAGCGCAATCACCTGTGTATTTAACTTCGGTTGTAAACACAACAAGGCATACCGGCAATATAATTGAACCGGAAGTAAATATTAATGTAGATTTAAGTAAAACCCAGCAACGCAGGCAACTTATGGCATACCTGAAAGGGATGGAGGCCGCCGATGTTAATTATAATCAAACGAAAATAAAACGATTATACTACCTGGCTAACTTATTCACCAGGCTAAGGCTTTATCCGCTGGCAATGAAATGTTTTTTTAAAACCATGCAAACCGGTGTGGATAGCATTAGCAGTGCTAATATTCCTATTACCTCGGCCGATGATTCGCTGCTGGAAAAACAGGAGACCCTGCTCAGTGCTGATACCGATAAGGAAATTAAAAGTACGCCAATAAGCACTGAAAAAATTGCAGAAACATTTGATGATGGTAAAACTGCCGTAGCTTATGCTGTTGTTTTCCATGTTAAACAACCTGTGAGGGGGAAACCCCAAATATTTAAACTGGCTAACACAGGACATACTTTTATTACATTGATAAAGTATAATTCAGATTCCACTTACGCTTCTATTTCCTTTGGTTTTTATCCTAAAAAAGATAACCTGCTTTCGGCCACGCCAATTATACCTTCAACATCTTCCACCTTTAAGGATGATTCTGAACATGCATGGGATGAGGTTTTGGGAAAGTTTATCTCGAAACGGCGTTTTAATAAAATACTAGCGCTAACACAGCAATACCATAATATCAGCTACCACCTCTGCAAAAATAATTGTACCGATTTTGGCTTAAAAGCAGCGGCACTTGCCGGGCTTGATATTTGGGACACCAAAGGCAGCTGGCCGCTTGGCAGTGGCAATAACCCCGGTGTAACCGGCCAAAGCTTGTTACAGGGCAGATTTGATAATGCCGATACCGGCGACCGCCAAAATTTATTGATTACGAACGCCAATTAAAATTAATCTTATTTAGCTAATTATTATTTAAACTATTATTTATATGAAAACCTTCCATCAATTAAAAGAACTAATTGCCTCGGCAGAAAAAGATGCATCTGCATTTTATGATAAAGGAAACAGTGCCGCAGGCACACGTTTACGCCTGGCATTACAGCAAATAAAAGTTTCGGCAACCGCTATACGCCAGGAAATAGCAGAAAAAAAGAGGGCAAAATAGTTATCCTTAGTGCAAGAAAAACAAAAACCGGAACTACAGACAAACACCTTTAGTTCCGGTTACAGCTTTGGATATATAACAATTACTTACGCTTTAGATTATGGAGCGTATGCACTAATAAATCAACTTCAGCACAAGTATTGTAAAACGCCAGCGAAGGCCTTACTGTGCTCTCCACCCCAAAGCGGCGTAGAATAGGCTGCGCGCAATGGTGGCCCGATCGTACGGCAATCCCCTGGTTATTCAGTTCGGCGCCAACTTCTTCGGTTTTATAACCATCCAGCACAAACGATAGTACACTGGCCTTATCAGGAGCAGTACCAATTAAACGTAAACCGGGTACTTGTTTTAACAGGCCTGTAGCATACTCCAGTAAAAAATGCTCGTACTGCGCAATTACACCCATGCCAATACGTGTTACATAGTCAATAGCAGCGCCTAAGCCAACTGCATCGGCTATATTGCCGGTTCCGGCTTCAAATCTGCCGGGGGCATCATGGTAAATGGTATGTTCAAAAGTTACATCCTTTATCATATTGCCGCCACCCTGCCATGGCTGGGTAGCATTTAACAACCCTTCTTTACCATAAACCACGCCAATACCGGTTGGCCCGAACACTTTATGTCCCGAAAAAACAAACCAATCGGCATCCAAAGCCCTTACATCAACCGGCATGTGCGAAACTGATTGCGCGCCGTCAACCAAAACCTTTGCGCCGGCTGCATGTGCTATCTGCACAATTTGCGCGGCGGGTGTTACCGTGCCCAGCGCGTTGGATACCTGCGTAAAAGCAACCAACTTAGTTTTGGAAGTTATTAGCTTTACATATTCATCCAGCAGCACCTGGCCATCATCATCAACAGGGATAACCTTTATTTTTAAGTTCTTTTTAGCCGCCAGTTGCTGCCACGGAACAATATTAGCGTGGTGCTCCAGGTGGCTTACTATAATCTCGTCGCCATCGTTCAGGTACTGTTCGCCCCAGCTTTTTGCCACCAGGTTAATTGCCTCTGTTGCGCCACGAACAAAAATTATTTCGTTAACCGAACCTGCATTTATAAACTCCTGCACTTTTTTACGTGCGCCTTCGTAAGCATCAGTAGCCCTTGCAGCCAGTTCATGCGCTGCACGATGAATGTTTGAATTTTCATGCTCGTAAAAATAGCTTACCCTATCAATTACCTGTTTGGGTTTTTGAGTAGTAGCGGCATTATCCAGCCATACCAGCTGTTTGCCGTTTACCCTTTCCGAAAGTATGGGGAAGTCTTTTCTTATCAAATTTACATCAAAACCGGGCAGCGCCGCCGTAGGTTTATCTTTTAAAAAGTAATAAGCAGCAGCATCGGTACCAAAGCCGCTCAATGGTATTTGCGGCGAACTGGGTGTAGTGGTAATGCTATTTAAAACGTCCTGTAATTGTTTTTCAAAAGGCTGCTCCTGCTGAAACGGCAAATGAAACAAACTTTCGGGAATTAATTCAAACGGCAGTAAACTACGCCCGGGTTCCGGCCTTGCCGGCTGAACGGACGCCGTAAGGTGCGGATCGGCAAACCCGGTTTGCGGGTCCTGCAAATTTACCGCATTGCCCTGGTGTACAGCCGATGGAGAAATACCGCTGCCCCCTACTGATACCGGCGGCTTGCTTGCCTCATAAGGGCTGGCGGCAGGTAACGAAATATCTTCATTAGGCGCTGCCTTAAAAAACTGGTTGGCCAGCTTTTCCAACTCCTGTAGATCCGGTAAATTACCGGGGTTAATATTTGTACTCATGATAGTTTCCTAAATCCACATCTTCCAAAACTGCAATGGCATCATCAACCAATACTGCTAATGAGCAGTATAATGATACAAGATATGATGCAATGGCTTTGTTATTAATGCCCATAAAACGAACAGAAAGGCCGGGCGACTGCTCACCAGGCAAGCCCGGCTGAAACAAGCCAACCACACCCTGCCTGCTTTCGCCGGTACGCAGCAATATGATTTTAGATTTATTATTGTGGATAGGTAATTTATCTGATGGAATAAGCGGTATACCGCGCCAGGTAATAAATTGTGAGCCAAATAGAGAAACCGTTGGTGGCGGTACGCCCCTGCGGGTACATTCCCTGCCAAAAGCGGCAATGGCTAATGGGTGAAGCAAAAAGAAGCCGGGTTCTTTCCACACTTTGGTAATTAGTTCATCAAGGTCATCAGGTGTTGGAGGGCCAAGCCTTGTTTTAATTCGCTGGCTGTCAACAACGCTGTGTAATAAACCATATTCCTCGTTGTTTATCAGCTCACTTTCCTGCCTTTCCTTAACAATTTCTATAGTTAACCTAAGCTGTTCGCTTATTTGGTTATATGGTTTACTGTACAGATCCGAAACCCTGGTGTGAACATCCAAAACAGTGTTTACGGCGCTTAAATTATATTCGCGCGGATTTTCATCATAATCAACAAATGTTGATGGTAGTTCACGTTCATCGCGCGACGAACAATCAACCTCTACATTTTGCGCGTCTTTTACTTTATTTAAGCGGTATACACCCGATTCAACCGGGACCCAGTTAAGCAATTGGGGCAACCATCTCGGTGTAATTCTTGATAATTGGGGAACGGTGCGTGTAGCTATGGCTAACTGCCTGGCTGCGGCATCGCCTAACGCGGTTTGTTTTGATTTGTGATCTGCCATTTTATTGGAATTGAGATTTAACTATTTAAATATTTCGTCTTTGTACAAGTATAAGAAAATACACTACAAAAAACATAGACTTATTAGGCTTTATTTTTTACGAGGTCAAAAAAATATATAACGAAATATACTGCAATTTAACTATGTAAAAAAGCAAAATAATTTATTCGGTTAATGGAAATTGGTGTGGCACTAATTAAGGGGAGTAAAACTGTGCGTGAAGGTGTCATGCTGAGCGTAGTCGAAGCATGCGGGCAAAGGCCTTTACCCGTTGTCGGTGTCCCCACCGACAATTTTGCGTAAGAATGGTGAAGACACCAATCAAGAGCTTATATTCTCTTTTTATATATTAAATTATAAAGCGTCCCCCGCTGTAAATTTGTAAAAGCATCTTTGGCAGACAGCGTAAACATATATAGCTGGCGATTTTTTTTGAGAAAAATTATTTCTAAAGAAACGGCTTCGCCAATGCTTTTACTTTTAATCTCACTATATATATCATTATCAGCGTTTGGACTAAACTTTATTGAGAAATTTTTACATTTAGAATAATAATAAGCTATAGTATCATTTTTCTTTAACATAAATGTACTATCACCATATAAATCAAAGTATATATTAATCGCTTTTGGCGGCTTATTATCCTTGTATAAAAATTTCATAGCTGTTCTATCATCAAGTGAACTACTATCATAAAATGGAGTGTAAGCGTTGGAACGATTATCCTTAATTTTATCTTTTAATGAATAACTAAATGAAGTATCTATCTTATATACCTGTAGGTAGTACTTTTTATCATAGTTAAAGCGGGAAACTGGGTTTCTATATTTGCTAACTACTGTTTCAATAAAATATAATTTATTTTTTACCGAATCATTACAGCAGTCCATTTTGATATTTAATAGATCAAGATAATCAGGTGGTATGATATGTGAGATATAACTCGAATCCTGATATTCTAAATCCGGGTCTAAATGAAAATATTTAATTGTAAATTTCATAACATTATATATTGCACATATGATTACAATACATAATACTATTTTGAAAAATATTTTCATAAAACAGGTTTAGTTCAATTTATTAAAATCCGAAATCGAAATTCCGAAATCCAAATTCACCTATCCTCTCAGCTTATCCAGCAAATCGCTCAGTTTAGCAGCTTCTTCTTCGCTGAGGTGGCATTTAAGAAAGTTGGCTGCTTTAAATTCAACATCAATCTTCGATAATACATCCAGCCCCTGGTCGCTGATGCGGATATCAACCGCCCGGCGGTCTTTAGTATTTGTACAGCGTGAAACCAGGCCTTTTTGCACCAAACGGTCGACAATACGTGAGGCATCCGACATTTTATCGATCATCCGTTCCTTTAGCAAATTAACCGTGGCCGGTTTGGGGTATTGGCCGCGCAGTATCCTTAAAATATTAAACTGCTGCTGGGTAAGGTTAAACTTTTCAAAATGCGTCCTGAAAAGATTGCTCAGCCACGCGGCGGTATACGATACATTGATAGCCACCTTCTGGTAATCATCCTCAAACTTAGTGCTTTGTATTTCGTCGTCTATACGCATATATCAGGCGCAAATATCCTTATTATTTTTTAATTTGTGGGTCATGTTTGGGTTTTCCGTAATCCCAGGGGCAATTGAGGCATTTATTTTTACAGCAATAGCCACGTTTAAGATGATATTCCTTTGTAAAAACAAGGTTGCCATCGGCATTAATATAATAGTCAATATTCTCTTGCAGCATTTAATTAAGCAGTTTCACAAAAATATCGTTTCCAAAATGTTTCTTCAAATGCAGCCCGTTGCCGTGCAGTGTCCAAACCTGTTGAGGTTTTACATTTGTTATGGTCTGCAAAATATCGTTCCAGTCCACATGGTCGCTAATAAACAGGGTATCCTCCTTATTCACCTGCAAATTTTTCCATCCTGAAGCAAATAAGCGCTTCACTCCTTTCGCATTTATATAACTATCAAACGTGAAAGGCGGCACAATGTACACATACTCCTGCTGCTCCTTCATCAGCTTACGGCTGTATATCTGGCTTTTGCCGGGCGAATATCCCATTTTTTCGTACACCGCGTTAATGGGTACAATACGGTGATGTACTAATATCTTTTTCTGCGGCGCATGTTCGTTTATCAAACTTATTAACCGCTGACTTTTACCCAAACCGTAAGCGCCCAGCAGGATATTTATTTTGATATCATTCAGTTTTTTTATCTCTGCAACCGGGTCGGGGTGCAGAACCTGCGGGTCGGCAAAGGTGCTTTCGGTAATCAGCACATCGGCGTTTACCCATTCAATAGGTTTGCAGGTAGCATCTGGTTGCAGTTTATAATCGCCGGTATATAAATATTTTATCCCGGCGTACTCCATCAGCACTTGCGCCGAACCAAGCATGTGCCCGGCAGAAATGAAAGTTATTTTAACATCCTTTATACTAAACGATTCATTATATCCCCGCACGTTAAAAACTTTAGCCGAATTTTTACCATACCTTAATTGCATAAACGCCGCTGTAGCTGCTGTACAATACACCTGCACATTTCCGCTAATGGCATGGTCGGCATGGGCGTGTGATATTACCGCGTTGCTTACAGGCTCCTTAGGATCGAGGTAAAAATCGCCGTATTTACAGTACAGTCCGTGGGTATTAAAGGAAAGGAAATCGTCTTTAATTTGAAAATTTGAAGATGTGCCTATTTGAAGATCAGGGTTACCGCTCATTTCCAAATTTTTAAATTACCAAATTTTCAAATTGCTCATGCAACGCCAGCACCTGCGGTATCACCAACTGCTTGTTATCATTCTTAATCGAGTAATCAGCCAGCTTAATTTTTTTCTCTTCGGTAAACTGGCGGGCTTCTCGCTGCATAATCTCGGCTTCGCTAAGCTTATCGCGCTGCATAATGCGCTGTATACGCAACTCCAACGGCGCGGTTACCATAATGCTTTTATCACACATTTTGTACGATCCGCTTTCGAACAAAATAGCCGCCTCCTTTAGCACATAGGGCACATTTTTAAACTGCGGCACCCATTTATCAAAAGCCCTGAAAACGGCGGGATGTACCAGCGCGTTCAGTTTATCCAATTGCGCGGTGTTATTAAAAACAATATCGGCAATATGTTTGCGGTTAAGGCTACCATCATCAAAATAAGCATGGTTGCCAAATGCCTGTTTAATGCCTTCAATCAGTTCGGCATCGGCAGTCATTACTTTTTTGGCCTCGTCATCCGCGTAAAATACAGGGATGCCCAGCACCTCAAATATTTTGCTTACGGTGGTTTTGCCGCTGCCTATATTACCTGTTATCCCTATTTTAAGCATTATTTCCTGATGATAAAATCAATATTTGGCGGGTCGATACTAATTATCCGGCAATATGGCGGGAAACGGGTGAGTTTTACCGGCAAGGTATTGTAACCCTGCATTTTCCATAAGTCCAGATCGGCCTGTGCTTCAAAAAAATCTTCGTCTGTTTCCGCATACTTTTTCAGGGCGGTTACAAAGGTGATCTTTATTTTTTGAGGGAACAGGTGTACATTATAAAAATCGTTGTTATTTACCAGCTTAACGGGAATTTGCAGTGTTTTTTCGGTAAATTCATCAACCGGCACCACAACAGTAACATTTTTGGGGTAAATGCTCAAATTGCCCTCGGTAACCGGCTGCAAATTTAACTGGGTACGCAAGGTGGCATTAACATTCTTAGTGGTTAACGAATCGGTATCCCATTCTGTTATTTTGCTAACGCGACTGGCAGGGCCGTCGAGCGTAACAAAGGCAGGTTTGATAGTAGCATTGTTTGATTGCGCGAACTGGGGCTGATATTTTACATTCATCAGCAGCTTAACCGGTACGCGTTTCACCATACGGTCAGAAAAATCAAAGAAAAGCGTATCGGGATTAAAACCAATAATTTGCTGGCTGGTATCACCATCATTAAACTGGTTTATCTGCGAGCTTAACACCACGTAATTATTGCTGTTAAGCGGGCTCAAATCAACACTAAGCGGCGCAGCGTTTTTGAAGTTTGAAAACAGCATTTGCCAACCGCTGCCTTTTATGGTAACCGCTACGGTATCGGGCTGTAACGAATGGAAAGCGCGTTTTTGAGGGGCATTTTTATATGCCACTACCCTTTTTACCGTAAAATTATAAGGGTTGGCAAGCGCGGTAACTACCCAAGCCAAAGCAGCCAGCAACAGGCACGTAATAAATGCCGATAACCGCCTCTGCTCGCCTGCTGATAATTTTACTAATGCCATTTTATAAAGATGCTTAAAGCCGAAAGCGAAAAGCAAAAAGCAGAACCTCTACTTTACGCTTTTTGTCTTTCGGCTTCTAACTTTTTTGCTTTTAGCTTTTAGCCTTCAGCTTTTCGCTTTAAGCTCAATTACGCTTTAACAGGCGCATTTAATGCTTTTGATGCCTCTAACGATATAGCCGATTTATCGTAACGGGTTTTGTGGCCGCTTTCGTGCTCAATTAAAAAAGTGGCTTCGCCAACTTCGGCAATCCTGCCGTGCGCGCCCGATGTGGTAACTACCTTATCGCCTTTTTTTAAATCGTTAACAAA
>Ga0302307_10000191_pt1 | contig 49172 bp, 44 predicted proteins | sample III_Palsa_E3_2_FD_200530 | JGI IMG/M metagenome (GOLD analysis project Ga0302307, IMG submission 200530) | Peat permafrost microbial communities from Stordalen Mire near Abisko, Sweden - III_Palsa_E3_2 | ecosystem: Environmental > Terrestrial > Soil > Palsa > Peat permafrost | place: Sweden... | reverse complement strand
GTGCTAAGGTATCAGCTAAGATCGTGTCTCATTTAAAGGGTGATAAAGTGATCATCTTCAAAAAGAAAAGAAGAAAAGGTTACAAAAAGAAAAATGGCCACCGCCAGCAATTCACCAAGATACAGATCACAGGTATAACATTATAATTAAGATTTAATCAGGGCCAGCGCAAGCAAACCCATAAAAATATCAAACAATGGCACACAAAAAAGGGGCCGGTAGTTCCAGAAACGGCCGCGAGTCACATAGCAAACGTTTAGGTATCAAAATTTTCGGTGGTCAACCGGCAATTGCGGGCAACATCATCGTTCGTCAGCGTGGTACTAAACACAATCCAGGTTTAAATGTAGGCATTGGCAGAGACCATACCTTATTTGCACTTGCTGAAGGCATTGTAACCTTCAAAAAGAAAGCTGATAACCGTTCATACGTATCAGTATTACCTTTTGAAGCTGAACCAGTTGCTGAAGTTGCAGCACCTGCACCAAAAGCAAAAGCTGCGCCTAAAACAGTTGAAGCACCAGCACCAGTTGCTGCTGAAGCTACTGAAGAAGCACCAAAAGCGAAGAAAGCTGCTGCACCAAAAGCTAAAAAAGCTGATGCTGCTGAAGAAGCTGAAGCTCCTGCCGCTGAGTAATCAGTATCAGTATAAAATATTAAAGCCCTGGTTGAGAAACCGGGGCTTTTTTTTGTGGAGGAAAGTTGCAAACTTCTTTGGTCTACAAAATAATGACAGTTACAAACTGTCGACTATAAAACTATTCGTGCCCGTTCAAGTGTCCACACTTGAATGACATAAAATACGAGCGTCTACGCTCGTGTAAAATAAGGGTGGACGCTCATGAAAATTTCAGTTCAAGCGTGGACACTTGAACAGGCCCGGCATAAATGATAAGGAAAGAATATTATTTATCTGTTAATTCTCCTGTCAATTCTCCCTCACCAATAAGCCATCTGCAAAATCATGCAGGTACTGTTTGTGGTCTTCAGGTAAATTGATCTGCTCAAGGGCCTCGAATGCTTTATCGGCATAAGCTTGCATGGCATCTTCGGCGTATTGCCTTATGTTTAGTGAATCATATATACGGGTTACGGCTGCAACCTTTTCAGCACTGTCAAACTTTGTTGCGTTTATCAAATTACTCAATTCAGCAGCATCTTCACCTTTTGCTAATTCGAGTGCTTTTATAAGCAGGTATGTTTTTTTGTTGGATATAATGTCGCCGCCTACTTGTTTACCAAATTTTTCCGGATCACCGTAAACGTCCAATATATCGTCCTGTAGTTGGAATGCTATACCCAGTTGCTCCCCAAAGGTGCTTAGCAGAGCCGCATCGTGCGCAGGTGCGCCACCTATCAGTGCTCCAATTTTAAGGGCACCACCAAGTACTACGGCAGTTTTAAGGCGTATCATGTTAATGTACTCATCAATGCGCACATCATTTTGCTGCTCAAACTCCATATCGATCTGCTGGCCTTCACACACACCTACAGCAGTTTCATTAAAAATGTCAAGCACCTGGCGCAATATGCTGTTATCAACCTGCATCATCAGCTTATAGCCCTCGATCAGCATTACATCCCCTGATAAGATTCCTACATTCTGGTTCCATTTTTCATGCACGGTTGTTTTGCCACGGCGGAGCGGGGCGTTATCCATAATATCATCATGCATCAAAGTGAAATTATGAAAAACCTCAATAGCCAATGCGGGCGGGATAGCCTTGTTTACATCGCCTCCAAACAATTCGCAGGCCATTAACAATAGTGCCGGGCGCATGCGTTTGCCGCCAAGCGATAGTATATAACTTATAGGATCATAAAGCTGACAGGGATGCTCAGGAAAAGTTAATTTGTTAACCGCATCGCTGATCAGGTCCTGTAAATCACTTAGTTCGTTCATGTATATTTATAATTGGTGATTTAGTGAATGAGTGATTTAGCGAATTAACAGCCAATCACTCACTCACTAAATCACTCATTCACTAATTATTTATTCTTGTACCAATGAAAAATCGATCTGCTTTTTGGTCAGATCAACATTTTTTACTTTTATTCTTACTTCATCGCCCAGTTGGTAAACCTTCTTTTTACGCTGACCGATGATGGCATAATTTTTTTCGTCTAAGGTATAAAAGTCATCAGAAATATCACGCAGGCGAATCATGCCTTCGCATTTATTTTCAATTATCTCTACATACATACCCCATTCCGTAACACCCGAGATCACACCGCTGAATATATTGCCAACCTGGTCGCGAAGATATTCCGCCTGTTTGTATTTAACCGAAGCGCGTTCAGCATCGGCGGCTTTTTTCTCCATTTGTGAGCTGTGCTGGCACAATTTTTCATAATGCTCTGCATTGGCCGATTGCCCGCCATTTAGATAATGAAACAGTAAACGATGGACCATCACATCAGGGTAACGGCGTATAGGCGATGTAAAATGGGTATAATGATCAAACGCCAATCCGTAATGGCTTGACGATTTGGTAGTATAAATAGCTTTTGCCATGGAGCGGATAGCCAGATGCGTAAGCACGTTCTGCTCTTTTTTACCTTCCACATCTTCCATCAGGTAATTGAGGGACTTGGCTGTTTCTTTGTCTGATTTGGTATTGATCTTATAACCAAACCTGGCTGCAAATTGTGCAAAATTGGCCAACGCTTCAGGTTTAGGCGAATCATGTACGCGGTAAACAAAGGTGTACTTATGCTTGCCTTTACCCATTTTGCTCACATGCTCGGCAACTTTACGGTTAGCCAAAAGCATAAAATCCTCTATCAGCTTATGGGCATCCTTGCGTTCTTTTACATAAACACCAGTAGGTTTGCCTGTTGCATCCAGTTTAAACTTAACCTCGGTTGTTTCAAAGCTGATAGCACCGTTTTTAAACTTGCGCTCACGTAATTTATAAGCCAGTTTATTAAGTTCTTCTATTTCCTTTTGGTAATCACCGGCTTTAGTCTCGATGATCTCCTGCACTTCTTCATAAGTAAAACGCCTGTCGGAATGGATGATGGTTTTACCATACCATTCGTTAATAATATAGGCATCCTCATCCAACTCAAATACTGCCGAGAAACACAGTTTATCCTCCTTAGGGCGCAATGAGCATAGGCCATTTGATAAGCGCTCTGGCAGCATCGGTATTACTCTATCAACCAAATAAACGGATGTAGCCCTGTCCAATGCCTCTTTATCAAGAGCAGAATCAGGTATGATATAATGTGACACGTCGGCAATGTGTACGCCTACTTCGTAATTACCGTTTTCCAGGTATTTAAATGATATGGCATCATCAAAATCCTTTGCATCAAACGGATCAATAGTAAACGTTAAAACATTCCTAAAATCACGCCTTTTGGCTATTTCCTGTTCGGTTATCTGATCGGGGATTTCTTCTGATTCATGTTCAACCTCCGCTGGGAACGATAAAGGAAAACCATATTCCGCGAGGATGGCATTCATTTCTGTATCGTTCTCACCCTGTGCGCCTAAAATATGTTTAATTCGGCCGATAGGGTTTTTAGCATCTGCGGGCCAGTCGGTAATTTCAGCTATGGCCTTTATACCATTTTTTGCGCCGTTCAATTCATTTATCGGGATGAAGATATCGTGCATCATCTTCCTGTCGTCAGGAATGAAGAATGCAAAGCGCTCCGAGAGTTTTACAATACCTGTAAACTCCATTTTATTGCGTTGCAATATCTCAATTACTTCGCCTTCTTTATGCTTGCCCTTGCTTTTGGCATACACGTAAACCTTTACACGGTCGCCATTAAGGGCATTGCGCAGTTTACGGGGAGCAACAAAAATATCGGTTTCCAACTCATCATCGGTAACAATAAAGGCCGATCCATCATTGGTAAGATCAACTTTACCTTCAACAAAAGTTTTAAGTTCCAATAGCTGGAATTTGCCGGGAGAAAGTTCTTTAAGTATATCTTTTTTGGCTTCGTCTTTTAATACTTCGAATATAATATCGCGTGCTTCAGGATCGCGCACATTTAATTTTGCAGAAACCTGCTTGTAGTTTAGTGGTGTATTCCCATTCTGTTCAAATACATCAAGTACCATTTGGGTGAGTACCTGTTTTATTGAAGAGTTGCTTTTCTTTTTAGACATTACACAAAGATAAGGAATTAGTTATTGTAATAAGAGATTAGAGGTTTGAGATTAGAGATTAGTAAAAAATGTTTTTGACATTCAGAGATTAGTTAATTAGAGATCGGAGATTGGTAAAATACGTCGTAAACTTCCTATTGTAGAAATCCGATTAACACTACAACTAATCTCTAACCTCTAATTAACTAATCTCTAATCTCAACTAATCTCTAATCAAGCACCCCCTACTCAATAAAACTACCATCGCCCCGGCGTTGCATTGCTTTACCATGCCGTGTTGGTGCGCCGCTCCATTTTTGCAGATTCATTTTAAAGCTCACCATCACATACCTGCTGAGGGCATTTGTTTTGGTATCGGTATAACCTGTCGGGGTAATTACGCGGTTAACAAAGTTATTTTGATCGAGCAGATCAAAAAACTGCACGCTTAAAATTCCGTTCCTCTTTTTGAAAAATTCCTTTTCAAAATAAGCATTCACCACAAAAGGGTTTTTAGTAATGTTTGAGCTGATACCTGTTACATAATTTTTACTTGCACTATAACCTATCATCCACGTTTTCAGAAAATAAACTTTACCGTCAACACTTAAAGCTAAGGTTTTGGTGTTATTATCCAATGCATCGGGCAGCGTATTGGTTGATGTGGTAACGTTGTAAGAAACATACGGATTTACCTCGAGCCAATCATTCGGATCAATCCGTGGACCCAATCGCTCATTGAACCGCCATGCTGTCGAAAAATTCTCCACGTCATTGCTCATGGCCACATTATAGCCATAACTAACATTTCCGTTTAGTTCAAGGTTATATTTACGGTCATCATACTGCTTGGCAATATTATAATTACCAGATACTGAGTAGGCGCCGCTTAAATTCACAAATTTGGTATCGGTAATAAAACTTTTGCTCATTTCGCCATTAGCTTTAACTATATCAACCGGCACTAAAACGTTATTATTAACTACTTGGTTATTAATTGATGAGCCCGTAATATTTGTAGACAAATTCAATTGTGAATTAGCTATATAATTATTGTATTGCAGAGTAACCGCATTGGTAAACGATGGCTTAAGATCGGGGTTACCAATTACAGGATTTTGTGGATTGGTAAGATCTGTATAGGGCTGCAGTTCATTAAAAGTAGGCTCTGTTGGCGTTCCGGTATAATAAAAAGAGATCCGCTCCTGCCGCGACCATACATATTGATAACGCAATATAGGTATCAGGTTAAAACTCGAATGATCTATCTGGCCCGCATACCCCTGCCTTGCCCCCTGCAACAGCGTAGGTATGGCTGTAAGACCCAGCGAAAGATTGTATTTAGTTTTATTCAACCTGTAATTTAAAGCGATGCGCGTTACCGTAAATGAGTAATGATAAACATTGGTTAGGCTATCAATTGGTGCTGCATGGCCCAGGCTATCTATATTATCAGTATAAGCATCGTTTTGATAGCCTTTGTATATCGTTTGTGCATTAAACTCTAGTTGCGAAATAAGATTCAATGGCTCAACATAAGTTAAGCTTACGCGATAGTTGTTGGTTAAATTTCCCCGTTCAATTACCCTGTGCACCAGCGAATCCAAAAAAGGAATAGTCGTACTTACCGAATCTTTATAATAAAGTATATGATTGTATTGTTCATTGATTTGCGGTTGATCGCTATGGGTATAACTTAGTTGAATCGAGATGTTTCTCCGCTTCTTTTTAAATAAATGCTGATAAAATAATGTACCGCCATAACTGGGTGCAGTACTGTTACTCTGCGAATTGCCAAGTGAAGTTTGATGAATTACCCCTGTATCAAATACCTGCGAAATATTATCTGAATTTGTACCCGAATAACTGTACGTTGGCGTAAAGCGCATATAGTTAGCACTATCAATATTATACTCCATATCAAAAGATGCGGTATGAGTTTTGGAGGTGTTATTACCTGTGTTATTATTGGTAAAATTGGTGTTACCTAGTGTGCTATACTGCACTCCATCGCTTTTGTTAATAGAGTTTACGCTGGTATAATTATAGGTATAACTCATGTTTACTTCAATTTTTTTACCCCAGTCATCGCGATAGCTAAATGAAGGAGCTGCTGTTTTTGTAGTTCCCCCACTCCCGCCCGAACTGCTGGTAGAGCCATAGGTGCCATTACTTGCCCCGTTAATGCCTGTACTGGCCACCCCATTAATTGTATTCCTGTAGTTAGCTATAACCCCTATTTGCTGATTGGCATCAATACGCTGTAAAAACAGGCGGTCATCATAACGGTCATCACTTCCTTCACCGGCAGTTAAACGGCCAATATCGCCAACAGACCTATCGGCACGGGTGGTTATATTGAGTACTTTTTGCGGCGTACCATCTTTAACACCGGTTCGGGCTGCTTCATCGCCATAATCATCAACTATTTGTATTTTATCAACTATATCTGCAGGTAAATTTTGTATAGCTTGCGCCACACCGCCGCCAGCGTAATCTTTACCATTTAACCGTGCTTTTGTTACCTGTACGCCCTGGTGTGTTAGCGAACCATCCGATCCCACCTCCATGCCTTCCATTTTGCTGAGTAATTCGTCAACAGTAGCATTCTCACGTACTTTATAGTCACTTGCCCGGTATTCAACGGTATCAGTTTTATAGGTTATGCTCGGGGTACCATTAATGTTCACCTGTTTAAGCATGTTCACTTCTGTTTTTAAAACAATGGGGTCTAATACTATCTTTTTAGCCACATCATTGTTCAGGTATTTACGGGTTGAAGTAACATAACCAATTTCAGAAATAGTAAGTACAAATGTTGCCGACTTTACATTTTTTATTACAAATATGCCATCACCGTTTGTAGCTGTTCTCAAGGTATCTGTTTTAGACATCAGGGTTACAACACCGCCAATAACCGGGTTATCAGTCGAATCCTTTACGATACCGCTCACCTCTCTAAAAGGTGCAGCAGGTGCAAGCGGAGCAACAGTACGCCCACCTCTTGAACCACTGCCTCTACCGCCCTGTGCAAATAGAGAATAAGCAGCGAAAAGTAAAACCAATAACAGGTAAATTTTTCTCATAAATGATCAGGGTCTTACTTAGTTGTACTTATCGCCAAAATATATTTACCCCAAAAGTCCGTCGGACTCATCATATCTGATGCATCTGAACTGTCTTTGCTACCACCAAAACCAGGGCCTCCAAAACCTCCTCCACCGCCAAAGCCACCACCGCCGCCGTTACGACCGCCACCGCCGCCGCTTCCACCAAAGCTGCTGCTGGCACTTAATTGCAATCCATTTACTTTTATATTGTATGCTATTTCTTTTTGGTCGCCGGTAGTTATGCCCAATAGTTTTAAAGGGATGGATAGTTCATAAACAAAAACCCCTTTATCGTCAATATTTGCAGCTGCTTTAATACCGTATTCATTATAAATTGATATAAGGGTATCTGTAATTTCTTTGAATCCTAATGCGCTTATCTCTTTGCTTGTGGCCAGCGTTTGTTTCTGCTGTGTTACAATGGCAGCGGTATCTGGCGTATCGCTCTGTCCAAACCCGCCTCTTCTTCCCCGGCCATTGCGCGTGCCGGTATGGTTAACTACCGGAAAGGTGATAACAAATGCTCCTTTATCCTTTTTTTTGCCTGCTTTATTTAAAGTAAGACTGATGCCCCCGGCTAAAATTTTGTTGTTGTTATCAAAATCGGTTGATTTTATGGCGAGGTAAATATTCTTATCATCATTGGCAAGGGTATACCAAAGCTTTACTGTTTTATTATAAGCCTGCAATGAATTACCCCATTCAGTTAGCTTGCCATCAATTTTAACTACAGATGGTGCCAATACATTACCTGCCTGTACATTTTCAATCTTTTGAGCAATAGCCGAGCTGAAAATACTTATCGCTAAAGCGACAAGTACAGCTACCCTGGTTAAAAATAAAGCTTTTTTCATGGCTGCTTAAGTTTAGAATGTTGACTTGGTAAGAATAAAGGCATAGTGCGACAGGTATATGTTTTTCAATAATTTTTTTAATTTTTATTTTGGATGTGAAAATACCCTGAAAGTTTAAACAATATTTGATTGTCATATAATTGTTGCTTAAAGGGCATATAATTATGGCTCAGACAGTTACTTCAAAGCATGGAATATTTTTTTCCATAATAGATTTTCAGCTGTGAAAAGACAGGTTATTTTTCGGCCAAGATCATCAAAAAACTATTTTAAAAAATATTTGCGGCACTAATTTTAAAGCTTACCTTTGCAGACCCTTTCGGGATGTAGCGTAGCCCGGTATCGCGCCACATTTGGGATGTGGAGGCCGCAGGTTCGAATCCTGCCATCCCGACTTAGAGATACCTATCAGTATAAAAAACCCTTAAATCTACGATTTAAGGGTTCTTTATTTTATTCCAACCTAATTTATTCAAGTTATATCAAGGAAAATGTACCCTATTCATCTTTTGCCACCCAAACAAAAAAACAAGCATTAGACTTCATAGATTGGGCAGTTAACAATCGTCTATATGCACTACAAAAATACCCACAAATGTACAGACCGTTTGACTTGATAATTATAGATAGGGAAACAAGTTTAACATCAATTCAAGTTCAGTACTTAAAACCAGAGAATGAACCTACACAAGGTATAGTTAAATTACGGGGTCTGATTTTGCCAAGCTATATTTATGCGGTTCGGATTTTACAAGCCACTAGTTTACGGTAATTTTTCATTTATGAAGCTATAAGAGCACCAATTATGGTTTCGAAGCACTGGCGACAAATTTGGTGACGAAATAGCGAAAAAAAATAGCAAAAGTCGTTTGCCATTCATAATTGGAAGAAAATAATCTCTGACCAGTTTGTAAAAAATTAGCTACAAAAGCTACCTGTACCTGCGAATGCAAATTCAGCTAATTACATTTAGTTATGCTAAATCTATCAAAAAATGAAAAATCTGTTTTTAGTCTCCCTAACTTTATTGTTATTCTTTTCATGCGAAAAGCAAGCTGCGCTTAACGAAGTTAAATTTAAACTGGGTAGGAGGGATTTGTCCGGCGTTGTAAACACATGGCAAACTTTAAGCGACGGCTCCTCTTTTAGTAATTACGCAGCTTTTGATACCTCATGGAATTATTTATACCCCTGGGGATCTGATCACAACGGCTCGGCTCGTATGTATGGTAGCAGCACCGATCACAGTCATATTTTTTTAAATAGCGATAGCTCTCTTACACTTATGGCTACGCGTCAGGCAGATTCAACCCCAAGTACAAGTTCGCCATATCTGCCAATAAAATTTCACTCAGGCACTGTTTATTCCAAGTACCAGGTAAACATTAACAGCGCTTATCCATACTGGGAACTGAGCGGTAATTTTATGGCCCCGACAACTCAGGGCACATGGCCTGCCTTTTGGGCTACCGGCGCAACGGTGTATCCGCCGGAAAGTGACATTATGGAGATAAAAGGAACTACGAGTGTTTGGCAAAACACATTGGATAGCCTCGGACACTGGCAAACAGTACTTACCACGGTGGCCACGGCTCCTACTGTATGGCATAATTATAAAGTTTCCTTCAATTTGGTTCAAGGTGCTACCGGGACCTGGACTGATAGTGTTGACTGTATTTATTATATAGATAACGTGATCACGGCAGTTCACAGAGCGAAGCATTTTGCCAATAAAGCCATGAACATTATTATAGACATGCAAATGGAGGGAGGCTCAGGCACTTATGTTGCCGCAGCGGATACTATAAATATGAAAGCCAAAAACGTAATTTTACGCAAAGGCACCACACCTTTTGATCCTGCCGCATGGTATGAGATTATTAATCGTAGCACAAGCCAGATTATTGCGGTACCTAATGCCTCAACTACCGAAGGAGCTGCATTAATGCAGCATACATGGCAAGGCGGCATTGAACAACAGTGGGAAATTACAGGAGCGACGGGTAGTAATGTTGCCATCACTAACAGAAACAGCAACCAGGTAATGGCTATTGGCAGCGCATCACTTGCTCCAGGTGCAGCCGTAATACAATGGGACTGGCTTGGAGGAAATGAGCAACAATGGGTTATCACCAGCATTGGCGGTGGATATTATGAGATCATCAATTCAAATAGTGGCTTGGCAATGACCCTAAGCGGTAATGCGATTGTACAATCAAGTTACACTGGTTCTACCGCTCAGCAGTGGGAAATTATAAGGCTGCTATAATATAAAACCGTACAGAAGCTTTTTCTAGCAATTGTTCACAATACGCTGAATCACCCGCGATAGCCTTGAACTTAAAGAGGGGGGATCGTTACACCGCGCTTTAAATTTAGGGTTTATAATTGCGGTATCAAAATTGGGGTAACAGGTGCGGAGTAAAATTCGCAAGTTAACCCACCAGCTTCTTCAAATCCTGCAAAAAGTGGTTCGAAAATCGTCCTGCCATCCCGACGATACCAAACAAAACCTCAGACTTTTTAAGCCTGGGGGTTTTTGTTTTATTAAGGTTGGTGTAGTTATAAACTACAGGCATAGTAAGTCTGTAGTCTCCGACTTCAAACAGCGCGGGTTAGATTATTGGGAGATTCTCCCAATATGCTTTATTTCCATTTTTTCTTTAGCCACGCCCTGACAGGTTCATCATAATATTTTAAGCTTAGGTAGGCGAATATGATCGATACTGCGAAAGTTAAAGCGCCATAGAGCAGTTTTAGTTCCAGTGGCGCGTGTTCATTATCACTTACCCAACCGGTATAGATATAAATAAATGCATAATGAGTGATATAAATTGGGTAGGATATATCCCCAAGGAACTTGCAAATTTTGTTTTCCTTAACACCCTTCATGATGCCGCTGGCACCAAGATAGACGATGAATGGAAATACAAAAATGATGCTTAGTGATTCAAACAAACCGTTTAGCCAAACGTGCTGTGGATCACCAATCCTGGGAACACAAAAGACAACCAAAAGTAATACGCTGCATAAAAGAAAGGCTTTGTTAATGTTGCCTGGCTTTACAATTCTTGAAAGCAGCAACCCGGCGAAGAAGGGGTAAATCAATCGGGTAAACCCGATTCGCAGTTGTTCCTCATTCAGTGACCAGCCGCCGGTCATGTCACCTGATTTACAGGTAACGGAGTACTGGATCAGTACTGCGGCTGCGATCAGCACCAACACTGTTAACGCTGTTTTGGAAAGCTTGCGCAAACCGATGGCGTACAGAATATTGGCCACATATTCAAAAAATAACGACCAGCCCGGTCCATTGAGCGGGTGCATTTCCTGCCAGCCGCGGATATCCCAGGAAACTGGAATGGGTATGAGGGTAAACCCAATCAGCATGATCAGCAGCATCTTCCAAACTGGCACAGTATGGATCAGCGGCCACATGTGAGAGTCGCCAAAATAAAAGCAAGCTGCGCCGATAAGCATTCCCATTACAACCATTGGTTGCAACCGCTCCAGGCGGCGTTTAAAAAATCCTCCTATAGTGAGCTTGCCCCATCGGTCATCGTAAGCGTAACCTATCACAAACCCCGACAGAACAAAGAAGAAATCAACGGCCAGATAACCATGATTAATCAGCTGGTCATATGGGCCGCTGGCATTTGCCTCACAAATATGGAATAGTACAACAATTATAGCGGCAATCCCGCGGAGCCCGTCCAGTATCGGGTAATGAGGTTTGGATTTTATAGAATTTGCGTCCAGCATTTTATTTTAAATTTAATTTAGGCTGAATAAGATTTTTGTCCTGATATCATCCGAAACACAGGCTTTCCCTTTTGATGTTTCCTTGAGATAAACAGCTTTTGCAATATTATACAAATTTGCATAATATTGCAAAATGATATTAGTTAATGATTCTCCTGATGCCTAACGGTTTTCATTGCCTGTTACATTGACGTTATCGGCGTTTTACTTAGTTTGTTACCATTGCATATGGAGTTCGCAAAATGAGGGCAGCTATTAAATAAATTGATTGAATGGTAAAGGAAGAACGATACGAACTGATCCTTAAAGTGCTTAAAAAAGATGGCAAAGCAGGATATGACGATCTCGCCATTAAACTTGGTGTGTCCTCTGATACTGTCCGGCGTGACATTGAACAGTTAAACAATATGGGGCTCCTTTCAAAAATCAGGGGAGGCGCGGCTGTCCGTTCAATGTTGCCTTTTGCATTTCAGGATCGCTCCCAGGAGTTTAATGAAGGGAAAAATGTTATCGCCCTTAAAGTACAGCAATTAATAGAAGCAGGCCAGACCATTTTTATGGATGGCGGCACAACCAATTGCGCGGTCGCAACCCATTTTCCCGTCGACGTTAACATAAGGGTTATCACCAACAACATTGCCTTACTTCCGATACTTTCCCGCTTTCCCAAAATTGAGATCATCGTTTTAGGCGGCATCTACTTTAGGGAACTGGAAGTAAATGCGGGGCAGTTAACCTGCGACAACATAGCGCAATATGTTGCAGATCTTTATCTGATGGGCGCTTGCGGCATCAACGACACTATGGGAATTACGGCAAGTCTTCGGGAAGACGGCGAGGCAAAGCAAGCGATGCGCCGCGCCGCTCGAAAAACGATGGTACTCAGTTCACAAAAAAAACTCGGGATCGTCGAATTCTTTAAAGTGGCCGATCTGTCAGAGGTGGATATACTTGTTACCGAGCTACCCAGCACACATCATTCTTTAGACCCCTTTCGCTCATCAGTCCCACAAATTCAGTAGTTTTCCAAAGGTTATTTGTCAACTAACTTTCTATTATTTGGACATTCATCAATTTGGTAGTCAGATTTTATAAAATATTTTCAAAAAAATTTGCGCAATTGATTGATTGCGAATATATTTGCAATCAATCAATTGCAAATCAACATGAGACGTGATATTTACCAGGCCATAGCCGACCCTACCCGTAGGGCCATACTCACATTGCTTACTGTAGGTACCATGACGCCCAATGCCATTGCCGGGCATTTTGGCAGCAGCAGGCAGGCCGTATCAAAACACATACAAATACTGGCCGAATGCGGTGCTGTTGACCAGGAACAACGCGGCCGGGAAATTTATTACCAGTTAAATATTGATAAAATGAAAGAGATAGACCATTGGATAGAAGCCTTCCGCAAGTTGTGGGAGACCCGTTTTGATCAGTTAGATAACCTATTAGATAACTTATAAACTAAACAATTATGACAAACAATTTTGTGTTCGAACCAGATCTGGCCTCAAAAAAAATTTATTTATCGCGCGAATTTAACGCGCCAATTGAAAAAGTATGGAAAGCGTTTACGGATCCTGAACTGCTTGCAAAATGGGTAGTACCTAAACCATGGACCATCGAAAAACAAACATGGGACTTTACCGTTGGCGGCGTATCGAAATACGCTATGGTTGGGCCTGAAGGCCAGATACACTGGATGTACGACGAATTTACCGCGATAGAGAACGGCAAAGTTATTGCATCGATAGGTGTGTTTTGCGATGGCGAAGGTAATCCAAATCTGGATGGGCCAAAATCATACACCGAAACAAAATTCTCATCAATTGAGGGTAACAGAACTAGGATAGAAACAACACACGTTTTTGACAGCGAAGACACCATAAAATGGTTCGTGGAAGCAGGCTTTAAAGAAGGCACTGCCATGACCTTTGATCAATTGGATAGGCTGCTGGCTTCGGAATAAGTACATTTTTTTCTTTATACTGCTTAGGCAGCTTCTTGAGCGTGTCAAACTTCGCTTAAATAGTATAAATCACTTATCACTTTTTAAAACGATTACTATGCGAAAATTAAAATTACAGGTACAAATGACAATTGATGGTTTTGTATCCGGGCCAAATCGTGAGCTGGACTGGATGTGGATTCCCGGCGGCCGGGATGAAGCTGGTTTCAGGAAAGTAATTGAGCTGGCCGATAGCTGTGATACCATTTTGCTGGGACGCAACATGACCCGGGAATTCATCGATCATTGGGAGAGTGTGGTCGACAACCAGCCCGACAGCCCGGAACAACCTTTGGCGCAACTAATGGTAAATATGCGCAAAATAGTTTTCAGCCGCACACAAACCGACATTAAAGGTAGGAACTTAGAAGTAGAAAATGGCGACCTGGCTACTGTGGTACAAGCGCTGAAAAAAGAACATGGCAAGGACATCATGGTTTATGGCGGTGCAAATTTTGCAAGTTCGCTCATCAGCCTAAACTTTGTTGATGAATATTATATTTTCGTTAACCCGGTTGCAATAGGGAAAGGACTTTCAATTTTTAAGGAACAAAAGATCATGAAATTAGAGAGTTCAAATGCTTACAAACATGGAAAAGTACTCAATAAATACCTACCAGTATAGGCAGGTATCAGATACACGTTTGGCAAACACAAATGCATTTGCCCACTGGCTTTTTCAAATCCTGCAAAAAATGGTTCGAAAATTATCCCGCCATCCCGACCAGTTTAATCAAAAAGTCTTCAGTCTGTAGATTGAAGACTTTTTTTATAAAATATTGGGGCCGTAAAAACACCGACCACAGGCTGAATAGTAATTTAAGGGATTTATTTATATTTTAGCAGCCATGCCTATTTTCCCTACACAATATTCTACTTTATCTTCGGTAGAATTGAAGAACCATTTACAAAATAAATATGGGTTTGCAATTTTAGTGTGCAAATACTTATTAAGAGGTGTAAATGATCATTATTTGGTAGAAACTAAAGATAAAAAATTCATCTTTAGAATATATCGTAAAAGTCATAGGTCTCTTGAGGAAATACGCTCTGAGATAACTTTTTTGGAAGCTCTTAAGTCACAAAGAATTGGTGTTTCATACCCTATATCTACAATAGATCAAGATCAAATTTTAGAATTCAATGCGGCAGAAGGAACCAGGTACGGCGTTTTGTTCAGCTATGCAGAAGGTTTATCTGTAAGTCAACTAAGCGATACCCAGTTATCTAACTTTGGCAAGGAGTTAGCTCGGATTCACAATGTTTCCTGTAGTATTAAGCTTCCTTATGAACGTAAATCATATGATTTAAATACGACTATGCGCCAGCCATTACAATCTTTCAATCCAACTTTTGAAAATATTCCTGATCAAGGGCTGTGGATTAAAGATACTATCGATAAAGTTATCCATAAACTTGAAAGTTTTGAGCTTTCAGAATTTAGTTATGGCTACTGTCACTATGATCTTTTACCTAAAAACTTCCATTTTGATAATAAAGACAAAATTACTTTTTTCGATTTTGACTTTTTGGGTAAAGGTTATTTAGTTAATGATATTATGACATTTTGGCTCCATCTTTCCCTTAGCGTAACATTTAACAAGATGAGTCAGGAAGAAGCTGATCATTCATTTAATATTTTGATTAAAAGTTATAGAGCAGTAAGGCAACTATCAGAAAATGAAATAGCTGCTATCCCTTACCTAAGCTTTGCATTTTGGATATTTTATATGGGTTACCATATTGAGCATTTCGATGACTTTTCAAATACGTTTTTTAATCAAAAATATGTGATTGATCGAATTGAGTTAATCAAAACCCTTACCAATAAGTATTGTCACTTTAATACTTAATAATTTGGAAGCCGCTTTCGTTCGATTTATGTACGGAACCATATAAGTAGATGTGCTGCTCTTTATGGTGCTATTAACCTAAATTAAAAATACACTTATTCTATATTTACGATATTTGTAACATTCCCGCGAACTTTTTCAAATCCGTAAGAAATTATTCGAAATTTGCACAGGCAGGGCGGCGATACCAAATAGACGATGCCAAACAAAGCCTGTAGATCAACTTGTAAAGCCACCCACTTTCTCATTTTGCCTACGAAAATCCTCAATTAGGCTACAAGTAGCAATTAGCATCTGCTCACCTTTGTTGTGTAATTTATTTAAACATAAAATCATGACACATCAAAATGATAATTCAAGTGTAAATAAAGTTTGGTTTATTACAGGCGCTTCCCGGGGTTTTGGCCGCGTTTGGGCCGATGCCGCGCTTAAACGTGGCGATAAGGTTGCAGCTACAGCGCGCAAGTTGGAAAGCATCGCCGATCTCAAAGAAAAGTACGGCGCAAACGTGCTGACTTTAGAACTCGACGTAACCAGGCCCGATCAGGTGGAGACAGCAGTGGCGCAAGCACATGCTCACTTCGGAAGGCTCGATATCGTGCTTAATAATGCCGGTTATTCATTAGTCGGAACGATCGAGGAAGCTAGTGCTGACGATGTTCGGGCGCTTTATGAAACAAACATTTTCGGCACATTGGCTGTTATTAAAGCGGCGTTACCATTGCTCCGGCAGCAAGGCGGTGGCCACATTCTCGGTACATCAAGCGGCCTTGGCCATGTGACCATGCCGGTGATCGGCTATTACTGTTCCTCAAAATGGGCATTTGAGGCGATCCACGAAAGCCTGGCCGCGGAGGTTAAAGGTTTTGGCATCAAAGTAACGATCATAGAACCTGGAGCCTATGCTACCGAGTTCGGGAGCCAGGATTCTTTAAAATTTGCAGAAGGCCTCGACATCTATACAGACTTTAAAACGCACTTTTTCGGAAGGTTAAAAGACATGCAAAGAGGCGACCCGAATGCTACGCCGGAAGCCATCTTCAAAATTGTGGATGCAGAGCACCCTCCATTGCGCTTTAATCTTGGCAGCCACAATTTGCCTTGGGTACGTGCGGCATATGCCGAGCGACTGGCCACCTGGGAAGCGTGGGAATCTATCTCCAACTCAGCTCAAGGCAATTAAAGTAATCCATTGGTAAAAGAATCAATGATAACCGATAAATAAACCTATTATCGGCTATCATTGTATTAAATTGTCAAAAATGAAAAAGGAAGAAAACATCCCTCATAAATTTGATTCTTTATCCGATGCACATCGGGCCTTTGGCTTACCTAAGCCCTTGCATCCCTTAATCACTCTGATCAATAGCGTAAATACCCCGATCGAATTTAATAGGCCAGCGCACTCCCATGTGCTTAACTTTTATAAAATATCGTACAAGCCAAAACTCAGCGGGAAATTAAAATACGGGCAGGATTATTATGATTTTGACGAAGGCGGCTTGTTGTTTGCTGCCCCTAACCAAATAATTGGCGGCAATAATGAGAACGAAATCAGGGAATGTTCCCTATATACTTTGCTGATCCACCCGGACTTTTTGTGGAACTATCCTTTAGCAAAAAACATTAAAACTTATGGCTTCTTTTCTTATTCGGCCAATGAAGCCCTGCACCTGTCGGACCAGGAAAAAGCAACGATCATTTCCATTTTTAAGATCATGGAAGAGGAGTTGAACAGCAGGATAGATGATTTTAGCCAGGATGTCATGATCTCCCAAATCGAGTTATTATTGAATTATGCTAATCGTTTTTACAAGCGCCAGTTCATTACCCGCAAAGCGGTAAGCAGCGACCTGTTACAAAAGCTGGAAGAAATTTTAGATGAATATTTCAACAACGCAAGATCATTAACCGAGGGCATTCCAACAGTTCAATACCTTTCAGAAAAGCTGAATATATCACCAAGTTATTTAAGTGATATGCTGCGTTCCCTGACCGGGCAAAATGCACAGCAGCACATACATAATAAACTAATAGAAAAAGCAAAAGAAAAATTATCTGCAACCAGCTTATCAGTAAGTGAGGTTGCCTACGAATTAGGTTTTGAACATCCGCAATCATTCAGTAAATTGTTCAAAACAAAAACCAGTCTTTCGCCCATGGAATTCAGGCGATCTTTCAACTAATTTGAATACAAAAAAGAATAACTTCTACACTTATAACGATCAAATAATTCAATTAACCTTAACAGCTTTTTGTGGCTTTATGGTGCAAGTTGACACATTAACATTAGCAGTTACTGTATAAGTGCCTGCACTACTATAAGTATGAGATGAGGTAAGTGTGGTGGTAGTGGCGGTACTCCCATCACCATATATCCATTGAACCGACTTCAAAGGATACTCGCCGCTATCTGTCGCTGTGAAATTTATTGTTTTGCTGTTGCTAGGATCCACAGTAAAATTTACATTAACATAAAAAGCTTCCCCAATACAATTAATCGCATTATTAGCCGTTTTTTTACAGCTTTGTAAAAACAGTACTGAACATACTAAAAAAACTAAACAACTTGCTTTTTTCATAAGATATTAGTTTAAAGGGGTTTGTCAAATATAACCTATTATTTAATAAATAAAAAATTTCACATCTAGCAAATGCCTAAATTCTTCAGGTACCGCGTAACAGGCAGAGCAACACTAAGCGATACCAAACCAAAACCTTCTATATTTTCATAAGCAGTTTTCCAATAAACACACCGATTTCTTCAAATCCAGTAAAAGTGTTATATTTAATTACCCGCTACAAATCATACCTAGCATGTCAACAGATAAAGATTACGCGTTTGCTTCCGGTGGCATGCTCTGGAAAGTGCTTGACCGCCCTACGTTCGAATCCAAAAGCATACGGCAACAGCTGTATTATGTTGTTGGCCTGATGTTGCTATGCTGGTTACCAATAGCCATATTATCTTTTTACAAACTGGGCTGGGATCAATTTTGTCTTTCTTTTCTTCGCGATGTTGCTACCCATGTCCGGTTTTTATTAGTGCTGCCTATCCTGATATTTGCTCGGCGGGGTATTAATAACAGCTTTAACAATGCCATAAGTTTCTTTCATCAAACCAAAATAGTAGACAGCACAAACCAGGAAGCATTTGAACGTATGATGGATAAGCTTGAAAAATGGAAAAATTCAAAGCTGATCGACTTTATCCTCATCTTAACGGTTTATTTGTCTTTTTTTTTACAGGAAGAAAGCAGGGTAAATAATGCCAGCATTTATGCGCCCTGGCACATTATTGATAACCATATTACTGTTGCCGGCTGGTGGTACCTGTTGGTGAGCATTCCCATATTTCAGCTATTGCTTTATCGCTGGTTGTATACTATTATTCTGTGGATGGTTTTTTTAAGAAAGCTCTCAAAACTAAAGCTTAATCTTTCTTCGCTTCATCCTGATGGCTTAGGCGGCCTTGGTTTTTTGCGATATACCCAATTAAGTTTTTTCCCGGTAGCCCTGGCCTATTCAATACTTACCGCGGGTGTAATGAACAACCTCATCATATTTTCGGGCATATCCATTACCGATTATAAAGTCGCCATTGGGTCTATTTTGCTTATCATACTGTTTCTTTTCATTTTACCCTTGCTGCTGCTCATGCCGCTACTGGTTAAAGTAAAACGGAACTATTACATGCAATACAGTTTGGAGTCGTGGCCAATCGCAAGAAAATATGAAGAAGAACTCATGGATTTTCATAAAACAGGAGAAGAAAACCCCGATACTTCCTGGCATATTGACCTGATCGGAAGTTTTGAAAAAACGAGAGATATGAAAATTATCCTGATCGATAAAACCATACTTCTCGCATTCGCTGCAGCCGTTGTAATTCCTTTTTTACCTGTATTGGCCCAGCAGGTGCCGCTAAAGGAAATATTCATAAACCTTTTCAGCAAGATCCTGGGATAAAAGTTGAAAAGGCAATGATTATAAACAACAAGAATCCGGACAACAATAGGTATTATTATTAATATCTAAACATTGACAGCCAGATGCGCATGCCCCACTAGCAAACGCATTAAGTCCGCAACCAAGTGTCAAGTTTCGGAGATGAGGCTGTCTAAAACCAAAGGGCTGAATCATACCTTCAGTAGGATATGTAAACGGATGATAAGGTAACTGTTTATTTATGTGATGGTCGGAATTGGCTGCTTTTTTTTTACTGGCCTTTTCAATAGTCGATTTTAAAATATCTTCTACCTTGATTGATGCGCCTTCTTTAAAAAACACTTCTACCACTTTATGTTTTTTCCCACAACATAAATGACTGTTTTCAGTTGGTGAAACACTTTCTATTAAATCTTTGCTTAAAATTAATGCAGAGGAGCAGCCACATCCTTCTTGCTCGTTTATAAATGGAGTCAACTTAATTTTAGTGTCATCATCGGCCACTTTTTCTAAAGTACATAAAAAGGTTTCATTGGCCTCTTCGCTTAAAAATTCTTCTAGTGAAATTTTTGTTTTCATTTTCTTTAAATTTTTTAATACTGTTTAGTATTGGTCTGCCTGAAGAACAATTTATCAGTTACCAAATTTTATTTAAAGTTAAAATGACCATGAGTGAAAACATTCCGTGTTTTAGCCCCAATAAGCAGGTGTTTTAACTGTATTGACGGGTTAGATGGCGCATCTCGCTCGCTTCGCGGGTTTATAACGCTTGGTTGAGCACTTTCGCGGTTTATATTAATTCATATCAGTTCCACAAATAAAATAAACATAAGTTTTTATTTTACAGAAACTTACATCTATCAAAATTTGTTTTGTACAGTTTAAAATGCTTACTTAAACAATTATTTATATCCGGCTCATCTTTACAATTACTTAGTTTTTTAGTTGATGAAAAAGTTATACCTCATTTTTTTCCTGCTTATTTACTCCGTAGCAGTTAGCGCTCAGCACAAAAAGACGGATACCTTATACACAGCCTTAAATAAAGCCAATACAGATACACTTAGGTTTAAAGCACTGCTGGCATTATCAAAGCATTATTACTTAGGCAATCCAGATTCATCAATTATATTGGGGCAACGTGCCTATGATATAGCCAGGCAACATAATTGGACAGATGCCCAGGCGCGATCCCTTAATTCACTGGCAAATGGTTATGCAACAATGGGCGACTATCTGAAAGGGATGCAGTATTATCTGAAAGCAACAAGAACCTATGAAATCACCAACAATTTACGTGGAATTGCCGCCGAGAATAATAATATAGGAGCCACCTATATTCAGGAAGGAGATTATAACGGAGCACTTCCGTATTTGCGACTGGCTGAAAAACAAATGAAAGAATATGCATTAACACATAAACTTGAAGTAATTGACAAGCAGTTAAATGAGATAATATTAGAGAATATAGGCGAAGACTATCTTAATTTAAAAAAAATTGACTCTGCGGCATATTATTTAAATATCTGTTATCCGGAGGTGATGAAAGATCACTTTTATGATATAATAAGCGCCATACAGCGCGACTTGGGCGAAGTTCAAGCAGCCAGAGGCGATAAAGCCGGGGCGCTTAAATATTTCAGGCAATCTTACCCATCTGCCATTGCAAATGATGATGTGGAAAATCTGAGCATGGGTTATCTTAGTACTGCAAAGCTTTATTATAAATATGGCAGTCTTGACTCTGCAGAATATTATGCAAAAAAGGCTCTGGAAACGGCCGCTGCCGGCAAGTATGAACAGGATGTTTTAAATGCCGGCCAGGTATTATATAAATACTATGATGAAGGCCATGATTTACCCGAAGCCTACAAGTATTACAAGCTAACCACCATTGCCAAAGATAGCCTGTATAGCCAGGACAGGGTAAAACAATTGCTATCACTTAATTTTGATGAAAAGCAGCGCCAGGAAGAAATTACCGCTGCAAAAATTCAATACCAGGATACTGTGCGCATGTACATATTCATTGCCGGGCTGGTCATTCTGCTTTTGTTAGTTATAATTTTTTGGCGCAACAGCAAGCGCAGGCAAAAGGCAAATCATTTATTGCAAAAACAAAAAGAAGACATTCAATCTGCACTTTCACAGCTCAGGCTCACACAAACGCAGCTTATCCAGTCTGAAAAAATGGCATCACTGGGTGAACTTACCGCAGGCATAGCCCATGAGATACAAAACCCGCTGAATTTTGTGAATAATTTTTCGGAAGTAAATACCGAACTAATAGCCGAAATGCAGCAGGAGATTGAAAAAGGTAATTATGAAGAAGTAAAAGCAATAGCCACCGACATTAAAGACAATCAGCAAAAAATAAGTCAACATGGTAAACGCGCAGACTTTATTGTAAAGGGTATGCTGCAACACAGCCGTACCAGTACAGGTGAGCGGCAGCTAACCAATATTAATATTTTGGCCGATGAATTTTTAAAGCTCGCCTATCACGGTCTGCGGGCAAAGGATAAGAACTTCAATGCTGAATTGATAACAAACTTTGACACCAGCCTGCCACCAATAAAACTAGTGCAGCAGGATATTGGCCGTGTGTTATTAAACCTGTTCAATAATGCTTTTTATGCGGTTAAGCAAAAGCAAAAAACGGCAGACGGTGATTACAAACCTGAAATTATGGTCAGCACCTCGATAGAAAAAGACCAATTGCTTATTAAAGTAAAAGACAATGGCAATGGCATTCCTGATGCCATTAAAGAAAAAATAATGCAGCCGTTTTTTACCACAAAACCAACCGGCGAAGGCACAGGCTTAGGTTTATCATTGAGTTATGATATTGTGATAAAAGGGCATGGAGGAAGCATTGAAATAAATACAAAAGAGGGTGAGTTTACTGAGTTTGTTGTTGTAGTGCCTTTAAATTAATTAAACACATAAACTATCAGTTTAAACTAAGTAATTTATAGCAAATCCTCTTATATTAGCCATATCATTTTCAACTTATTGACCATCAAAATGAAAAACATTCAGAAACTCTGTATATCACTGTGTTTTATACCTTTTGCAGTATCGGCACAAAACCCTATGTTAACTAATCCGTTGCTGGTTCATTCCAATAACCCTATTCCTTTCAATAAAATTAATGTTGCTGATATTAAGGATGCAACATCAACATTGATCAAGGTTACCGACCAACGCGTAAAAGCAATAACAGCAATACCTGCAGGTAAAAAAACCGTTGCCAATACTTTAATGCCATTTGATGAGATTGATTATGACCTTAGTGATCTGGGAGCAAAAATAAGCCTTATTGCGTCTACTTATGCTGATGACGCTATGCGAAATGAGGCCAATGCTCAACTTGAGGTCCTGGGTTCATACGGTAGCGATCTGTATCTGAATGAGCCCTTATATAAGGCTCTGAAAGCATTTTCATTATCAGCCACAGCTAAAACATTATCGCCCACGCAAAAAAAGTTTTTGAATGAAAACATTATTGCCTTTGAGATCAATGGTATGAAGCTGGATCAGAAAGGCCGCGATGCTTTAAAAATAACCAACGATAAAATAATTGACCTCGGCAACCAGTTTGATAAAAACATTGCTGAATTTAAAGATAGTATCGAATTTTCATTAGCCGACCTGCAAGGCTTGCATGAACAAACCCTAAAACCCTGGAAAAGAGCAAATGGCAAATATATGCTGCGGATAAATGGCCCCAATTATCTCAACATACTTAAATATGCTGACATTGAAGCTACCCGAAGAGCCATGTATCTTAAATACCAGAACAGGGCATATCCTGCAAATATGGGAACATTAGACAGCCTGTTTTATTACCGCCAGAAACTGGCCGACCAGTTAGGTTATAAAACTTATGCTGAATATGCCCTGGTTACCAAAATGGCTAAAAAGCCTGAAAAAGTTTGGGCTTTTTTAGATGATCTGAAAGACAAACTGACACCCCATGTAGGGCCAGAACTGGATGAACTTAAAGCCTTAAAAAAAGAACAGCATCCTGATGTTGCTGCAATAATTAATCCCTGGGATATTTATTACTATGAAAACAGGCTATTAGACAGTAAATACAAACTAAATAGCGATGAGGTAAAAGAATATTTTGAAATGAATAATACCATACAAGGTATGTTCACGGTTTATCAAAAATTATTCAACATCAGCATACATGAGATCAAAGGATTACCGGTATGGAGCGATAAGGTAAAATCTTACGAACTGGATATGGATGGCAAAAAGATGGGCACCTTCTTTCTTGATCTTTACCCCCGCTCTAACAAATACACACACTTTGAAACTGCGCCAATCTCGGCGTATCGCATAGCAAATGGTAAAGAAGTATTGCCGGTTGGTACGCTGATCTGTAATTTCCCCGAAGGCACTACTACCGAACCATCATTACTTGACCATAGTGATGTGGTAACTATGTTCCATGAGTTTGGGCACTTAATACATTTCCTGCTTTGCCACCCAGTAATTGCTTCGCAATATTCATTTGCAGTAAAAGGAGATTTTGTTGAAGCGCCATCACAGTTTCTTGAAAATTTCTGCTGGAACTATGATTGTCTCAAACTGTTCGCCAAAAACTATAAGACCGGTGAAGTGATGCCAAAATCACTATTCGACAAAATGAAAGCATCGCAAAATTCAGGTGTAAGTATTCAATACATCAGGCAGGTTTCGCTGGCTATGATTGATTTTACTTATGAAGACCGTTATAACGCTATTAAAAAAGAAGGTATTGACCAGGTAGAAAAGAATTTGTGGACAATGAACCAAACCCCGTATCCGGAAGGCAGTCATTTTATATGCAGCTTTACCCATTTAAATAGTTACGGTGCTAATTATTACGGCTATTTATGGTCTAAAGTATTTGCGCAGGATATATTCTCTGTTTTTGAGCAGCATGGTGTATTAGACCAGGCTACCGGTGTAAGGTATCGTAAAGACATTTTGCAAGAAGGTGCCCAGGAAGATGAAATGGATATGTTAAGGCACTTTTTAGGCCGTGATCCTAATTCAAAAGCATTTTTAAAATCATTGGGGATAAAGTAATTACAAAAACCATGTCATTGCGATCCGCTGGCTAGCGGAGTGGCAACCTCGTCGTATTAATATTTAAGCGACGAGGTTGCTTCGTCGCACCTCCTCGCAATGACATTAATACATAAAAAACTAAATGCTCGATATACTCATTATAGGCGGTGGCCCCATCGGAATAGCTTGCGGACTGGCTGCTCAAAGAGCTGGTTTAAGCTTTTTGATTTTGGAAAAAGGCTGCCTGGTTAATTCGCTTTATAATTATCCATCAACCATGACCTTCTTTTCAACCTCAGAAAAGCTGGAAATAGGTGGAATACCATTTGTTACCATTAATAATAAACCGGTTCGTTCCGAAGCTTTGGAATATTACCGCCGTGTGGCAGCATCCAACCATATGCCTATCAATTTATTTGAGGAGGTAACGAATGTTTCTAAGGCAGACGGCAGCTATACTATTACCACAACAAAGGGGAAGTATGAAGCTAAAAATGTAATCCTTTCTACAGGTTTTTATGATATTGCTGTGAATCTGGACATCCCCGGCGAAGATTTGCCTAAAGTACAGCATTATTATAAAGACCCGCATTACTATTCAATGCAAAAGGTGGTTGTAGTAGGTTCAAGCAATTCGGCAATTGATGTGGCGCTGGAAACATACCGCAAAGGTGCCGAAGTTACTTTGGTTATACGTGGCAATGAGATCAGCAGCCGGGTTAAATACTGGGTAAGGCCCGATATTATCAACCGGATAAAAGAAGGCAGCATAACCGCTTATTTTAATTCAAATCTTAATGCCATTCGTGAGCATGAGGTTGATATCGAAACACCGGATGGTATGATAACCATACCCAATGATTTTGTAATGGCCATGACCGGTTATAAACCTAACTTTGATTTCCTAAAAAAGATAGGAATAAACTTATCAGCCGATAAATTCATCCCGCAATATAATCCGGAAACTATGGAAACTAACCTGCCGGGCATGTACCTTGCCGGCGTAGTGGTAGGCGGCTTGGACACCCACCTTTGGTTTATAGAAAACTCAAGAATTCATGCTGATATGATCATTAATGATATTGCAGCAAAAAGGCATTATAAAAACAAATCCACCTAAATCAAAACATGAGTATCGTTGAAATGTATTACTACTTATTTTACAAGTATTATAAACTTTTTGAAGCTTTCAAACCAAAACAATGGACTCCTGATATAAGCGCTATTACCTTGTTAATGAGTTTAGAAATATGGATTTTTTTCGCAGCAAACAACTATTACGATATTTTATCACATCAACATGGAACACTTGTGTTTTTTTCTTTTAGAATACTTATACCATTTATAATAATATTGTTAATTAAGTGGTTGGCTTTTTGGCGAAATGACAGATGGAAAAACTACATACATAAATTTGATCAATTGCCTGAAGAAACAAACCAAACAGGAACATCAATAGTAACTTTCATAACCATATTTATTTTTGCCAATTTAATTTTTTCTTTTTATTTGAATCCTCCTCCAGGTGGTTGGAAATAATACATTTACTACAATTATTATTTGACAAATCCTCAATTATCAATCTAATCACATAATCAAACAAAACATCATTTTTTACTTGCATAAATAAAAATTAATGTAAACTTTTGCAGTAAATTAAAAAACACGCAAAAATGAGTCAGCAAAGCGTATATCAGTCAGTAATAAAGGCAAAACTTGCCCCTATTGCTACTGCTTTGTTTACAGTTGTATTTGTTTTTTCTCCTTCACGACGAAGGCTATTTATGCCCCGGGTTTAAATTTACTGATCCAACAAAACCCAAATGAAGTTTAAATTAAACTTCTTCCCCCAAAACCATCTAAATAATTACGGCTGCATGGCCAATAATTTAACGGTAATTTTTCTACTATAATGACTATACAAGATTTTGACATACAAGTTGCCACAGCACAACACGCTGACTATGCCCAACAGATATGCGATGAAATGGCTGAATCGGCAAAAGCACGTGGTACGGGCATAGCCCAGCGTTCACCAGAGTATGTTGCAGACAAGATGCTGGAAGGCAAAGCAGTTATCGCCCTGTATAAAGACGGCACCTGGGCAGGTTTTTGCTATATTGAAACCTGGAGCCACGGCGATTTTGTGGCCAATTCAGGATTGATAGTTAACCCGCAATACAGAAAAGTTGGTTTAGCTAAGGCTATCAAACATAAAATATTTGATCTTTCACGCAATACATTTCCGCAGGCAAAATTATTTGGCTTAACAACAGGTTTAGCCGTAATGAAGATAAATTCAGAGCTGGGATATGAGCCGGTAACTTACTCAGAACTTACCCAGGATGAGGACTTTTGGAAAGGCTGTAAAAGCTGTGTTAACTACGATATTTTAACCAGTAAGGAGCGTAAGAACTGCATGTGTACCGCTATGCTATTTGATCCAGCGGCAAAAGCGAAGGAAATTGAAGAAAAATCGAAAGAAATGTCGCGCAAAGCGAAATTGTTTCAGCGCATTGAAAATGTGATAAAAAGTTTCAGTCAGGATATAAAAATATTTTAACATCTATCAAAAAGAAATGAAGAAAAAAGTAGTATTAGCATACAGCGGCGGTTTAGACACCTCATTTTGCTGCATATATTTAACACAGGATCTGGGTTATGAAGTACACTCAGTAATTGTAAACACCGGTGGTTTTAGCGAGGAAGAGTTAAAAGGCGTTGAAGAACGCGCCTATAAAATGGGGGTTACCTCGCATCATGTGGTTGATGAAACCGAAAACTTCTACAATACCTGCGTGCGTTTTCTGATCTACGGTAATGTGTTAAAAAACAATACCTACCCGCTTTCAGTAAGTGCCGAACGTGTAAGCCAGGCAACGGCTATTGCTAACTACGCAAAAGAAATAGGTGCCGAATTTGTTGCACACGGCAGCACTGGTGCAGGTAACGATCAGGTACGTTTTGATATGATCTTTAACATATTGGTACCGGAGGTACAGATCATCACCCCTATCCGCGATTTGAAATTAAGCCGCGAAGCAGAGATCCAATACCTGAAAGATCATGGTGTGGAAATGAACTTTGAGAAAGCAAAATATTCTATCAACAAAGGCATCTGGGGCACTTCAGTTGGCGGTAAAGAAACATTGACCTCTAACCTTGGCTTGCCTGAAGAAGCATGGCCTACACAGGTTAGCGAGTCTGAAACACGTAACCTTGAACTGGAATTTGAAAAAGGTGAACTCATTGCTATCGATGGCAAAAAATATGATCATCCAACCAAAGCTATCCAGGCGTTACAAGCTATAGCCCAGCCTTACGGCATTGGTAGAGATATACATGTGGGCGATACCATCATAGGCATAAAGGGCCGTGTTGGTTTTGAGGCAGCTGCACCAATGGTTATTATCAAAGCCCATCATACGCTTGAAAAACACGTGTTAACCAAATGGCAGTTATCATGGAAAGATCAGCTTTCATCATTCTACGGTAACTGGCTGCATGAAGGGCAGTTCCATGACCCAATCATGCGCAATATCGAAGCTTTTTTAACTGATACGCAGTTAAATGTAAGCGGTAAAGTATTTGTACAACTAAACCCTTACCGTTTCAATATCATCGGAATTGAATCGGCTCACGACCTGATGTCGAACAAATTCGGCAGCTATGGTGAGATGAACAACGCCTGGTCTGGTGATGATGTAAAAGGTTTCTCTAAGATATTTGGCAACCAGGTAATGATCTATCATAAAGTAAACAACCCAGAATAAATGGATAACCCCGTATTTTCAAAAAGCGAATGTTTGAGCCACTACAAATGGGGAGATGATTGCTATGGCTGGAATTTAATTGATACAGATGCCTTATCGGTAAAACAGGAACTGATGCCACCCGATACTGCAGAACAATTGCATTACCATGAAAAGTCTTCGCAGGTATTTTTTATTCTGAAAGGAAGGGCTACTTTTTCTATCGATGGCGAAATAAGCGTATTGAAACCTGAACAAGGCATTGAGATCAAGCCGGGACAAAAGCATTTCATCAGCAATAAAGAAAACAGCGATCTCGAATTTATTTTATACTCAACACCATCAACAAAAAATGACCGAATCAACATTGAGAGTTAAAGCAGGAATAGTTGGCGGAGCAGGTTACACCGGCGGCGAAATGCTGCGCATACTGGTTAACCACCCTTACGTTGAGATTGCTTTTGTAAACAGCAAAAGCAATGCAGGCAACTATGTTCATGAGGTACATACCGACTTGTTTGGTGATACCGATCTAAAATTTACAAGTGAATTATCCAACAGTATTGATGTATTATTTCTGTGTGTTGGCCATGGCGATGCAAAAAAGTTTTTGAATGAAAACAGTATTCCCGATCATATTAAGATCATTGATCTGAGTCAGGATTTTAGGTTAAGTCAAAACGGCGGAGCCCTCAACGAAGTTAATTCAAAAGTAAAAGGCAAAAGTTTTGTCTATGGTTTGCCTGAACTAAACCGTGAAGCAATTAAAACGGCACAGAATATTGCCAATCCGGGTTGCTTTGCAACTTGTTTACAATTGGGCTTGCTGCCATTGGCTGCAAATTCTAAGTTAAACAACGAAGTTCATATAACAGCTACTACAGGTTCAACTGGCGCGGGGCAAAGCCCGTCGGCAACCACACATTTTACGTGGCGTAATGATAATCTGTCGGTTTACAAGGCATTTGATCATCAGCATTTAGGTGAAATTGGGCAATCTTTAAATCAGTTACAGCCAAATTTTGGTCAAACACTGAACTTTATACCTTATCGTGGTGATTATACCCGCGGGATTATTGCATCAATTTATTTAGACAGTGATCTGACTGAGGACGAAGCATTAAAGCTGTACAAGGCTTATTATGCCAATCACCCGTTTACCCATGTAACCACGCGCAATATCGACCTGAAGCAAATAGTAAATACCAACAAATGCTTTATACAGGTTAAAAAGCACGGTAATAAGCTGTTTATCATAAGTATTTTAGATAACCTCCTGAAAGGGGCATCAGGACAAGCGGTTCAAAATATGAATCTGATGTTTGGATTGGATGAAACGGCAGGATTACGTTTAAAAGCCATTGGTTTTTGATATAGTTAAAAGTTGAAAGTGTAAAGTTGAAAGTACAAAATGCAGGATTATAAAGAATTAATAGTTTGGAAAAGATCACATGATTTTGCATTAAATATTTATAAATCATTAGCTGGCTTCCCTAAAGAAGAAACTTATAATTTAGTAAGTCAGCTTAAAAGAGCATCAACTTCAATACCCGCAAACATCGCTGAAGGTGCTGGCAGATTTACTCAAAAAGACTTTGCAAGTTATTTACAAAATGCTTTAGGTTCATCGCATGAAGTTGAATACCTTGTTTTACGATCAAAAGACTTAGGGTTTTTTAATATTGAGTTATATAATACGCACACACAAAATATCAATGAAATTAAAGCAATGCTGATTTCATTAATTAAAAAAGTGAGAAACTAACAACTTATGAAACTTTACTTTTCACTTTCAACTTTTAACTTTCAACTTTAAACTATAATGAAGCTATTCGACGTATATCCAATTAATCCAATCAACATTGTAAAGGGTGTTGGCAGTTTAGTGTATGATGACAAAGGCCAGGAATATTTAGATCTTTATGGCGGTCACGCTGTAATATCTATTGGCCATACTAATCCTCATTATGTAAAGCGACTGGAAGATCAGTTACATCAAATAGGATTTTACTCTAACTCTATTGAGATCCCTTTACAAAAGGAACTGGCTGAAAAATTAGGTAAGGTTTCGGGTAAAGAAGATTACCAGCTATTTCTGTGCAATTCAGGTGCCGAAGCTAACGAGAATGCGCTAAAACTGGCCTCATTTTATAACGGCAAAAAGAAAGTTATTGCTTTCCGCAATTCTTTTCACGGTCGTACCTCCTTAGCGGTTGCGGTTACTGATAATCCTAAGATTGTTGCCCCGATAAATGAAACTGACAATGTGATCTTTTTACAATGGCAGGATGAATTGGCGTTGGAGCAAGCATTTGCGGCTAATGAGATCTCATCAGTAATTATTGAAGGCATACAGGGTGTTGGTGGTATACAGGTGGCAAGTGAAAACTTTTTACAGAAGATAAGATCATTATGCGATCAATATAATGCCGTATTCATAGCCGATTCGGTGCAATGCGGTTACGGGCGTACCGGTAAATTCTTTTCGCATGATTTTTCGGGCATCAATGCCGATATTTATAGCATGGCTAAAGGAATGGGCAATGGATTTCCTATAGGTGGCATTATTATATCGCCTAAAATATTGCCTGCCTATGGTATGCTGGGCACTACATTTGGTGGCAATCATTTAGCCTGTGCCGCTGGTTTAGCGGTATTGGAAGTTATGGAACAGGATAACCTGATGCAGAATGCTGCTGAAGTTGGCGGATACCTGATCAGCGAGCTTAAAAAGTTTAAAGAAGTTAAAGAAGTACGTGGTCGAGGTTTAATGATAGGCATTGAATTACCTGCTGAACTGGCAAATGCCCGTAAAGACTTATTGATTAAACATCATATATTTACCGGAGAAGCTAAACCAAACGTAATAAGGCTTTTACCCGCATTAAATTTAACCAAAGCGAATGCCGACAAATTTTTAGAGGCATTTACAACAGTTTTAAAATAACACCATCTTGTCATTTCGACGAGGTACGAGGAGAAATCTTCTGCGATTTGCATATTCGCTTTGCATTGCACAAAAGATTTCTCGCTATCGCTCGAAATGAAAGTAAATAATACAGGCTGCCTATGAAACTATTTTCTTCTGTTAATGATGTAATCAACATCAAAGCACTTGTTGCTGAGGCTTTACAACTAAAGCAAAATCCATACGCGCATCAACAATTAGGTAAAAATAAGACTTTGGGCCTTGTTTTCCTGAACCCAAGCTTACGTACCCGCATGAGTACCCAAAAGGCCGGTTTAAATTTAGGCATGAATGTGATGGTGCTTAATATCGATAAGGAAGGTTGGGCTTTAGAGCTACAAGATGGCGCTATAATGAATGGCACCACCGTTGAGCATATTCGTGAGGCTGCTGCTGTTATGGGGCAATATGCAGACATTATTGGCGTGCGCTCTTTCCCCGGATTAAAGAACAGGGACGAGGATTATAACGAAGAGATATTTAACAAGTTTGTAAAATATTGCGGTGTACCGGTAGTGAGTTTGGAATCAGCCACGCGCCACCCGCTGCAAAGTTTAGCCGACCTGGTTACAATTGAAGAATTAAAAACAAAACCCCGCCCAAAAGTTATATTAACCTGGGCTCCGCATATTAAAGCTTTGCCGCAAGCAGTACCTAACTCATTTTCTGAATGGATGTGTAAGGCTGATGTTGATTTTACCATAGCTCATCCAAAAGGTTATGAGCTTTGTACTGATTTCACGCAGGGCGCAACTATCACTAACAATCAGAATGAGGCATTGGCTGATGCAGATTTTATCTACGTAAAAAACTGGTCGGCTTATGAACCTTATGGCAAGATCTCTTTTGGCAACGATGATTGGATGCTGACCAACGAAAAGCTAAAGATCACCAATGCTGCCAAAGTAATGCATTGCCTGCCGGTACGCCGTAATTTAGAGCTATCTGACGAAATATTAGATGGGCCATCATCAATAGTAGTACATGAAGCAGGAAACCGTGTTTGGGCTGCTCAGGCGGTATTGAAACAGATACTGGAGAGTATTGGTTAATCTTGGTTGATTGAGTTGATTAAGTGAGTGGTTGATTAGGTTTAATCTCTTAACATAATTATGTGATCAACTTATTGAGTTTAACCACTCACATAATCAACTTACTCAACTAATTTAACTATATTTCAACTATGTACATACCATCATTCAATACTTTTACAGATAGACAAGAAGTTATCAGCTTTATGCAGAAGTATAGTTTTGGTACCATTGTTACGGCAGCAGATGGTTTACCTGTAGCAACCCACCTGCCTTTTTTAATTGACGAAAAAGATGATCAAATAATTATATCATCGCATTTTGCCAAAGCAAACCCGCAGGCTTTGGATGTGGCAAATAATGATGTACTTATTATATTTACTGAACCTCACGCCTACATTTCTCCAAAAAATTACGAAAAAGAGGCCAACGTCCCTACCTGGAATTATATAGCGGTTCATGCTTACGGTAAAGTCCGCATGCTTGAAACTGAACAGGAACACCTTGATCTGCTGGAACGCACTATAAATTATTATGAGGCAGCTTATTTTAAACAATGGGAACAGCTGCCTTATAACTTCAAATCAAAAATGATAAAAGGCATTACCGGATTTGAAATAACGGTGACTGATCTGCAAGCCAAAAGCAAACTCAGCCAGAACAGGTCAGAGATCGAAAAAGAAAATATCATTCATTCACTAAACGAAAGCGAGCATACCTATGATCGTGATATTGCTGCCTACATGGCTTCACTGAAAAAATAGTTAGCCTAAATACGAAATTATATTTCTTTTAGTCTGTTTGGCAATTATCTGATTTACAGCAAATAATAATTTGTTTATTAACCAATAAAATGGTTATTTAAAGGATTATTAACCAAACCATTATGCTGTACAAATCGCTGTTGTATATATTGGCAATATTTGCCCTTGCTTCTTGTAATGATACGCATCAAAATACCGTTGCTACACCAGGGCAAAGCATTTATGAACAGCCAATGATCCAGCCTTTAAGTTTTAGTAAACCGAAAAAATTAAACTGGAATCGCCTTAATACAATATCAGCAACACCTGCAATTAGGTCATTTAACATTAATAACCTCCCTTCACAACCATATGATTCAACAGAATTTAAATCTTTTTCTAATCCTATAACTGAAGCAAAGTTCGATTTTAATGCGCTCCCCTCAAAATATCTGGATATTAATAAACTGCCGGTAAAAAGATTAAAATATAAAGTTTATACCTTACCCACACCAAAACTTGTTAAAGCCGGGCTGCCTCAATTAAAAGACCCCAGCAACCCTTTTATCTATAGCTTAAGTGCAGCGCAAGGCTTGCAGGGAACTATAAGTAATTTTGTTAAAGACAATAATGGCTTTTTTTGGATAATTACATCGCAGTACCTTTACAGGTATGATGGTGAAAATTTTTTACAATATCAATCACTTGACCAGGGTAATTATTATTTTTTTATGGCTGATTCCCAAGGCCGGATCTGGTTGAGTAAATATGATGAAGTTGAGATATTAGATACAAAAAAAGGAACAATAACAACTCTTGATATCGTCAGCAATTTTGCTAACGACTACATTTTTAACCTATTCCAGGACAAGCAATCAAGAGTATGGGCCACTTCAAGTTCAGGCGCTATTTATATTATTGACCCCAAAAATAAAACGGTAAAATCGATCAATACAACATTGGCTATAAAGGATAAATTTTGCCAGCAGACAGCAGAAGACAGTCAAAATAAAATATGGCTGCCGACGCTCGGCGGAGGAGTTGAAATAGTAGACCCAACAAATAAGAAGATCACTTACTTTAATAAAGCTCATGGCCTTTCAAATGATTCGGTAATAACGATAACTGCGGGCCAAAATAATTGTATATGGCTGGGCTGCAAAGGAAATGTATTACATGCTATAGATCAACAAAAAGGCATCATTAAAAGCATTAATGAATTTAAACAAGAGGCATATTTTTATGATCTCTTAAATGATAAGAATGGGAATATTTGGGTAGGTACAAACAGGGGATTAAAAATTATAGACACTGCTAGGCATTTGGCCAGATATTTATATACCGGAAATGGATTGATTGGAGACCGCGTTAGAAGAATTTTACAAGGCGAAGAAGGCCGAACGTGGATGGCTACTTCAACTGGTATAAGTATAGTTAAGCATAACCAGCATATAGTAGAGCAAATAGGCAGCACACCCACTACCGCTCTTTATGAAGATAACCAAGGCTTATTGTGGCAGGCAACCCCTTATAACGGTGTAGATATCATTAACCGCGAAAATAAAACTCAAAAGCATTTTGGGACAAAAGATGGATTAGCATGTGATTCGGTTGAAACCGTTAAAACAATAGATAACCAGGTATTTTTGTGCACTAATAAGGGGGTAGATATTATTGATAAATCAAACAACACATTAACTCATATCGGTATTAAACAAGGGCTTAGTTCAACTCAAACTAATGTTGTCACAAAAGACAAAACGGGTGCCTTATGGATAGGCGGGGATAAAGGTGTAGACATATATAACCCGCAAAAAAAACAGGTGAAACATCTTGGAAAAACAGAGTTGGGTGATGATAATATTATTGATATAACCCAGGACAGTTTTGGCCGGATGTGGATAAGTACTTATAGGGGCGGAGTAAATGTAATTGATCTACATTCAGGATTAATAAGTTATTTAAATAATGTACACGGTTTAAATACTTTTCCAAAAAGCTTTTGTAAAGATGATAACGGGAATATTTGGATAAGCTCTGAAAGAGGGGTTTCTGTTGTTGATCTAAAGCGCGGAAAACTGCTTACACTATCAGGCTGGAACATTAGCCGAAATAAACCGATAGCCAATATAGTTCATAAAGGTGCCTATATCTATATATCAGGATATAATGGCATGAATATAATTACCCTCCCTGCAAGCACAGCAGACTATTATAATAAAATCAAGGTTGGAGCATATGGAATAAATAAAACAAACAAATTATTTTTTCAAACCGATGCGATTAGTCATAACGGCCTTTATTATTTAGGTGATGTTGGTGTTACGGTACTTGATCTGTCGAAGAAAAACACTTTAAAACCCTCTGTTTATATAAGTGGCATAACTATAAAAGATACACTCAAATATTTTGTAGATCGTTCAAGAAATGATATATCCCCAAAAGATACCTTATGGGACCAGGATGGAATAAAATATATAACAGGAGAAACTCTATTTCAGAAAACAGACCTATTGAAAACTAATTTAAGTTATGATAACGTAAGCGGCCCTTACAATATGCCGGTTAATTTAAACCTGCCGTATAACCAAAACTACATTAGTTTTAATTTCACCAGCTTTGGCAAAATCGAAGCTGATTCAGCCTTATATTGCTATAAGCTGGAGGGCTTCGACAATAACTGGAGCACACCTACAGCGGCAACAACAAGCCATATTTATTATGGCCTTGCACCCGGTAAATATACTTTTGAAGCTAGCCGCCTTACAGAAAATGAATGGGGCAAACCCGCATCCTTTAGTTTTATAATTAACCCGCCCTGGTGGCAAACCTGGTGGGCATATATACTTTATCTTCTTTTATTTATCGGCGTAATATGGGGCTTTGGATATTACAGATCACAACAATTAATAAAAACCAATCGCATTTTAGAACATAAGGTAAATGTGCGTACCGAAGAAGTTTTACAACAAAAAGAAGAGATAGAAGCGCAGCGCGATCACCTGGAAACAATTGTTACAGAGCTTAAAACAACGCAAAGCCAGCTTATACAATCCGAAAAAATGGCTTCGCTGGGCGAGTTAACCGCGGGCATAGCGCATGAGATTCAAAATCCGCTAAACTTCGTCAACAATTTCTCTGAAGTGAATAAGGAGCTTATTGATGAAATGCAGCTGGCAATTGATAAAAACAATCTGGATGAAGTGAGAGCCTTAGCTATTGACATAAGGGACAACGAGGAGAAAATAACCATACATGGCAAACGTGCAGACAGCATTGTAAAAGGCATGCTGCAACACAGCAAAACAGGTAACATTGTAAAAGAGCTGGCCAACATAAATACCATTGCCGATGAATTTATGCGCCTGGCCTATCATGGCTTAAGGGCGAAGGATAAATCATTTAATGCTGAGCTGATAACTAATTTTGATGAGAGTTTGCCCAAAATAAATGTAGTACAACAGGATATAGGCAGGGTACTGCTCAACCTGTTTAATAATGCATTTTATGATACCAACCAAAAGAAAAAAACAGCGCCTGCTAATTATAAACCCGAAGTAGCTGTAAGTACATTTAAAGATAAAAATCAGGTGCTTATTAAAGTAAAAGATAATGGCAATGGTATACCTGATGCCATTAAGGATAAAATTATGCAGCCATTTTTCACAACCAAGCCAACCGGCGAAGGCACAGGTTTGGGCTTATCATTAAGTTATGATATTGTGGTAAAAGGGCATGGCGGAACTATTAATGTAACAAGCGTGGCTGGCGAGGGCTCTGAGTTTGTGATTGCATTACCGATAGCATAACTATTCACCCAATCAGCATAATGAACTTAATCAACTGTCTTATAAGATGCATTGATAACCTTGTTTAACGTAAGCCCCTGTACAATTATAGAAAATATCACTATAAAGTAGCTCCCTGATAAGATGATGTGCTTGTATGGTGTAAATGGTAACGACAATGCCAGTGCTATTGAAATACCTCCACGCAAACCTGCCCAGGTCAATATATTTATACTGCTATAATTTATGTTTAATGATCGCCTTAAAAACGTTAGGGGCAGCATAATACTTAACCAACGGGCAATCAATATAATTACTATCGCTATGGCTCCTGTTACCCAATAATGATCTAAATAAGGCAGATCAACCATTTGCAGGCCTATCATTACAAATAAAATCGTGTTGAGCATTTCGTCTATCAGTTGCCAGAATTTTTCAAGTGCCTGGTGCGAATGTTCTGAACTATCGAAATTAATAGACTGGTTACCTGCAAATAAACCTGCCGAAACTACCGCCAGCGGAATTGACAAATGAAGATCAGCCGCTAAAACAGAGATCCCCATTACCAAAGCCAGTGAAACCAGTACAATAGTTTGAAAGTCGGTTATTGATTTCATGAGCCGGAAAGCTACATAACCCATAACTATACCAAGTGTTATACCGCCGAACACTTCGCGCACAAACAATATAGCTGTTTTTGCAAAATTGATATGATCGGTACCCGTTTCAGTTATTTCAATAATGGTGATAAATAATACCAGCCCCACCCCATCATTAAATAATGATTCGCCTGATATAATTGTTTCCAGGTTTTGCGGCAGTTTAGAGCCTTTGATAACCGCAGCCACAGCAACCGGGTCAGTTGGCGAGATCAATGCGCCAAACAAAAAGCAGTAAATAAGTGGTATTTGTACATTAAAGAGTATGGTAACCCAATAAAACAGAAAGCCAAAAACAGTAGCTGATAATAATACGCCCAACGTACTCAATACCAATACCGGAAACATTTCCTTTTTCAGCCGTTTTGCATTCAGGTTAAACGAGCCTGCAAAAAGCAAAAAACCCAGCATTATATTTAATACTGTACTCGAAAAATTGATGTTTTTGGCTAAAGAGGTAAGATAATGAGCTGCACCAGGGTTTATTTTATCAATAAATATGGTAATTACAGAAACAATAATGGCAATGCTTACTATGCCTATAGTACCCGGCAATTTTATAAACCGCGCATTAATATACGAGTAAAAGGCGCTTACTATTACCAATAAAGTTAAGATGACAAATAAGCCCATTTTATTGTTATTACCTATTGTAGCAATACTAAGATCTGCAAAAATTAATTCTATTTGGCAATTGGCTCCGTCATCATGGTATCAGTATTAAAATAACGCACCACTAAACGGTTGTCGCTGTTTTTGCGCAGGTAATTTAACATCCATGTTAAAAATACATTGGTTTTATTACTAAAGCCTGCCAATGTTAAAATATGCACAAAGCCCCATAATAACCAGGCAATAAAGCCTTTAAAATGGAACGGACCCAAATCGGCAACTGCTTTATTCCTGCCTATAGTAGCTAAGGTTCCCTTATCCACATATTTAAATGGCTTTGTAGGTTCGCCTTTTATTATCCGAACCAGGTTTTTAGCCAGATGTGCGCCCTGCTGCATGGCTGCAGGAGCAACGCCGGGCAAACCATTAGGTAACTCATCAGTTATCATTGCTGCAACATCGCCTATTGCAAAAATATTCTCATATCCTTTTACCCTGTTTATCTCATCTGTTTGTATGCGTGTACCCCTGGTAATGATCTCTTTTGGTATGCCTTCAGGCACTTCGCCCCTTACTCCTGCGGCCCAAAATACATTACGGGTCTTTATCACCTTGCCATCATCAATCTTTAGTTCATATCCATCATAACTTTGTACATGCACACTATTATAAACGGTAACTTCACCTGCTGTTAAGGCGCGCTTAGCCTCGGCCGATGCCTGTTTTGACATTGATCCAAGCAGCCTGTCTTTACCTTCAACTATATAGACCTTCATGTGCTGCTTTTTCAGGCCATGATAATCTTTGGTTAAAATAAGCTGCCGCATTTCGGCTAAAGCACCTGAAAGCTCTACACCCGTAGGCCCGCCGCCAACAACTACAAAGGTCATCAAGGCTTCACGCTCATCGTAAGTTTTGGTTACCAGCGCTTTTTCAAGGTTTTGCAGGATCAGGCTGCGTAGGTTCAGGGCTTCGGGTATATTCTTCATGGGCATTGCAAAATGCTCGATCTCCTTATTCCCGAAAAAGTTGGTATTTGCCCCGGTAGCAATTACCAGGTAATCATAATGTATATCGCCAATATCTGTGCTTACTGTTTTGCTTTCAGGGTTGATCTTTTGTACATCAGTTAAAAAAAATCTGAAATTATCCTGCTTGGTAAATATGCGCCTTATCGGGAAACCTATTGAATCGGCAGGAATGGCTCCCATAGCTACCTGGTAAAGTAAAGGTTGAAAGGTGTGGTAGTTATGCTTATCGAGCATCATTACTTTAACCGGCGCTCTTTTTAGATGTTTAGCTAACTGTATTCCGCCAAAACCTCCGCCAATAATCAAAACGCGGGGGTTGGTGTTTTCATGTTTATCCATATACGTTTATAATAAATAAAAATACCATTTGTTTATTAATTTAATCGTCGCCCTTATTTTTTTACAATAATATTAGGCTTGATCGCAACAATACAAAATGATAACAGGTATAAATAAAACAATTAAAGTGCATGCATTTTGCAGTAAAAAGAAACAATAAGTTAACATTTAGCTACCGCAATAGCGCTTTATATAACAAATCAATAGATTTTTAATGAAATATGACAATAAAAAGGCTTAAATCGAGACTTATAAAGATCATATCATTTATTTTTGCACCCTTATATTGATATTATTATGCTGTTTCGAGCTATTTTAAATGATAAATAAATAGAATTTCTTAATTTTAAGCATTATATTGTTCAAAAATGAAAAAAATAGCCATTTTTATTTGTATATTTCTATTTATAAGCGAATGATGATCGTAAAAAGCATAAGCAACGTAATAAGGTAATACAAGCGATGGTTGATAAATTGGGTACAGAACCCAAAACAGTTTAAAGTATTAAAAGATTTTTAGCAAACTAAAACCTTAACTCCTCCCCTAACAAGTTAAGGTAAGGTTTAAATACGGATGGATAAATTTAATAAGGACGGCATAACACCTGACACAACTAAAAGCAATTTATATATTATTAAGATTGGTGGGAACGTTATAGACAACTCAGAAAACCTGCACAATTTTCTGAAAGATTTTACGGCGCTGGATGGATATAAAATTTTAGTACATGGTGGTGGCAAAGTAGCTACGCAGCTTTCAGAAACCTTAGGCATTGAAGCCAAAATGGTTGACGGTCGCCGCATTACGGATATTGAAACATTAAGAATAGTCACTATGGTGTATGGTGGCCTCATTAATAAAAACATAGTGGCACAGTTACAGCATTTTGGCACCAATGCCATAGGCCTTACCGGTGCCGATGGTAATTTTATCCGGACAAAGAAACGCCCGGTAAAAACTATTGATTATGGTTTTGTAGGTGATATTGACGAAAGATCCGTCGATGCCAAAAACATAAAACGCCTGTTAGATGCCGGCTTTACGCCTGCTTTTTGCGCCATAACACATGATGGCCAGGGGCAGTTGTTAAATACCAATGCTGATACTATTGCATCGGCATTAGCGGTGGCTTTATCAAAACTATATGAAACTACGCTCATTTATTGTTTTGAGAAACAAGGTGTACTAAAGGATATTAATGACGAAAGTTCGCTGATTGAGGAAATTGACCCTAATCGCTACGAGGAATTAAAAGAACAACAAATTATCCATAGCGGCATGCTGCCAAAGCTGGATAATGCCTTTACCGCTATTGCATGCGGTGTTAAGGCAGTAATAATAGGCCATGCCGAAAAGCTGGGCCATTTAAAAACTAACAAATCATTTGGAACACGTTTAAGTAAAAACGCATGAATTCACAACAAAATATCGCCATACTAGGCAGCGGGAACATCGGACTATCATTAGCTAAAGGACTGGTAAAGGCAGGGATATGCAAACCCCAGCAAATTATGCTTACCCGCAGAAATGTTTCAGCGTTAACTTCACAGGCCGATGAAGGTTATTATGTGACCGATAATAACCTTAAAGCAGTAAAAAGAGCTGATATAGTAGTACTGGCTGTGTTGCCTCAACAATTAAATAAATTACTGGATGAAATCTCACCGGCCATAAAATCTGAAAAGCAATTGCTGGTTTCAGTGGTATCAGGCGTATCATGTGCTGATATCCGCCAACAACTGGATATGAATGTGCAGGTAATACGTGCCATGCCTAATACGGCTATAGCCATAGGCCATTCCATGACCTGTATTGCAACCGATAATGGCACTCCCAAAAATATCAACCTGGTGCGCTCACTATTTGACACCGTTGGCGTAAGTATACAGATCAACGAGGAGCTAATGACATCGGCTACAGCACTTTGCGCCTGTGGTATAGCTTTCTTTTTACGTTCTATCCGTGCAGCATCGCAAGGTGGAACCGAGATCGGTTTCCATTCGCATGATGCCCTGAAAATGGCCGCCCAAACCGCTAAAGGCGCTGCCGACCTAATATTACAGCTCCACTCACACCCTGAACAAGAGATTGACAAAGTAACCTCGCCAAGCGGTTGTACCATTGCAGGCTTAAATGAAATGGAACACAATGGTTTTAGCTCAGCTATGATAAAGGGTATTAAGCTTTCAGCAGAAAAGGCCGGTGATCTGTATCATAAGGATGAAGCTTAATTTGGATTTCGGATTTCGAATGTTCAATTTCGGATTTAATTTATGAGCGCTGGTAATTATCCCGAAAATCCTTTAATTTGTTAATATAGGTTAACATATGGATTTTTTACCCTTTAATACCATAGGATTAAACATTGATGGCATAGACACCTTTTACACAACCTACGCCATACTGAAAGAGAAATTCGGCATCCAGCCTACTGGTCATATTGATTTTCATTTAGAGCAATTCGATGTATTCAAGCATTTTGCCAATGTCAATTTAAGAGGTTCATTTGTAATTAAACAGTGCAATAATGATTGTTATGTATTCTTTATTGAGGCTCATTTAAAGGAAACAAGTAAGGGCCATCTGCATATTAAAGAACAATCAGGTTACCAAACATGGGCGCTTGCCTATTTAAAGCATGATTTTGGCAGGATTTTAATACGCCCCGAAACACTGGCCGATAAGATCATTGAACTGATCCATCCCGTAGAAGTTGATTTTAAAGAAGATAAAGCCTTTAGCGATACTTTTTATGTATTGGTTAACGACCACGAAAAAGCCGTTGCTGGCATCACCCGTAATTTCCGAAATGCGGTAATGGATATTCGGGATGACGATTTTGTGATTGAAATAGTTGAACACACCCTCATTATAGGAAACACGAAACCTATTTCAGCAGAAAAAGCCGTTCATCTGGCTGAGTTTATTGAACGAGTAGCTTCAAATTGTTAAAGAAAGTTACAAACCGTTTTAACAACATCAATAAAATTCATAAAATCCTATAAATCCTGGTTCTATAATGCTACACTCTGCCTGTCAACCCTATGGATATTAGGGTTGGCATAATCATTCTCTATTAAACCATCGCGCATACGCACAATACGGTGGGCGTGCATGGCAATATCCTCTTCGTGGGTTACTAATATAATTGTGTTGCCTTTATCGTGGATATCCTCTATCAGGCCCATTATTTCGATAGATGTTTTGGTGTCAAGGTTTCCGGTTGGCTCATCGGCCAAAATTATTGATGGATTATTAACGAGCGCACGTGCCACAGCCACACGCTGGCGCTGGCCGCCCGAAAGCTCATTTGGCCTGTGGTCAACACGGTGGCCTAAGCCTACATTTTCAAGCGTTTGCCTTGCGCGCTCCTGTCTTTTTTCTTTGCTTATACCTGCATAAACCAAGGGTAAAGCAACATTATCCAAAGCGCTGTTACGTGGTAGCAGATTGAATGTTTGAAACACGAAACCAATTTCTGAATTACGGACCTCTGCCAATTCGTTCTCGCTCATTTGGCTCACATTAATGCCATTCAGGATATATTCACCTTTACTTGGTGTATCTAAACAACCTAATATATTCATCAGGGTCGACTTTCCCGAACCGGAAGGCCCCATTAACGCCACAAATTCACCTTTATTAATAGTTAACGATACTGATTTAATGGCATGAATGATTTCAGTGCCGATCACATATTTCCGTCCGATATCTTTAATGGTAATTAATGGCTCCATACGTTTTTGTTTGGTTTGACTGCTTGATGGTAGGGATTGTTACAGGATAAATTCAAAAGTCAAAATTAAAAATTCAAAACACGCTTTTTGACTTTCAACTTTTAACCTTCAACTTTCAACCTACTTCTCTATAACTTTCGCCACCAAAAAGTATTCATCAGTGTGTTTAGGTGCATTTTTCAAGCCTTCTTCAGTGGTGATCTGTTGTTTAACAACATCTTCACGTAAAACATTCGTTTCATTGGTCATGTAAACCAGCGGCTCAACTCCGGCTGTATCCATCTCGTTCAGCTTGGCCATAAAGTCAAGTATTTTGCTCATATCCTTTATCATCCCATCCTTTTCATCCTCGGTAAGCTCAAGACGCGCCAGGTTGGCTACCTTTTCTACTGTATCTTTATCAATTATCATGTTGTGCTAATTTTTTTTCAATTATTTCATGAACCTCATCGCGCAGCCTGTCTGCATCATCAATAGTTAAATTTGCCGTTTCAATAGGCTCATGTACAAATATATGACAAACTCCCGGCCTGCTGCCATGTTTTATGCCATCATCCCATAAAACCTTCCAGGTGTCGGCTGAAGTTATAGGGATAATAGGTATTTTTAATTCTATTGCAAGTTTAAAAGGGCCTCTTTTAAATTCTCCGAGTTCGGGTGGATAATGATCAGATATTGTGCCTTCAGGAAAAATGATCATGGTTACCCCATTTTTCAACCGCTCTTCCGCCTTTTTAAAAGCGCGAAACGATGCTATATTGCTTTCGCGGTTAACGGGCAGGTCAACAGTTCTAAAATACAACCCGGTAACAAAGCCATCTAATAACTCCTCCTTACCCATAAATGAGTAATTGTTTTTAGCCAGCACGCTTATGGCCGTAATATCTAAATTTGAAGTATGATTAGGGCAAATAATATAGGTGCGCGACCAGTCTATCGGCTTTTCAATTTCAAAATGATAAACTATCCCCGAAAACAAAGAGCTTAAATACCCCCATAATCCCCGCATTTTATTCATGTAGAGGTAACGCCCCTCCTTACGTGAAAAGAAGTACATCAACGGCCAAAATAAAACATAAAAAAAACCTACATTAAATCGGTAAAAATAGGCGTGTACTCTTTTTAAAAAGGTATTCATTTTTTATCAAAAATAAATAAATACTTAACTTTTTGTTACACGATCACACTTTTTAAGCTATTTGTTTAATATTTTTTACATAACCGGCTTATCTGCCAAATACATACAAATTTTAGCCGCGCTTTTCTCAATAATAATTTCGTCTGTATCAAAATATAAAAATTACTTACTTTCGCCTCATGGAAACTGTTGTTAGTGGTATACGTTCAACCGGGAACTTACACCTAGGAAATTATTACGGGGCGATACAGAATTTTATAAAAATGCAGCATGAATATAACTGCTATTTTTTTATCGCCGATCTGCATTCATTAACTACTCACCCCACCCCTGCCGATTTACATAGTAATGTAAAACAGGTGTTGGTTGAGTATCTAGCCGCGGGTATCGACCCGGAGAAAGCTACAATTTATGTACAATCCCACGTACCCGAAGTATCGGAACTATACCTTTACTTAAACATGAACGCCTATTTAGGTGAGCTGGAGCGCAGCACATCATTTAAAGATAAAGTACGCGCGCATCCTGATAATGTAAATGCAGGTTTACTTACCTACCCGGTTTTAATGGCTGCTGATATTCTTATCCACAAGGCTACCAAGGTGCCTGTTGGTAAAGATCAGGAACAGCACCTGGAGATGGCCCGTACATTTGGCAATCGCTTCAACAGGTTATATAATAACGATTACTTTCCTGAGCCTTACGCTTTCAATTTCAGTTCTAACCTGGTTAAGATCCCAGGATTAGATGGCAAAGGAAAAATGGGTAAATCAGAGGGTGAAGGCAATGCAGTTTTCCTGTCAGACTCGCCAGAGGTGATCCGTAAAAAAGTAATGCGCGCAGTTACAGATGGCGGCCCCACAACTGAAAATCAGGAAAAACCGGTTGAGATACAAAACCTTTTCGACCTGATGACCGTAGTATCAACTCCTGATACTTACGAGCATTTTGATAACCTTTACAATAACTGCCAGATCCGCTATGGTGATCTGAAAAAACAACTGGCAGAAGATATGATCATTGCTACTGCACCTATACGCGAGCGGATAAATGATATTGCCAATGATGCTGTTTATTTAAAACAAGTTGCCCGCCACGGAGCTATAAAAGCACGTGAGAGTGCCGAAAAAACTATTCGCGAAGTAAGAGAGATCATCGGCTTCAGGAGTTTTTAATTGTCTGAACCCGAATTCTCGGAATTTATGAATTTGCAGAATTCAACCACGTTTAATAATAAGGCATAAAGTAATACATACAGATCAATAAAAAATTCGAGTAATTCTGTAAATTCGAAAAATTGAGGTTCAGACAAAAAGACAAACTAACAAACACATGCACATTGCAATTGTAGGAAACATAGGCGCCGGCAAAACCACCCTTGCTGAACTATTAGCCAAAAGCTATGGCTGGGACCCATTGTTCGAAGCCGTTGATAACAATCCTTATCTGGAGGATTTTTACAACGACATGAAACGCTGGAGCTTTAATTTACAGATCTACTTTCTGAATAGCCGTTACAGGCAGCTGATGGATATTCAGAAAAGCGGGCGTAACATTGTACAGGATCGTACTATTTATGAAGATGCCTTCATTTTTGCCGAAAACCTGCATGATATGGGCCTGATGACCACCCGTGATTATGAGAACTACCGGGCGATATTTGATAATATGACCTCCTACATTAAACCACCCGATCTGTTGGTTTATTTGAAGGCATCGGTACCAACATTGGTTAACAACATCCAACGCCGCGGCAGGGAATATGAGATAGGGATAAGGATAGACTACCTTTCAAAACTGAACGAAAAATATCAGAAATGGATAGGCAATTATAACCTGGGCAAATTATTAGTTATTGATAAAGACAATATTGATTTTGCCAATAATACTGAAGATCTGGCAACCGTTGTTCAATCAATTGAACGGGAAATAAACGGATTATTTTAGTTGAAAGTTGTAAGTTAAAAGTTGAATGTTATTTCTTCACCAAAATTAGACTTACTAATAGCTTCACTTACAACTTTCAACCTTCAACTTACAACTAAAAAATGAACATACTCGGTATCATACCTGCACGCTACGCATCAACACGTTTTCCCGGTAAACCAATGATTGACATTGCCGGAAAAACTATGATACAGCGGGTATACGAGCAAGCCAAAAAATGCAGTTCATTAAGCGAAGTTATTGTAGCTACAGACGATGAACGCATATTTAACCATGTAAATGAGTTCGGCGGTGTTGCAATTATGACAGCCTCCGACCATCAAAGTGGCACCGACCGTTGTGCCGAAGTCGCGTTACTACATCAACAATATGATGTGATCATTAACATTCAGGGTGATGAACCTTATATTGATCCTGAACAAATAACTAAAGTGGCCGCCTGCTTTACATCTGCTGATGTGCAATTAGCCACCCTCATAAAAAAGATCGAAACCCTTGACGAACTGAACAACCCTAATTCGCCAAAGGTTGTCATTAACAAGCTCTCAGAGGCCATTTACTTTTCACGTACGCCGCTACCCTATTTGCGCGGGCATGAGCCGGCAGAATGGCTTAAACATTACACCTATTTTAAACACATTGGCATATATGGTTACCGTGCCGATGTATTACAGCAGGTTACTAAACTCACTGTATCCTCATTAGAAAAAGCCGAAAGCCTTGAGCAGCTCCGCTGGATCGAGAATGGGTACCGAATTAAAGTTGCCGAAACCGAACTCGAAACCCACGCCATTGATGTACCTGCCGATCTAGAGAAATTATTATCAGTATTAAACAAGATTTAGCAGCTATTTAAAGCGAATAAATTTTTCATTGCCGTTGACTTTAGTCAACGGAACTAAATAAATTAAGCAATTTCGGCTTTAGCCAAACAATTTACTGTCGGATTATGGCGGTATTTTTTCGGCTAAAGCCGGTACACCCATCATCAATATTCCGTTGACTAAAGTCAACGGCAATGATTTTTTTTTAAATTGCAACTATTATCCCGTTAATTTTAAAAATCGTATAAATCAAGGTTTATACTTGTTATTTTTGAATTACTTTTTATATTTGCGTCAGCTTGTCTATCGTATACTATACAAAATGAAAAGTTTTAACTTACATCATCTTCATCTGCATCATCGCCACCATATGGCGATCAGATAATGTATGTTTCCGTGCGAAACTCGAACTTTCATTTTTATAGTCCTCTAACCCAATCAATTTGAAAACATTAAAAATAGCGATCCAAAAATCGGGTCGGCTCAACGAAAAATCCGTTGAATTGCTAAAAAACTGCGGCCTTAATTTTGAAAATTATAAAAGCTCGCTTATCTCTCCCGTATCAAACTTTCCGTTAGAAATTCTTTTTCTCCGCGATGATGATATCCCCGAATACGTTCAGGATGGTATTGCCGATCTGGGAATAGTTGGTGAAAATGTGATCGAAGAAACCGAAGTTGAAGTAAACTACCTGCAGCGCTTGGGTTTTGGCAAATGTTCATTAAAAATTGCCGTACCTAATAATAATTCGATACAGGAACTTGGCCAGCTTAACGGCAGATCAATTGCTACAACCTACCCAGTTATTTTAGGGAAATATCTTAAAAAACAAAATATACAGGCTGATATCCGTACCATATCCGGCTCGGTTGAAATATCACCGGGTTTAGGTTTAGCTGATGCAATCTGCGATCTGGTTTCCACCGGCGGCACATTAAAAAGCAACGGTTTAGTTCCTTTTGCCGATGTAATGTCGAGCGAGGCCGTATTGATTTGCAGTAAAAGCAATGGCGACTCAGAATTGATAAAAGAACTGGTACAGCGCATACAATCAGTTTTACGCGCTAAAGAAACCAAGTATGTGGTACTGAATGTACATCGCGATAACTTAGATGCCATTATTGCTTTATTGCCGGGCGTTAAAAGTCCATCAGTAGTGCCATTGGCCGAAGATAACTGGGTAGCGGTACACACCGTAATACCCGAACGCGATTTTTGGGATAGAATAAGCCAGCTAAAACAGGCTGGCGCACAAGGCATTGTAGTAATGCCGATTGAAAAAATAATATTATAACTAAAAAATCTCCCCTGCTGGGGGAGATTTAGAGGAGGCTAAATGAAAACATACAATTATTCAAACTTAAGCACAACCGACATCAACCAACTCGTTCAGCGCAATGTTGATTCGGCGCATGAGATAAGGGATGCTGTTGAAGAAATACTGGCTAATGTTAAGTTACATGGCGATGCGGCCCTGTATGATTATGCTCTTAAGTTTGAAAAAGTAGTTTTAGAAAAGCTTTATCTTAATAAAAGCGAGCTTACAGAAATTGCCGCAAGCGTACTCCCTGAACAAAAAGCCGCTTTAGATATTGCCTATGCCAACATTTATAAATTCCACCAAACACAATTAAAAACCGAAGACAAGGTTGAAACTATGCCCGGCGTAACCTGCTGGCGCGAGATCAGGGCGATAGAAAAAGTTGGCCTATATATCCCCGGCGGTACAGCTGTTTTGCCAAGCACTTTTTTAATGCTCGGCATCCCCGCCCGCATTGCAGGTTGCAGCGAGATAGTAGTTTGTACTCCACCGCAAAAAAATGGAAAAGTAAATCCGTTTATAGCTTATGTGGCTTTATTATTAGGCATTGATAAGGTGTAT